>Ga0302321_100003172_pt1 | contig 14084 bp, 12 predicted proteins | sample Fen_T0_1_FD_202505 | JGI IMG/M metagenome (GOLD analysis project Ga0302321, IMG submission 202505) | Peat permafrost microbial communities from Stordalen Mire near Abisko, Sweden - Fen_T0_1 | ecosystem: Environmental > Terrestrial > Soil > Wetlands > Permafrost | place: Sweden: Abisko...
ATCGTGTGGGCGTGGATCTTCACCATCCCAGCCTCGGCGGCCATCAGTGCCATTGCCTACTACATCGCACGCGCCTTGGGGGCCTGAGCGCCCGCGCGGCTGCGCCTGCTAGGATCGCGTGGTGCTTTCTCGCGTCCTGCGCACGATTCGCGAACAAGGCCTTGTGGCCAAAGGCGACCGCGTGTTGGTCGCTGTCTCAGGCGGTCCGGACTCCACCGCGCTCTTGCACGGCCTGGCCAAGGTCGCGGCACGGCTTGGCATCTCCCTGGTGGCGGCCTGTGTGGATCACCGGCTGCGTCCCGAAGCAGCCGAGGAGGCGCGCACGGTGCATCGGCGTTGTCGTGCCCTGGGCATCGCCTGCGAGATTCTCGAAGTGGACGTCACCCGAACGCGCCATGTTTCCACGCAGGAGGCCGCGCGGAATGCTCGTCTGGCCGCGCTAGAGAGTGCGGCGGGCCGGCTTGGCTGCACGAAGATTGCGCTCGGCCACACGGCCGACGACCAGGCCGAAACCGTGCTCTTTCGTATCGTGCGCGGCACTGGCATGGCTGGGTTGGCCGGTATCCCGTACCAACGTGGGCCGTTTGTTCGTCCCCTGCTCGACGTGCGGCGGGCTGAGATTCTGGCCTTCTTGGCCAAGCGGAAGGTTGATTTCTTCACCGATCCGTCCAACGCGAACCGGCGCTACACCCGCGCGCGCATCCGCCACGATGTGCTGCCCATGCTGGCTCAGGAAAACCCGCGCGTCGTCGATGCTCTCCTGTGCCTCGCGGAGGAGGCTCGGAGCCACCCTGGGGTGGATTGGCGCAAGGCCGTGCCGGCTGGGGTCTACCTGCCGCGAGCAACCGTCCACGCTGTCGATCGCTGGCTGATGGAAAGCCACGGCACACGGATGATTACGGTCCGGAATGGCGAGCTGGCGGTAGGCTATGGCAAGGTTTCGTGGCTGCCGCGAGATCCGGGCGAAAGCCTGCGCGGAAAGGCGGCCGGCCGTGAGGCGCAGCTGGTGCAGGGGCCTGGGCGCTATCGCCTCCACGACCCGCCGGCCCCTGGCCTCGATATCGCACCGGCTCGCACCGGCGCCTGGCCAGGCGGAAACGCCGCGTGCTTCGACGCCGCGAAGCTGGCCTGGCCGCTGCGTGTGCGCGCCCTGCGTCCTGGCGATCGCATGGCGCCGCGGGGTGGCCGGGGCAGCCGCAAGCTTTCCGATCTGCTCATCGACGCCAAGATTCCCAGGCAGGAGAGGGCGCTGTTGCCAGTGCTCTGCGACGCTGCGGGCGTCATTCTTTACGTTCCAGGCCTGCGGCCGTCGCAAACCGGCCGGCCCGACGGCGACACGCAAGAGTGGATGGAGATCCATGTGTTGCGTTGACGGATCCCCTTTTGGTGTCAATATCTTGAGTACAACCTCCGCGTAAGGAAATTTGGTGCGCAACAGCCATAAAACCGTACTGGTCTGGGTGATGATGATATTCGCCTTCATTGTCGTCTGGCAGCTCATCAACCCAAGACAAGTCGAACAGCCCTTGACCTTCTCGGAGTTCATCCAGAAGGTCGAGAAGTCGCCGGGAGACTTCAAACCAGCGCCGCCCATGGAGATCCGCATGAACGGCAACCATGCCGAGTTCCGCGGAGCCATGAAGAAGAACGACGAGCCGTTCGTGACCACCGGCTTCATCGGGGAGCAGACCCTGGAGAAGCTGAACAAGGCCGGCATCACGTACAAGATCGTGCGCGAGAGCGAGGGTGGTTTCTGGCAGCAGATCCTTATTACCTGGCTGCCCATCCTGGTGGTCGCGGTGGTGTTCATGCTCTTCATGCGCCAGCTTCAGGTGGGCGGCGGCAAGGCCATGAGCTTTGGCAAGTCGAAGGCCAAGCTGCTATCCGAGAACCAGAAGAAGGTGACCTTCGCCGACGTGGCCGGCATCGAAGAGGCCAAGGACGAAGTCGAAGAGATCATCGCCTTCCTCAAGGATCCGAAGAAATTCACACGCCTCGGCGGCCGCATCCCCAAGGGCGTGCTCATGATGGGGCCTCCCGGGACAGGCAAGACACTGCTTGCGCGCGCCATCGCGGGCGAGGCGGGCGTACCGTTCTATTCCATCTCGGGGTCTGACTTTGTCGAGATGTTCGTGGGCGTTGGCGCCAGCCGCGTGCGCGATCTGTTCGAGCAGGGCAAAAAGAACGCACCGTGCATCATCTTCATCGACGAAATCGATGCCGTCGGGCGCCACCGCGGCGCTGGCCTGGGCGGCGGTCACGACGAACGTGAGCAAACGCTCAACCAGCTGCTGGTGGAAATGGACGGCTTCGAGTCCAACGACGGGGTCATTCTGGTGGCGGCCACCAACCGCCCCGATGTTCTCGATCCGGCCCTCTTGCGGCCCGGCCGCTTCGATCGGCGCATCGTGGTGCCCCAGCCCGACGTGCGAGGCCGCACCGGCATCCTGAAGGTCCACACCAAGAAGACGCCCATGGCGGCCGATGTCGATCTTGAGCTGGTGGCCCGCGGAACTCCGGGGTTCTCTGGCGCGGACCTAGAAAACCTGGTCAACGAGGCCGCCTTGCTGGCTGCCCGCAACGACAAGAACTCGCTGGATCGCCACGACTTCGAGCAAGCCAAGGACAAGGTCCTGATGGGGCCCGAGCGCCGCTCGCTCATCGTCAGCGACAAGGACAAGCGCGTGACCGCCTACCACGAGGGTGGCCACGCCCTGGTGGGAAAGATGATGAAGGGCTCGGATCCCATCCACAAGGTCACCATCATTCCGCGCGGCCGTGCCCTCGGCCTTACCCAGCAATTGCCGGTCGAGGATCGCCTAAACGTCTCGAAGGATCTGGCCAACGATCAGATCGCGGTCGCCATGGGCGGCCGGGTCGCCGAGGAAATCATTTTTGGGCAGATCACCACCGGCGCTTCGAACGACATCCACACCGCCACCGATCTGGCGCGCAAAATGGTTTGCGAGTGGGGCATGTCGGAGAAAATGGGACCGCTCAACTTCGGGCGCAACGACGAGATGGTCTTCCTGGGCCGGGACTTCGCCCAGCACAAGGAATACAGCGAGCAGACCGCGCTGGAGATCGACAGCGAGATCAAGCGCATCGTGATGGAGAACTACGATCGCGCCAAGAAGATCGTGCTTTCCAACCTGGACAAACTCAAGGTCCTGGCCGAGGCGCTGCTCGAGAGGGAAACCCTGGACGCGGCTGACATCGACGTCCTTTTCGCCGGTGGAAAGCTCGACAACACCCCGCCCGTGGCCACTTTCCCCAGCCTGTCCAAGAGCTCTGAACAGCTCAAGGCGCAGCGACCCGAGGGGTCAGGCACCTCGTCGGCCAACTACCCGATCGTCCCACCCACGCCCGAAAAGGCCTAGGTCGGGCCGCGAAAGCGGCGCCATGCCGGTCATCATCGCCGGAGTACTCAACCTTACGCCAGACTCCTTTTCGGACGGGGGCAGGTTTTCGTCGGTCGACAGCGCAGTTGCGTCGGCACTGGCCATGGTCGAGGCCGGCGCCCACTGGATCGACGTGGGGGGCGAATCGACCCGGCCGCACGCCATCCCGGTGCCCGAAGACGAAGAAATTCGGCGCGTGGTGCCCACCATCGAGCGGCTGGCCAAAGAGCTTGGGCAGCGTGTGCGCGTCGCCATCGATACCTACAAGGCCGGGACTGCGCAGGCTGCGATTGAGGCTGGTGCCACCGTGGTCAACGACGTGTCGGGCGGTGCTCTCGACCCAGCCATTCTTGGCGTGGTAGCCCGGGCGGGCGCTGGCGTGGTCCTCGGGCATTTGCGCGGCCAGCCCGCAACCATGATGGCGGATGTACATTTCGAGGATGTGGTGACGGAGGTGAGCGCCGAGCTGGGCCAGCGGATCGCGGCGGCGCGGGCCGCAGGCTGCGGCGAGATCTGGGCCGATCCTGGCATTGGCTTCGGCAAGGGGCTGCAGCACAATTTGCGGCTGCTGGCCAATCTGCCCGAGCTCTGCAAGCGTCTCGGGGTTCCCGTCATGGTCGGGGTGTCGCGCAAGCGATTCATCGGCGATTTGACGGGGCAGCCGGTGGACCAGCGCATCTTCGGCACGGCGGCGGCCGTCGCTGCGGCGGTCTTCGGCGGGGCGGCTGCGGTCAGGGTCCATGATGTGAAAGAGATGGCCGACGTGGTCAAGGTCTCCGAATCCATCGCAACCATTCGCCTCGCCAGCGAAAAGCACTACAATGGCGGGCGCAATGGCTGAACACCTTACCGAGAGAAGACTCTTTGGCACCGACGGCATCCGTGGTGTCGCGAACCAGCACCCCATGACCGCCGAAATGGCGTTGGCGCTTGGGCGGTCGGTGGCCGAGCACTTTCGCCAGCGCGGCAAGCGCTGCCGCATCGTCATCGGCAAGGACACCCGCCTGTCTGGCTACATGTTCGAGAGCGCCCTGGAAGCGGGCATCGTTTCAGCCGGCGCGGACGTCATGCTGGTGGGGCCCTTGCCGACCCCGGCCATCGCGTTCATCACCTCCAGCATGCGCGCCGACGCCGGTATGGTCATCAGCGCGTCCCACAACCCCTTTCAGGACAATGGCATCAAGATCTTTGGCCCGGACGGCTTCAAGCTGGCCGACGACATCGAGATCGAAATCGAACACCGCCTCGTCAATCCCGACCCGCTGACACCCGGGCCAGAACCGCGCATCGGCAAGGCGGTTCGTCTCGACGACGCCGAGGGCCGCTACGTGCAATTCATCAAGCACACCTTTCCCAAGGATCGGACCCTGGATGGCATGCGCATCGTGGTGGATTGCGCGAACGGTGCCGCCTACCGGGCCGCGCCGCAAGTGTTCGAGGAGCTTGGCGCGGAGGTCAGCGCTCTGGCCGTCGATCCCGACGGGCGCAATATCAACGACGGCTGCGGGGCACTCCATCCCGAACATGCAGCCGCGGAAGTCAGGCGGACCAAGGCTGCCATTGGCATTTCTCTCGACGGAGATGCTGACCGCGTAATCCTAACCGACGAGCGCGGTGAGATCGTCGATGGCGATGCCATCCTGGCCATTCTTGGTACGCGCCTCATCGCCCAGGGCAAGTTGCAAGGCAATACCGTGGTGTCGACGGTGATGTCCAACCTGGGACTGGAACGCGTCTTGGCCGCCCACCAGGGCAAGCTGTTGCGCACGGCCGTCGGCGACCGCTACGTGGTCGAGGCCATGCGCGAAGGCGGCTATGTCTTCGGCGGCGAACAATCGGGCCACATCGTCTTCCTGCAGGAATCCACCACCGGGGACGGCCTGCTGGCGGCACTGCAGGTGCTCTCCGTGATGGTGCGCGAGGGGCGCAGCCTTTCCGAGCTGGCGAAGCTCATGACCCGCTATCCCCAGGTCCTGCTCAATTTCCCGGTGGCGCGCAAGCTGCCCATCGACAGCCTTCCCAGCGTCCAGGCCGCCATCGCGAAAGTGGAAAAGGCGCTTGGGCAAGATGGCCGGGTGCTGGTTCGCTACTCGGGCACCGAGGCCAAGGCGCGGGTCATGATCGAAGGCACGGATGAAAAGACCATCCGCGCCTATGCCGAAGATCTCTCGGAGTGCTTGCGCAAGGCCCTGGCGCAGGGATAGTCCGCGGCAGAAATCGCCCATTGGTTCTGGAGGAAGTTTCCATGGTTCGCCTATTCATCAACGTCGACCACGTCGCGACCCTGCGCCAGCAGCGTGACACCATCTACCCCGATCCCGTCATCGCCGCCGGCATCTGCGAATTGGTGGGCGTGGACGGCATCACGGTTCACTTGCGCGAAGATCGCCGCCACATCCAAGAGCGCGACGTACGCATCCTGCGCCAAACGGTGCGCGGCGGGCTCAACCTGGAAATGGCGGTGGTGCCGTCGATCGTCGACATCGCCCTGCAGGTTGGCCCGGACATGTGTACGCTGGTGCCCGAAAAGCGCGAAGAGCGCACCACCGAAGGCGGGCTTGACCTGCGGGGTCGCGCGTCCGAGATCGGCAAGGCCGTGCGCAAGCTGCGCGATGCCGGCATCGGGGTCAGCCTGTTCATCGATCCCGAGGAGGATATAGCCCGCTCCTGCGTGGATCTTGGCGCGACCCAGGCCGAACTGCACACCGGCGACTACTGCCACGCCAAGGTCGGAACTTCGGAGGCAAGCCGCGAGCTGGCCCGCCTGGAAAGGGCCGGACGCATCGTCGTTGACACCGGTCTGCGCCTGGCCGCTGGCCACGGGCTCGACTACGCCAATGTGGGACCGGTGGCGGGCTTGGCGAACCTGGAAGAGATGAGCATCGGGCACGCCATCGTCGCACGTGCGGTGATGGTCGGCATGGAGCGCGCCGTGCTCGACATGCGCAAGGCCATCGACGAAGGTGTGCGCGGGGCACAGCGCGGGTAGGATCGCGGACCATGGCGCTTTTGCTCACAGCGGCCCAAATGCGGGCCATGGATAGCGCGGTGATCGAAAAACTGGGTCTGCCCGGCTTGGTGCTGATGGAGAACGCCGGCCGGGGCGTCGCGGACATAGTCGCACGCGAAAGACCGAAGATGGCGGGACTGGATGTTCGCGTTGTCTGCGGGGCAGGGCAGAATGGCGGTGATGGTTTCGTGATTGCACGCCACCTGTCGTGCCGGGGCGCCAGGGTGCGCGTCTTGCTGGCTTTGCCTGGCGACAAAGTGATTGGCGATGCTGCCGTGTTTGCCAAGGTCTTGCGTTCGCTCGACCCAGGCTGCATTCAGGATCTGTCCTCGGAGCGCGAGACCGATGTCTGGCTATCGCACTTGGCTGGGGCGGTGGTCGTGGTCGATGCCGTCTTTGGAACGGGCTTACGCGCGCAGATCGCGGGCGCACCCGCGGCCGCCATTGCTGCCATGAATGCCACAGATGCCTTGCGCGTGTCGGTCGACATCCCCTCGGGGCTGGACGCCGATACCGGGAAGGTCCACGGCAGCGCAGTCCAAGCGCATATCACGGCCACCATGGCGTGCCGCAAGCTTGGCCTGGTCCTCGACGCCGATGCCCCTGTGGGCCGGGTTGAAGTGGTCGACCTTGGCGTTTCGGTCGCGAGCGTCCAAGCCGCAGCCGAGTCGCTTGGCCCCCTTTGCTACTGGCTGGAATGCGAGGACGTTGCTCGCCTCTTGCCCGCGCGTCGGGCCACTGCTCACAAAGGCACGGCCGGACACGTGCTCGTCATCGCGGGCTCGGCCGGCAAAACCGGGGCAGCCTTGCTCGCGGCGCGCGCGGCCCTGCGCACGGGTGCCGGGCTGGTCACCATCGCCACCACCGGATCGGCGCAAGCCGCTCTCGACGCTAAGGTCGTGTCCGAGATGACGACTTGCTATGCCTTGGGCGAAGGCGCGGACGACACCAGCTTCGCCATGTTGGCTGCGCAGGCGGCGCGCATGAAGGCGGCTGTGCTGGGGCCTGGCATTCCCACAGGGCCTGGCATGGCGGCTCTTGTGCGCCGGCTGGTGGTCGAGCTGCCGATTCCGATGGTTGTCGACGCCGACGCCTTGAATCTTCTTGGCACCGAGGCCGCTGCGGTCCTCACCAAGGCCGTGGCACCGCGTATTCTCACCCCACATCCAGGTGAGATGGCGCGGCTTTGCGCTTCGACCATCGCGGAGGTGGCGCAGGACCGTCTCGGCTTCGCCCGCCGGCTGGCCGCCGCCTCGGCGGCCGTGGTGGTGCTCAAAGGGGCCCGCACCATCATCGCTGTTCCCGACGGAACGGCCTATGTCAACCCAACGGCCAATGCCTCGCTGGGGACTGCGGGCAGCGGCGACGTCCTGTCGGGTGCCATCGCAGCATTGCTCGGCCAGGGCCTCGACGCGCAAAACGCTGCGTGCGCCGGGGTTTTCGTGCACGGCGCCGCGGCCGCTGAGGCTTCTCGGGCGCTGGGCTCGGGCAATCTCATCGCAACCGATTTGCCGGATGCGATTGCTCGGGCATGCGAAGCGCTTCGTCCGGTGTAGACTGCGCCTATGACCAAGGAAACACTCCTCTTCGCCCTAGGGGCCGAAGGATTGAAAGTTGGAAGCGACGGCGTCGCTATCCCAGATGACCGGGACGCGTCGTTCATCGTGGCGGGCCCGGGCGAAACCATTCAAGTCGGCAAGGTCCTCAAGATCGAGCTGCGCGATAGCGCCATCTGCCTGGAAACCACCAAAGGCGAGCGCTTCTGGTTCACCTACGATCTCTTGCTCGGCATGCGCATCAGGGCCGCGCAAGACACCTCGGACCACCGCTCCGGCTTTGGCAGAAAGTAGCTCGCAGTCAGGGAGCGCGCGACGTCCTCCGCGCTCGCCTCCTCTCTCCGCGAACTCTACCTAAACGACATCGACCAGCTGGCGATGGTGTTCTTGCCCTTGTACTGCGGGAAACCAAAGGTCTGCATCTGGTTCAAGATGCAGACCGGGATGGCGCCCGAGCGCTGACCGTTGAACTGCACTGCCTTCACGTGGCCGGTGGGCTGCACCACGAAGTCGAGCTCGACCGATCGAACCCCGCCTTGCATCACACAGGGGACGATCTTGCGGTAGTTGGCGCGCATCACGCGGTCGATGGTGCCTTCGTCGAGGATGGCATCGCCACCGTCCTTGGTGACATCGCCGTAGTCCATGGCGTTGCTGAAGTCCTCGGCCCGGCCGGAGATTCCGCCGCCTGGGCGCCGCTTGCCACCGCCGCTACCGGCGTGCTTGGGCTGGGCGAACTCGACCTTGACGCCATTGAGGAATTTGTCGACGTCGGCTTCGCTCACCCGCGAGGCCAGGACGTCGCTGACGGCGGCCTTGCGATTCTTGAGATAGAACGTCATGCCCGCCGCAATGACAAGGACGGCGAGGCCAATGATGAGGACTGTCCAGCGCCCTTTGCGGCGCTCGGTATGCTCGTGGACAGCCTCGGCGCGGGTGCGCCGCTGGGCTTCGAGCTTGCGTTCAACCACCCGGGTAAACTCGGCGAGCTGGGGATGTTCCTTGATTTTTTGCCGGTCGCCCGAGTCCGCGTCGACGATGAAGTTGTCCCCGGAAAAGACGCCCTTTTCCATCTGGGCCATGACCTGGGCCAAGGAGAATGGGCCGAAATCGAGGTTGTCCTTCTGGATCAGCCAGCGCTCGTATTCCTCGGAGATGCGAACCGCATCGGAAACGCTGAACGATTTGCCCAAGGTTAGGCGCGGGGTGGCCAGCGCCGGATCCTTCTTCGGTGCCGCCTGGTTCGAGAGGATCGTTCCAACTTCCGCGATGAGCTGCGACGGGCGGGCGAAGCGGGTCTCGGGCAAGGACGCCAAGCCACGGTCAATGATCTTGTCGATGCCTTTGGGCAAGTCGCTGTTGACCTGGCTGGCGGGCCAGGGCGGCGCCGTCGGCGCGTGCCCCGTGACAAGTTCATAGAGAACCGCGGTCAGCGAGAAGACATCGGCAGCGGGAGAGGGTGCGGCGCCAGCGATCACCTCGGGCGCAAGGTAGGGGCTGATGGCAACGCCTTCCGGTGCGGCCGCATTGGCCAGGGCGGGGAGGGCGCGCGTGAGGCCCAGGTTGGCGACCCTGACCCGTCCAGAGTTACCCAGCCGGATGGCGGCGGGATGGACACCCCCATGGCAGACGTGCGGGTACGCCGCCTCGATTCCGTTGGCGGCATGGCCAAGTAGAACGTGCGCATGAGGCAGGCCGACCACCTGGTTCTGGGCCCGTCTGGAATCCACGATCTGCCGAAGCGTTGCCCCGTCCGGCGGCTCGGTCGCCAGGTAGACGCGATTGCCCTCGTAGCCCCAAGCCAGCAGTGTGCACAGGTTCTTGTGCGTGATGGAGGCGGCATGGGTGAGGTCGCCCTCTAGCATCGGGCGGGCAGAAGCCGAACACTGGAACAGCCGCAGCAAAGCCGGCTTGTTGTCGGTGGTGTCCGTGACCTGGTACAGCTCTGTCCCAGCCTCTGCGCGAACAAAGGCCTGAATCTGGAACCGTCCACCAATGATGGTCGCGAGCGGGAGTGGCTCCACGGCCCCTTTTGGATCGAGTGAAACTGCATCGTTCATCAGAAGCGGTCCGCATTATAGGCCGTCCCGGTGCGGACTTGGCCAGTAAAAACCTACGAGAGTTTGAAACGGCGAACTAATTCGCGCAAGCGGCGTGAACCACCGCCCTCGCGAAACATGAATTTGAGCCCGGTTTGTCCTGGTCCAGCGTGGTAAATGACCCGGCCCGAAATCGACATCGGTGCGATTCCTCCTGGCGGGACGATATCGACGATGACATCGGTGCCGATGGCGGGTTGAACCGGGGCGAAGACAAGTCCACCACTGACGCTGATCTCGCGAAGTTCGGCGCTGACAGCATCCGGTTCGTTGCCAATCCGCACACGGACGGCCAGCCCGACAGGGATGCGTGTGTGCTTGCGCTTCCGCGTTTCAGGGCGATCACCCATCAGCGTTTGCAAAACGAAATCACGCTTGGCGGTCTCATCCGCTGCGAATTGGATGAACGCCCCGGCCCGGACGCGCAGTCTGGGCAGGGCCGGTCGCCACGACATCACCACGCCACGCAGTAGCACCTTGTTGGGGAGCCCTTTGCACGCAAGCTCGACAACCACCGGGGCTGCAGCCTGAATCTCCGTGGTGGTTGGGCAGAAGAGCACCCCGTCTGGATGATCGGTGTTGTAGAGACTACGGAACTCGTCTGCGCTTCGACAGCGGACTCGGAGAATGTTCAACGTCTCCCTCTCTCCTGGCGTAACGGCACTGTGGCTAACCTGCCCTCTCTGTACTAGCTTCGTCCGACCCGAGTCCCATGTCAATTCGTGTCTACATCGATGGCCATATACGCGAGCCGGACTCGGCCATGGTTTCCGTGTTCGATCGGGGCTTCCTCTTCGGCGACAGCGTGTATGAAACCATCGCACTCGTAGACCAGCGCCTGCTCTTCCTGCCCGAACACCTGAATCGTCTCGAAAGGTCGGCGGGACGCATCTTTCTTGAGATTCCTCCGCGCGCGCAGGTGGAATCGGCCATCCACGAAACCTTGGCCGCGGCCGCCGAGAAGGACGCACGCATTCGGGTCATGGTCACGCGTGGCGTGGGCAGCATCGACATCGATCCCGCAACTGCTGGGAGTCCGGGGCTCGTCGTGATCGTGCAACCGCTGGGTGCGCCGACCCCTGAAATGCTCAAGACTGGCGTGGCGGTCGCGCTTGTCAAAGCCTCGCGCACCGCCCCCACCGGCGTGGATCCCGCCGTGAAATCGGGGAACTATTTGGGGAGTGTGTTGGCCATTGCGGAGGCTCGGCGCAGGTGGCCGGGCGTGAACGAAGCCATCGTGTGTTCGAGCAGCGGAAGCGTTGCCGAAGGCGCGACGAGCAACGTCTTTGTCGTCGAAGCCGGCGCGCTCATGACCCCGGCCCTCGACATCGGGATCCTGGATGGTGTCACCCGCGGCAAGGTGCTCGAGCTCGCGCGCGGCGCTGGCGTCGAAACGCGGGAGGTTTCGTTCCTGGCGCCGGAAAGTCTACGCGCCGCAGACGAGGTCTTCCTTACCAGCGCGGTTCGTGGGATCTTGCCCGTCACCTTGGTGGATGGCCAGCCGGTCGGCAACGGCCGCCCTGGCCCAGTCACCCAGCGTCTCTTGGCACTCTATCAGCGCCTGACAAGCGAGGTTCGATGAACATAGCGGCGTACGGACACAAGTTCTTCCTGATCGGTGGCGCGATTCTGATCGCGACGGCGGTTTTGCAGTTCCTCATACGGCCGCGTCCAAAGGAAAAGTCGCGTGGCGTTCGTTTGCTTGACGCGACGACGATCAAGGTTGTTCTGTTTGTCTCGGTTGGCATCCTGGCCATTCTCGTCGGCACGGGCACCATCCCCATCGCGGGTGGGCGCTAAGCCCCCGCGCAAGCCATTGAATAGGGCCAGCACTTCCGCTAGAACCTCGCCTTCCGCAATTTGGGCCTGTACCGTGAAAAGAAGAACGCGGGGCCTCAAAACAGGATCGAAGACATGATCGATAGATATACGCGCCCCGTCTTGGCAACCATCTGGTCGGATGGGCGCCGTTACGAAACCTGGCTCAAGGTCGAGTTGGCGGCTTGCCAAGCCATGGAAGCTGCGGGACTGGTACCGGCCGGCACCGCCGCGGAGGTTGGGGCCAAGGCCAGTGGCAAGCTCGACGCCAAACGTATCCTGGAACACGAGGAGCGCACCCGGCACGACGTCATCGCTTTTCTGACCCACGTGGAAGAGCTGGCGGGCACAAGCGCGCGCTGGCTGCACTTGGGTATGACCTCGTCGGATGTGCTCGATGCGGGGTTTGCCATCTTGCTGCGCGAGTCGGCCGACGAGATTCTGGCCGGCGTGGACGGGCTGCGCGCGGCCCTGGCACGCAAAGCCGACGAGCACCGCGAGACGGTGATGATCGGGCGTTCCCACGGCATTCACGCCGAGCCCATCGTCGCGGGCTTGGTTTTCGCCGGTTTCTACGCCGAGGTGGGCCGAGCGCGGCGGGCCTTCGTCGCGGCACGCGACGAGGTGTCGGTGGGCAAGATCGCGGGCGCGGTTGGCACCTACGCCAATTTGAGCCCCGAGATCGAGACCCGCGCGCTGGCGTCGCTGGGCTTGCGTCCCGAGGTTGTACCGACCCAGATCGTCTCGCGCGATCGCCACGCTGGCTACTTCCAGGCGCTGGCCCGGCTGGGAACAGCCGTCGAGCGCATCGCGCTGACCGTTCGTCACTGGCAGCGCACCGAGGTGGGCGAGGCGAGCGAGGCTTTTGGCAAGGGGCAGAAGGGCTCGTCGGCCATGCCACACAAGAAGAATCCGATTCTCTCGGAAAATCTGTGCGGATTGGCGCGCCTGCTGCGTTCCTATGCCGATACGGCCATGGAAAACGTGGCGCTGTGGCACGAGCGCGACATCTCGCACTCGTCGGTCGAACGGGTTATCGGCCCCGATGCGACGGGAATCGCGGACTTCATGGTTCGGCGGGCGGCCGGGCTCATGGAAGGCCTCGTGGTGAATGCCGAGCGCATGCGCAAGAACCTGGAACACACCGGCGGTTTGTACTTCAGCGAGGGCGTCATGCTAGCGCTGGTGCGCACCGGCCTGCCACGCCAGACCGCCTACGAGATGGTGCAGAAACACGCTCTCGCCGCGGCGGCCGAGCTGGGCACGGGCACGCCACCGAGTTTCCGGCTACGCCTAGGCGCGGATCCGGACATCGCCGGCCGGCTTGCGCCCGGCGACCTCGACCAGGCATTCGATTTGAAGCATCACCTGCGCTGGAGTGGCACGATTATCGATCGCGCGCTTCGCGACCAAGACCCGTAGGCACGAGGGAGTAGCATTGCCATGATTTCAGACGAGCTCATCAAAGCCCAGCTTGCAAAGACACTAGAAACCACGGATTTTCCCGCGCTTGGCAGCAAGTACGCCGGCAAGGTCCGGGATTGTTACATCAAGGACAACCGTCGCATCATCGTGGTCACGGATCGCATCAGTGCCTTCGATGTGGTGCTGGGGACCATCCCGTTCAAGGGCCAGGTCCTAAACCAGATCGCGGCCTACTGGTTCGAGGTCACCAAGCAGCTGGCTTCGAATCACGTGCTCGAAGTGCCCGACCCGACGGTGATGGTGGCCACGGAATGCGAAATCATTCCTGTCGAGTTCGTCATGCGCTCCTACGTGACCGGCGTGACCACCACGTCGATCTGGCACCACTACTCGCACGGTGCGCGCCGCTTCTGCGGGCACGACTTGCCGGAAGGGATGCGCAAGAACCAGAAACTGGACCGCCCCATCCTGACCCCTTCGACCAAGGCCGCGAAGGGCGGGCACGACGAGTCGGTTTCGCGCGACGATGTGCTGGCCAGTGGCGCGCTGACGCCGGCGGAATTCGACCGCGCGGCCGAGATGTGCGCCCGCGTGTTCGCCTTCGGGCAAAGCCTGGCCTCGCAGCGCGGGCTGATCTTGGTCGATACCAAGTACGAAATCGGCCGCCGCCGCGACGGCAGCCTGTGTTTCGTCGACGAGGTCCACACGCCGGACAGCTCGCGCTACTGGTACGCCGACGACTACCAAGCGCGCTTCGACCGCGGCGAGGAGCCGC
>Ga0302321_100003173_pt1 | contig 14081 bp, 12 predicted proteins | sample Fen_T0_1_FD_202505 | JGI IMG/M metagenome (GOLD analysis project Ga0302321, IMG submission 202505) | Peat permafrost microbial communities from Stordalen Mire near Abisko, Sweden - Fen_T0_1 | ecosystem: Environmental > Terrestrial > Soil > Wetlands > Permafrost | place: Sweden: Abisko...
GGGCGGGAGAACGGATTGCTTCCCAGAACGTCCGTTGCCCGGATGATCGGCGGCCGGGACGCCGCTTGGGCCCCAGCCGTGGCGGCCCACGTGCATGAAGCCAGGATAGCAGCCACTGTATTCATGGCTGTGATGATCGTCTTGGTAGGCATAAGTCATTCTCCTTGCAGGAAGGTGGCGTGGCGGCACGACGATTAATGGCCGTAAAATCCATGAATTTCGCCAGCGGTATCAATAAAATCCCCCGTGATCTGGAGATTGTTCTTGATCCGCGTCAATATCGTGGAGACCGCGCCGGGGACGTCGACGGTCCGAAAGGAACCGCCGGAATAGATAAAGCCGTGCGTGATGCTGCCGCCGTCGGTGTAGTACCAGCCGGCGATATCCCCGTTATCGTTGATGCCAAAAGCGACGGTGGCGAGCGCGCCGGGGTAGTCGAGCGAGATCAAGCTGCCCTTGCTGGGCCGGAAACCGTGAAAGGCGGGCCAGGTGGCGTTGGGGGCAATCCAGTAGCCGACTATGTCACCGCCGGAGTTAACGCCCAGGACCGCGGTATGGAAGGCTCCGGGAAAGTCCACGGGTTTCATGGAGCCAACCGGGCCCGCCAAACCGCGCAAACGGGTATCGCCAATACTCATCCAGGTGCCGGCCATGACGCCAGAATCGCTGATGTCATACAGCGTGGTGGGCCCTGAGGAAAATGGGTTATCGACGGTGGTGAAGTGACCGGACTCGTAGAGAAATCCGTGGTCGGTACCGCCCTGGTCGGTATAATCGCCAACGATCTGTCCGAGAGTGTTACTTCCCAGGGCTTCCGTGTTCGTAACGCCGGGGACCTGCAAGGGATGGAAGATACCGCCCTTAACAGTAAATGACGAATACGGTGGAGAACTGGGAAAGCTATAGAGACCGATGACGGTTCCCTTGTTGATGTCGTAGGCAACGGAAAGAGCCGCGCCGGGGTAGTCGGTGGTGGCGAACTTGTAGACCTTTGTTTTAACGGGAGCCAGAGGGTCCGCGTCGGCTTGAGAGGCGGCGACGGTCGCGGTGGCCGCGTGTTGGCGGATCGGTTTGGGCGGGTTGCTCGATCCAAGCCAGTTGCGGAGGAACAGGGTTTGCGCGTCGTGGGGGCCTGCAGCGTCACTCTGGGCGGCAGCGCCGCTAGCGAAGGTAAACATCAACATCAGTGTGATGGCTGCTAAGGCCGACTTTTTGTTTTTCTTCATGGAAGCGTCTCCTTCTTACTTAGTTTCTGGCCATGTTTCCGGCGAGGTTTGCTGTTACTGCGCAAGCTTTACCTACAAGCCTCGACACACCCGTTGCTGGCCGCCCCAGCCGTGCCGTGCAACAGCCGACTGAGCGGATTCGTCTACATTCCCCGGTAGATTATGGTGGCAGCTTTTGTCTTTTTTGCACCCACGGAGTCTACGTAGGCGAGAGCGACTGAGCCGTTGATGCCCGTCAAGGGAGAGCCGGACGAATCGCTGGCAAAAGCACACGGATTCGGTCCGGTGGAGACAGTGCGCGCGAAGCCCTGCAGGTAGCCAAAGTGCGGCTGCCCGAAGTTGCGCAATTCCAATCCGTACCCGGAATTCGCGCCGAAGGGAATGCTGGCATTCCAGCTAAACGCGCCGTTGGTCGTGGCGCTGAAGTTGTTGAGGAAAGAACCGTCGCTATCCACATCGGCATACCTGACCAGATAAGCCACTCTAGGCATAGCAGTGTTGTTCTTCAGGGCCATGACGATCTTGACCGCAGGCGTGTTCGGATCGAGGCTGATGGTTTGAGTCAGGGTCCAGGCACCGTCCGCGGTAGTGCGGGCAATCACAACGCTGGTCGCGGTCAATTTCAGTACGGTTGCCGCACCCCAGTTGCCGCTATCCCCTGCGTCCGCATAGTCCCAATATGCCTGAGCCAGACTTTCATTGCAGATGCCATATCCTTCCCTGAAGAACAGATGGGAATGATCGCCAGGTGTGGATAGAAAAGTAATATTTCCGTTTGTCGCCACGCAATAATACAGGGATGTGCTGTTCGACCCAGATTGGAAGCTGAAGTCGCAATAGCCGGGTGATAGGTTCTGGCGAAGGCCCGTGTTGGTCTTGTCAACTTGTCCTTGGGCTAGCAGTGGGCAGGCGACCAACATCCCGGAGACAACGAGAAACGCGATGTAACGGATCATATTTTCTCCAGTCGAAGGAAGTTTCTTGGTGCCGCCGCCTAGGTGCCGCGATAGGTCATCGTCACAGTAAGAGTCTGATGAGCGGCCACGGGGCCGGCGTAGGCGTAGCTGATCGAGGTGTTGGCTCCCCCGCCACCTGCGACCCCGTTGGGATTGGCATTAAAGGCGAAGGCACAGGCATTCGGTCCACTGTTTAAGCCATAGGCAAAACCCTGCTGATAGCCGAACGGCGACTTGGTTGAATTCAGCAACTGCAAGCCACGGTGCCAGGCATTCGTAGTGAAGTCCCAGCTCCATGCGCTTTGGACCGAACCACCGGCCAGGCTGGACTGGGTGGCGTCACCGTCGGGGTCGATGTCCGCGAAGCGCAGCAGATAGGCGACCTTGTCCACGGACTGGTTGTTGGTCAGCCCCATGACAACTTTGATCGAGGTCGAGGCGGCGACCTTGGTGATGGTCTGCACCAGGGTCCAGTTGCCGTCGCTGGTAGTGCGGGAGATCTTGATGGTGCTGCCGCTCTTACTCAAGATTTGCGCCGCATTCCAGTTTGAGCTAATGCTGGACGCGTAGTCGTGATATTCGGTCGCAGGAGACTCCTGGCAGAGGCCGTATCCTTCGCCTCCGGCACCGATCATGGTGTGTCCGAAAGGAGTTTCCAGCGCGGTGATGTTGCCGTTATCGGAAACGCAATATTGCAGAGAGTTGTTGCCGCTACCGACGGTGAATTGATGAGAACAGAAATCGGGCGCGTCTGGGTTCGGCGCGACTTGGGCGGTTGCGGTTTGCCTTTGCTGGCCATGGAGGTTTGGAACCAGGGTCACAACAAGAGCGAGTACGAGCACTGCATATGCAGAAAACTTCATGATGTTCTCCTGGAAGATCAATTCTTCGTTCTTCGTTTCTCGATTGCGGGCGGCCCCACATTTGGCCCTACCTGGTTAAACGGAAGCTGCGGAGAAAAGACGACACAACGCTCGAAAATGTGGTGGCGGTTATGGAGCCACCCCTTGAGAGAAAACGTTCACTCCTCAACTTCGAGAACTGGGCGCACGTTCTACGGCATGGAAAAATTGTAGGCTTGCTTGCCGCCACTGATTCCCCAGACGCCAGCGCCGCTGCCAACACTGATCCGGGTCAGTGAGCCGGGAATCTGAACAAACGTTGATGTGCTCGGGTCCAGGCGAAAAATCTCGCTGAGGATGTTGATTGCCCAAACTCCGTTTCCTCCGGCCTGGACTTGGACGAGGGTTCCCGGCAGTTGAAAGAAGCTTTGGACGTTCTCGTCGAACTGGAAGACTTGATAATTACTGTTGAGTCCCCAAACCCCGTTGGGGCCAACGGTGATCTGCATCAGGCTTCCCGGCGGTACCTCATCGAATTGGAGAGTCGAAAAGTTGAATCTGAAGATCGCGGTATTACCGTTGATCCCCCAGACGCCACCGCCGCCCACCGCCACGGTGGCGAGGGATCCCGGCACAAAGTCAAAATTCTTTCCACAGAAGTTGTATCGGTAGATGGAGGCGGCATGCAGTCCCCAAACCTCGTAGGGGTGGCAACTGTCCTGATAGCCGGGACCGACCGTGACAAAATCGAGAGCGCCCGAAACTTGTGGAAAAGACCAGGTCGTTCCGCTCTTGACCGCCGTGTAAATGTGTCCTACTGTGTCGAGCCCCCAAACCGAATCCGCCTGGAGCGCACTGCCTCCCCCTGCGGCGATTTGGCTGAGAGACACGTTGTTCGCCAATACGAATTGCTTACCCTTAAGAACGTAGGGGTGACCCCCAGTGTTGGAGAGCGCCCATACGCTTGTGCCTCCCGATGCGACCGCGACAAGGCCAGCTCCCCCTTTTGTCTTTACGAGCTTGAAGGTTTGTGAGGATGCGGATGGGGTACACAGTAGCCCCAGAACAAGGGCCAACATCGCGACGAAAGACTTTGCGGGTTGATACTTCATGGTGGTCTCCTTTGACCATTTCGGTGGTTTAGACGGTCCCGCCCCACGCGGGCTCTACTGGGATAATCGGAAGCCGAGGGGAAAAGACGACAAAAAAGATTCAGGAAAGATCGGCGTGGTTATTTGCTGGAAGAGTCGAGGCTGGCAAGTTGCCGGGCGCTGCGGGTATCGGGGTGGTCGGCGCCTGCCGCGCTCTGGAGGTGTTCGACGGCAGACCGGGCGGCGGCGCGAGCTTCGTCATCCTTTCCCTGCGCTTTGAGGGCGCGGGCCAGGAAAAGATAGGCGCGGCCGGTCCGGTAGGAAAAAGTGTTTGGCGGCGTGTTTGTTTGGAGAAAACTCAAGGTCTTGGACAGGTCGGCGTTGGCATCCGCTGGACGCGCGGCCTGCAGCTCGATCATGGCCCGACGCTGATAGAAGGCTGGCAGAACGTTGCTCCCAGCTTTCCCGGTTTTGACGGTCGCCTCCAGAGTCTCGATGGCTTGATCGGCAAGCCGCATCGCCGAGGGAATGTTGCCGCGCTCCAGTTCCAACATGGAACGATCTGAGAGCAGCGCGGCAAAAGCATAATGTCCCGGAGGAAGGGCCTTGCGCAGACGAGGTTCGACCTCGGCCAGCGCGGCGGCCGCGCGCGAGACATCGTGCTGGGCGCGATAGAGTCTGGAGCGCTCCAACAAGGACTGATTGATCACGACCTCATCGCCCGCCTGGCGGGCTCGCGCATAGGCACGCTCGGCGTATCCTGCAGCTTCGTCGAAGCGCGCCAGGTCCTCCAGAACGGAAGCGTAGTTGTTGAGCAGCATCGGCGAGACACCCTGCTCGGACTGGTCCGCCCGGCTGATATCGATGGCACGGCGAAAGAGCCGTTCCGCCTCCAGTGGCCTGCCGAGCTGTTTCAGAGCCAGACCCCAGTTGTTGAACAGCGTACCGGCAGTCTCGGTATCGTCCCGGCCGAGGGCTGCAAGCTGTACCGAGGCCTGCTGAAAGGCGTCAATGGCGTCGGGGAGCTGCGCCGCTTCGCGATCGGCTTCGGCAAGATCCATGAGCACTCGCACCTTGCGCATCTGCGGGTCGAACGGTGCCTGCTGCAGCGTTCGCTGGGCCTCCTGGACGCGTGCAATCCCTTGCTGCACTTCGCCGGTATTGCGCGCGACCGCGCTGCCATGCAACAGGCAGGAGACTCGATCGAGAGCATACTGAGGTTCGCTGGGGAGTTCATGAAGCCCTTCCTGGATGAGGGCCTCGGCTCGTTTTGGGTCTTCGGCCAGCGATAAAGCGTGTCCCAAGGCGCACGATGCTTGCGCCCGTGTGGAGCGATCCGTTAGCCCGCGGGAGATTCTGTAGGCCTCATCGAGGACCGGGCGCGCTTTCGCGTCCTCGTCCTGCGTGTTGTACTGCTCGCCGATGGAAATGAGCAACTCCACTCGACTGGCCTCGTTCCCATGTTGCCGTTCCACGATGTGCTGGGCGCGCGCCAGCAGTTCGTTCACCGTAAAAGGCTTGCCGGAAGGCGCCGCATCGGACAGGAGAAAGGAGTTGAGATCGTTCACCGCCTCGGTGCGTTCCAGTTGCTGGAAAGCAAAGTCGCGCTGGGCACGTGCGGTACGGGCTTGCATCAACGTGCCCACCAGTCCTGCGACCGCGGCAATGACGGCAAGCGCAGCCAAAGCAACTGCTGTGCGATTGCGTCGCGCGAATTTTGCGGCCCGGTACGCCAGTGTGTCCGGCTGCGCGCTGATGGGTTCGTGCTTCAGATATCGGCCGAGATCCTCCGCCAGGGCGGTCACTGAGGGGTAGCGTTCCTGCGGATTCTTCTTCAGCGCCTTGGCGACAATCGTGTCGAGATCTCCACGAAGCAAACGGCGAAGCTTGTCGGGTGTGGTGGTACGCCGAGTGGCGTTGGCGGTTGTTGTCTTCTCATCCGCCTTCGGCGAAGTCACGATGTCGGACAGGCGCCGCGGCTCGGTGTCCACGATCGCCTTCACCAGATCCGCGGGCGAGTGCGGGCCGCTGCCCGCCGGATGCTGTCCCGTAAGCAACACATAGAGGAGAACGCCCAGCGCATAAACATCGGTGGCGGTGGTGACCGGCGCGCCGGTTATTTGCTCCGGCGCCGCGTACTCCGGCGTCATGGCGCGTCCGGCCTGGACGGTCAGCTGGGTTGCGGCTCCGTCCTGCCCCTCGCCCTCGAGCAGTTTGGCGATGCCAAAGTCCAGCAGCTTTACCTGCCCGCCTTTGCTTACCAGCACGTTCGAAGGCTTAAGGTCGCGGTGCACAATGAGGTTGGCATGGGCATGGGCGACGGCGCCCGCGACGTCGAGAAATAACCGAACCCGCGCTTCCACGTCGAGCCGCTGCCGGTCGCAATAGCGGTCGATGTGGTCGCCCTCGACAAGCTCCAGGACGAGATAGGGAGTGCCGCTGGCCGAGACGCCCGCATCCACCAGCTCCGCAATATGAGGATGCGCGAGCCGGCCCAGGATGCTGCCTTCCCGTTTGAAGCGGTCTTCGCCGCCACGGCCAACCAGCGCGATGTTCAGGAACTTCACCGCTACACGCCGATCGAAGCGCCCGTCGTTGCGCTCGGCCAGCCACACGCTTCCCATTCCACCCTGACCGATTTGCGAGATCAACGTATAAGGACCAATCACCTCGCCCGCCAGTCCTGCTCCACTCGGCGGCATGGCGGGACCCTTCTCCAGAAAGCCTTGCTGGGCGAGGATACGATGCTCATCGAGGAGGGAGGTCAACTGTGCGGCCAGTTCGGGATTTTTCTCGCCGAGCGAGGCGAGCCAGGCGGCGCGCTCATCGTCGTCCAGGGCCAGCGCCTGGTCGAGATAGGGGCTTAGCAACTGCCACTGATCGGGGCTGAGTGTAGACATGAAATCCTCAGATCGGCAAGTCAACGCGAATTTTTCTGTGCAGAAAGATACGCGCCTTCTCCCAGTTCCGCTGTACCGTGCGTTCCGAGACGTCCCGCATCGCGGCGATTTCAACGAACGAAAACCCGCAGAAGAACTTCAAGTCGACGATCTCGGCCAGGGAAGGCTCCACATTCCCCAGTTCGTCCAGGGCTTCGCTGATTTGCGTGAGTTCCCGGTGGTCGACCGCGTTCTCCATGGAGTCGGTGTCCAGCGAAGTAATCTCGAACAAGCCGCCGCGCTTCTGGGCTTGGCGCTCGCGGGCATGGTCAATGATGAGCCCGCGCATGACCCGCGCCGCGTATCCCATGAATCGCGCTTGGTCAGGGAACTCCGGACCACTTCGTGCGGCCATGGCCAGATAGGCCTCGTGCAGGAGCGTGGTGGCGCTGATACTTGCCGGTCCGCCACGGCGCGCGAGTTCGCGCCTCGCCATCCGGTGCAGTTCGGAATAGAGCGCCCCAAAGAGCGCTTCGGTAGCGGCACTATCCCCCCGTTCCGCCGCCCCAATCAGCCACGAAATTGTGGGATCCACGCATCACCCTCAAGCACTTTCCAACCCGGCGGGCATAAGCGTCTCGTATTTGAGTTTGTTAGTCAAGAAACAGAGCCCTATCCGGGCGCGCCGGGCTGGGGCTCAGACCCCTTGCGCCGGTACACGCTCTAGGGACTCCCCTTCTTCAACTGCTGCTTCCACCCCAGGACCCGCGCCTTGTTTCCTTCCGCTTCGGCCTCCGGGACCATGCCTTTTTTCTGATAGAGGATGGACAGGCTGGTGTGGGCGAGGACGTCGTCGGGATCGATTTCCGAGATGCGCTGGGCAACTTCGATGGCCTCGTCCAGACGGTTCAGGTTCTGGAGGGCGCGGCTCAGGCCGTGGAGGGCGTCGGTGAAGGTGGGATCGGTCGCCAGCGACTTACGGTACTCCAGGACGGCCTGGTCGTCGTGGCCTGCGGCAACCAGGTCCAGCGCGGCGTAGTAGTGATCTTCGGCCTGCTGACGGTTCGGCTCCTGGGTGGTGGGATCGTCGGGCATGGTTAACACCACGATTCTAGCAAGGGAGATCTTTCGCCACGGGGGGCACAGAGGACCACAGGGGAAAACCTGGAATCTCTCGCTTCCCCCGTGGTCCCCTGTGTCCCCTGTGGTGATGGGTTGTCCGGCTTGGGGGCATTGTCCAAGAAGTGCCCCTGCAAAACGCACTAGCGAAACGCTGGGGCGAGCGGAACGCATCGATCCGTAAGTCATTGATACTCTTCCTAACTCTCTGATTCTGCATGTGGCCTTTCTTTGGCATCCGCGTGCATATACATAGGGTGAATCGAGGCGCGCCTGACGACCGTTCTCAGGCCGGCCGGTTCCAAGCGAGGGCTTATGTCGATCCTGTTTGTGCTGCTGATGTTTCTTCTGATCCTGACGATCAGCTACTTCCGCTCCCCTTCCCCGGAGGTGGTCGTCCGCGCCCAGCCATCGCTCGCGCCCATCGCCACCCCGAAAATGGAGCGCGCTTTCGGCTTGTCGATCCCCGAGGGCTACTGCTTCCATCCCGGACACACCTGGATGGTGAAGGAAGGCCCCGACAACGCCCGCATCGGACTGGACAGCTTTGCCGCCAATCTAATTGGGCGCATTGACCGGGTCGACGTCATTGGCGAGAACCGCTGGGTCCGCCAGGGACAGAAGGTGATGACCATTCACTCGGGTGACACGGTGATTGACCTGGTCTCGCCGATCGAGGGCGTCATCACGGTCATTAACAAAGATGCGATTACCGACCCGAAGACCATCCTGCGCGATCCCTATGAAAAGGGATGGATCGCCACCGTGAAGTCGCCGGACCTCACGTTCAACCAGAGAAATCTGGTGCAGGGCTCGATGGTCGCTCCCTGGCTGCAGAACAGTTTGACGCGCCTGACCGGGATGGTACCGCAGATGGCGCCGGCCATGGCCGCGGATGGCGGACTGCCCGTACCGGGACTGCTGGGACAGGTGGAACCCGATATCCGGAAGAAGCTGATGCAGGAATTCTTCCTGGCTTGATGTTTGTGTGGGGCGGGCACTCTTGCCCGCCGCCCTTGGAATACAGGCGAGACGCCGACCTTACAACATCCTCCGCGAAGGAGAGGGATCATGGAACGCACAAGAGCAATCCTGGTGGACATCACCAAGTGCATCGGCTGCCGGAGTTGCGAGCAGGCCTGCAAGCAGGTCCACGGCTTCCCGATGGACAGTGAGGCGAAGCTCTCCGCCACCGCCCTGACGGTGATCGAAGAGCACAACGGCAAGTTCGTGCGGAAGATGTGCATGCACTGCCAGGATCCAGCCTGCGTTTCGGCCTGCCTGGTGGGCGCGCTGAAGAAATCCTCGGCCGGGCCGGTCACGTACAACGCGGCGAAGTGCATGGGATGCCGCTACTGCATCGTGGCGTGCCCATTCAGTGTCCCACGGTACGAGTGGACAAAACTGGTTCCCTACGTCAAGAAGTGCGATATGTGCGCGGCGCGACAAGCGAGCGGTCAACAGCCCGCGTGCGTTGAGGCTTGCCCCACCGGCGCGTCAACCGTCGGATGGCGCGACGACATTCTTGAAGAAGCTGAACGGCGCATCCTGGCCGGCGGCTACGTCAAGCGCATCTACGGCAGCGAAGAAGTTGGAGGCACCTCGGTATTTTTCATCTCCGACGTGCCCTTTGAAGACCTCGGCTTCGTCGTCGCCCCGAAGCAGCCGATGCCAATGCTGACCGCCAACGCCCTGGGCGATGTCCCCACCGTCGTGCTGGTGGGCGGCAGTCTGCTCTCGGGAATTTACTGGATCACGCAACGCCGTCAGGCCGTCGCAGTCGCGGAAGGCAGAAGCGCTTCCGCCCGGCCAAACGACAAGGAAAGGAGTTAGCCATGACTCGCATCATGCCCAAGATCACTCTCTGGCGCACCATCGTGGCGCTGATTTTTGCCGCTGGACTCTATGCGACATACGCCCGCTTCGCGCTGGGCTTCGCCAAGGCCACTAACCTCACCGATCCGCAACCCTGGGGACTCTGGGTGGGGATGGGCACGCTCTGCGGAGTGGGCCTCTCGGCCGGCGGGTTCGCCATCGCGGCCGCCGTCTACCTGCTCGGGTTCGAACGCTACCGGCCGGTACTGCGCGCCTCGGTGCTGGTTTCCTTCCTGGGATACTCCACCGTGATCGCGGGCATGATGTATGAACTGGGACTGCCGTGGAGAATCTGGCATCCGATGGTGTTCTGGAACCGGGCCTCGATGCTGTTTGAAATCTCGTGGTGCGTGATGCTGTACTCCACCGTGCTGGCTCTGGAGTTCTCTCCCGCGCTGGTGGAAAAAATCCCGTGGGTCCGGCTCCGAACCTTCTATCTGAAGTGGCACCACGAAATCCTGATCGCGCTGGTCATGATCGGCGTGGTCCTCTCTTCCCTGCACCAGTCGTTCCTGGGCGGACTGTACCTGCTGACCCGGGGCAAGCTCGATCCACTGTGGTACAGCCCGTACCTGCCGACGCTGTTTTATCTTTCGGCAATTCCGGCTGGACTGGCGGTGACGATCATGGCGATGTATCTCTCGATCCGGTCGCTGAATGTGAAAGTCGATCCGGCAATTCTCAGCGAGTTGAGCCGCGTGATCGCGCCCATGCTGGCGCTCTACGGGATGTTCCGCCTGGTGGATCTCTCGAAAAACGGCGCGTTCCACTCTTTGTGGACGTGGCGGGAGGAGACGCTTTCCTTCGGACTCGAAATTGCGTTGTTCATCATCGCACCTCTCGTGCTTCTCAGCATGGAAAAGGTGCGGAACAACCCACAGTCCCTGTACTGGACCTGCGCCCTGGTGGTGGCCGGCTTCATGGCTAACCGGCTGAACGTGTCCATCACCGGGTTGCAGGCCAGTTCGGGCGTCTACTACGTACCGAAGTGGACGGAATTCGCCCCCACGCTGATGGTGCTGACCATCGCCGTGCTGGCGTTCCGCTACGCCGTAATCTATCTGGATATTCTGCCGAAGAAAGAAACAAAGATGCCGTCGCGGTTACGGTGGACGGTTAACAGCGCTGCGGCGGAAGCATAGAGACTAAGTCCGTCCATCTGTAGCCCCCGGGGGCGAAAACCCCCGGGGCTTTTGTTTGGGCGAAAGAGGCGCAGGCGCCCTCACCCACCCGCGCTGGCGTCACCACTTGCATGTTCTGGCATTCCGGTTTTCAATGGCGTGCATCATGAGTTCTTCGAAGATCGCGCTCTCGATTGTTCTGCTCGCGCCACTTGCGGTTTTCAGTACTGCCCAGCAAGCCGCCAACGTTCGCTATCACGCAACTATCGACACGGTGAAATACCTCTTCGGCCCGGCCGAACCCGTCGCTCGCCTTAAACCGGGAGACATTCTCGACACCAATACGCTCGACTGCTTCGGCAATGCGATCCAGAAGCCGACCGATACGCTCAGCATGGTTCACGGGGATAACCCGCTCACCGGGCCGTTCTACATCGAGGGCGCGGAGCCGGGAGATACGCTGGCCGTGAAGATTCTCGACCTCCAGGTGGATGGCAACTTGGGCGTGGGCGCGATCAGCGCGGGATTCGGCGCGATCAACTCGAGCAAGTACACGCCTGTGCTCAATCCGGATTTGCCGGAACGGATCTGGCTGTACGACATTGACCACGCGTCGAACACGGCAACCTTTCACGCGCACGATTCGAGTTTCGTGACGAAGATTCCGTTGCATCCGTTCTTCGGTTGTATTGGCGTCGCGCCCGCCGATGGCGAGGCGCGCACTTCGATCGTTCCCGCCGAATTTGGCGGCAACCTGGATTCTCCCGAGGCATCGGCGGGCAACACGGCCTACTTTCCGGTGAACACCAAAGGCGCTCTGCTCTACATGGGAGATGGCCACGCGGCCATGGGCGATGGCGAGATCGGCGGCACTGCGATTGAAGTGCCGCTGCGGGCGCGTGTCCAAGTCAGCGTGATAAAAGGCCAGAAGATTGAATGGCCGCGCTTCGAAAGCCCCGATGCGATTATGACGGTCGGCGCCTACCGTCCGCTCGACGACGCCACGCGCATCGCCTTCACGGAACTGGTCAAGTGGATTCACCGCGACTACGGACTCTCTGAGATGGATGCCTACGAACTGCTCTCGGAAGTGGCGAAAGTCCATCTGAACGAAATGGTGGACCCGAACTACGTGGTGGTGACGTCGGTGGAAAAGAAGTATTTACCGGAGAAGAAGAGGTAGGCTGCAACCTATCACAGCTCTGTCATCCTGAGCGAACCGAAGGACCTATGTATTCGGCCGCGAATCATGCGCAGATCCTTCGCTTCGCTCAGGATGACAAAATGGAGATCGCACTATTTGTGCAACTGCGACGACGTGCTGGTATCTGCACCCGCATCGGCCGTATTGCCAATCGCATTCCCTGAGACCACCAGTTCCACCCGCCGGTTCTGCTGGCGGCCTTCCGGGGTGTCGTTGGTCGCGACGGGCTCGGTTTTTCCGAAGCCGCTTGAAGTGATTGCGTCGGACTTGATTCCCTGCTGCACGAGGTAGTCACGGACGGCCTCGGCCCGCTGCTCGGAAAGACGACGGTTGTATTCGTCGGTTCCGATGCTGTCGGTGTGACCTTCCACCGCCAGATGCAGCCCCTGATAGGCCAGCACGATGCCGGAGACTTTGGCCAACCTCTCCCGCGCACCGGGAAGCAACTCGAAGCTGCCGCTTTTGAAGAGTACGTCGGACATGTTGGCGATCAGGCCGCGCGCGGTGTCCCGTGTGGACAGCACCGAGTTGAGTTGCGCCAGGAGGCGCGCCCGCATCTCCTGCTTTTCGTTTTCCGCCTGCTGGCGAAGTCTGTCCGATTCCGCAGCCGCCTGCTCAGCTTGCTGCCGGAGCTTCTGCGACTCTTCCGCCGACTGGCGCGCCTTGTCCGCTTGCACCGCCAGAGCCTGTTGCTGGGCAACGGCCTCGGCCTTTGCTTTCTCTGCCTCCTGCCTTTGATGCGCAGCTTCCTCCGCGGCTTTTTGTGCTTCCACTTTGGCGGCCTCGGCCTCGGCACGCGCGGCGTCCGCTTCTGCCCGCGCCCGGGTTTGCGCTTCCGCTTCGGCGCGCGACTTGGCGGCTCTGTCTTCGGCGGCTCTTTTGTCGGCCGCGGCTTGCGCCTGCGCTTCTTCCTCGGCCTTCTGCTTCACCGCCATCATGCGCGATTCTTCGGCCGTCTGCGCCGCTTCGCGTGCAGCCGCTTCAATGGAAGTGCGGGTCTGTTTCTGGCGGTAGGCCTCTTCCGCCTGTTTCAATTGCTGCTCCGCCTTGCTGAGGATAGCCGACGCGTAACGGTCCGCCTCCGCGACATGCGCGATCCGCACCGCATTGCGGGCCTCAAACAGGGCCAGGGGTGTCTTGGAGTCGATGCCGAAGATCGCGTCCTGAATATGAGTGTTGGTGGAGGAGTACGTACCGCTGCGGACCAGTTCGTACCGGGCGGTAATGTCCTCTCCGCCGCCTAAGCCCGCCGGGAAGATGTTTTCCATCACCACCATGTTGCCGGGCTGGGACACGGCAGAATATGGCTCGGCAGTCACGATCATGCCAAAGGTCTGGAGGTCGGTGTATGCCTTCAAGTGCGCCTTGCCGTGATCCAGGACCACTTCTCCAAGGTTATCGGCGCGCCCCTGGGGAGAAACGGCCCAGGCCACATAGGTCAGATACTCCAGACCAAACTTGGTGGCGGGTTCCATGCCTTCGAACCTGGCGTCAACTTCGATGTTGGTCTTCTTGCCTTCCACCTTCGCCTCGCCCGAGGCCTGCTTCATGAGCTCCGTCCCCTGGAACCCGATTTTCGCGTTTGCTCCCGGCCGGTAATGCAGGGCCTTGGTGGTGCGGACGATGGAGTCGGCCTTCGCTGGAGTAGAAGGTTGGGTTTGCGCGGCCGCCAGAGAAACCGCGGTGCAGAGCAGTAAGGCCAGATGTTTGTTCACGTCAGCCCTCGTAAGGAGACTCAGACCAGCACTCGAGTTTGCTAAAGTCTACG
>Ga0302321_100003175_pt1 | contig 14079 bp, 8 predicted proteins | sample Fen_T0_1_FD_202505 | JGI IMG/M metagenome (GOLD analysis project Ga0302321, IMG submission 202505) | Peat permafrost microbial communities from Stordalen Mire near Abisko, Sweden - Fen_T0_1 | ecosystem: Environmental > Terrestrial > Soil > Wetlands > Permafrost | place: Sweden: Abisko...
ACGGACGGCACGATCGGGTGGCCATCCACCGGGATGGCGACAGGCCGGCCGTCCACGAGCCAGGAGATGGAGGAGTTGGTCGTTCCCAGGTCGATGCCGAACGCGGTCATGTAGCTGGTCTCCGGTTCACGAGGACTTCGCCTTCGCGTACGAGTCGATCTCCGGCGAGGGCGGCGGCGCGGACGACCTCTACCGGTGAGCCGTCGGGAACGTCGGTCCGCTCCACGGTCCCGACGACGCGAAAGACCTTTCCGTCGAGCGGCGCGCTCGCTACGGCGCGCCGGGAGAGGCCGAAGCCGTCGAGGAAGCGCTCGAGCCGCTCGGTGACGCCGGCCAACCCCTCCTCCGTCAGGGCATGTCCCGACGCCCGAAGGGCGCGCCGGGCTGCGTCGAGTACGTCGAGCGCATCGAGCACGGCGTCGAGGTTCGCCTCCGACGCGGGGACGGTCCGAGCCGCGGTGACGGCGGCGCGCAGGTCGGAGAAGCCACCTTCCAGCTTCGACTCGAGCGCCTCGACGCGAGCCACGACCTTGGCCTGTGATCGGCCGACCTTCTGGACTGCTTCGGTGAGTTCGAGTGCCCAGTCGGGCACGAGGGGCGCGGCCTCGGCAAGCGGAGGGGGGGACTTGCGGCTTAAGAGGTGCGAGAGCCAATGCATGGAGCCCAGCTCATACACGGGTCATCTGACAGGAGGCCAGCTGGAAGTGAGCTTCGATCCAGACCTGATTGGCCGTCGCGTAGATAGGCTCGGGCACTCCGGATTTGGGAGGCGAATCCACGTGGCACGTCGCGTGTGCAGCGCATCGCGGACCCGGGAGGAGGGTCTTCCAGCCGATGGCCCGGCGCTCATCCGCCCCGGAAGTACTGCTCCTCCAGCTCCACCCGGTAGGACACCGCCAGGTCGGGCGACGCCGACGGGAGCTCCTGCCGGAAGCGCAGCGCCTTCCCCGGCGTGGGGAGCTCGTAGGCGTAGTCCGGCTCCGGACCTTCACCGCCAGGCGCGAGGCTCCCGCCGGCCCAGGTGTAGTCGAAGACCGCGGGGAGGTGCAGCGAGACGGAGAGGGCGTTCTGCCCGCAGCTCGCCGACGGGAAGGCGAAGGCCAGCCGGCCGGCCAGATGGAACTCCCGCCGGTCCCCCTGCAGTACCAGCTCGATCCGCGCGGTCTCGTCCCCGGCCCGCCCGGCGGTGGCCTCCACGGCGAGCGTGCTCCCGGCCGAGAGCGCGAACGGGACCGAGGCGCCGTTCAGGAAGACCTTCTTGACCGCGTTCCCGGCCGGGATCCCGAACCGGATCGACTGCGTCCCGTGGAGCCGGACCTGGTACGCGACGCGGGCGATCTGAAGGCCGTCGAGCGTGCAGACCACCGAGGCGTGGGCCGAGGTGATCACCGTCTCGATCGGCGGGCGGACGCCCTGGCCCTTGGCGATGGCGGCCGGCGGGCTCCGCACCTGCCAGGCGACCTGGAACGCGCCGTGGTCTGGGTAGAAGACCCGCTCGTCCGCGTCGGCGATCCCCGCGCGGTCGGCCAGCTGGAAGAGGTCGGGGTCGAACCGGATCCGGAGCACCGCCACCGAGGCCTTCTCGACGGCCAGCTCGGCGCGCCGCCCGCGCCCGTCCACCCGCGCCTGGGAGAGCAGCCCCACCTGGACGGCGTGGGCCCCCGGCTTCGAGGTGAGCAGGACCAGCCGATCCCCCTCCACCGCCACGGTGTCGCCCTCGGGAGCGCTGATCGACTTCAAGTGGATGTCGGGCCCGACCCGGAAGAGCGGCACCCGGATCCACCCCTCCTCGAGCACCGCCACCTTGAACGCGGCGGTCAGGTCCAGCCCCCGTTCGATCAGCCTGCCCGACAGGGCGGCCTCGGTCAGGGCGGCCGCGAGCGGCGGTCCGGCGGGTGCCGCCTCGTCCTGGCGGGTCCGGTCGTGGAGCCGCAGCAGCTCCTCGAGTGGCAGGGTGGCGGTCGATTGGGCGTCGGCCGGCGTGGCCAAGAGCAGGAAGGCGAGCTGCGCGAGCGGGAGGCTAGGTCGCATTGGAGGTCTCCGGGGAGAAGATCGCGGTCAGGATCCGCTCGACGAGCCGGCGGAAGGAGTCGCGGGTGGTGAAGATCATCAGGCCGGCCAGGCCCAGGGCGATCTCGAGGGTGTAGATGAGCCCGGTGAAGCCCTCCAGGATCACCGCCAGCGTGGGCAGAAAGAGGAAGGCGCCGGCGGCGGCCACGCCGATCCAGGCGGCGGACCGTCCGGCCAGGCCGCGCAGGTAGACGAAGAGGAGGAGGACATTCACCGACAGAGATATAGCGTAGGCGAGGTAGAAGTGGAGGAAGGCCGCCAGATAGGCGGTCAGGACGAAGAAGAGGGCGTACCAGGCCGCGGCGAGCTGGAGCTGCCAGGCGCGGAGCGGACGGCCGTGGAACAGGCCGGCGCAGAGGATGACCAGGAGGAAGGGGATGAACGGCGCCCAGGCGCGCCGGACCATTGTGCCGATCACCGAGTCCCAGGCCTGCTCCGACGGGAGCACCAGGCCCACTGGGACGCCGGACTCGAGCGACCCGTACTCCCAGCCCAGGGTGGCGCCGCCGCGCTCCGCGATGACCGATCCGGCCGGCACCACGCCGGCGGGGTAGTCGTAGTTGGCGCCCCCGGCGACGTGGAAGGTGAGCTTGAAGCCGTTCACGCGCAGCTTGGGGTCGAGGGCGTAGACGAACGACTCGAGCCCGCGTCCGCGGAACGAGATCTCCCACCGGAGCCGCTCCCCGGGCCGGGCGCGACCGGTCCAGACCAGCCGATCGCCGGCGCCGGACAGATCGATGGGCGCCTTCTCGCCGTTGACGGTGAAGGCGAGGTCGGACAGGAGCACCTGGTTCTTGCGCGCCTCGATGGGGAAGACGAACACCAGGTCGATGGCGTGGGCCTCCCGGTTCTCGAGCTCGTACTGACCGCGAAAGGCCAGGTCGAAGCCTGAGAAGTAGAACAGCCCGCGCTTGCGGTAGTTCATGGCGGCATCCACCGCGATGGTCTGCCGATCCAGGGCCATCGGCTGGAGCGCGTTGAAGACCGAGCCGCTGGCCACGGCGCGGACCGAGGGGGCGGGCTGCGCGATGGGCGCGCCCCAGCGGTCCAGCACGTCCTTGCGCAGCTCGCTGTTGGCGAAGGTGGAGCGGTTGGAGATCTGCGCTGAGATGACCAGCGACACCAGCCCGATGATGGCCAGGCCGGCGAGGAGCTGAGTGCGGAGGAGGGCGCGGAGGAGCGTCCGCGGCCTGTTCTTCGGGGGAAGGGGAGGGAGTTCTGGGTTCACGCCGGACCTGCATCGCAAGAAGCGTGCACGGACGGGGCGCACCGAAAATCGCGGCCTTGACGCGACCGCGACGCGGGAGACACGCCCGGGCGTGGGCGGGCGGACACGGCAGCGCGCGTGGCGACGGGTGGGCGTCGCTGAGCTCAATGCGGCCCGCTCGAGCCTCCCTCTTCGGCCCGCAGTGCCTCCGCCTCCGCCTGCGCCGGGATCTGCAGCCGCTCGCGCCGATCGGCCAGGATCTCGCGCAGGATCACCTGTCCGATGGCGGTCAGCGGCACCGCCAGGATGGCGCCGGTCAGCCCGAACAGGTCGGCGAAGAAGAGCGCCGCCAGGATGATGACCAGGGGGTTGAGCTCGACGACCCGCCCGTAGATCATCGGGCTGATCACGTGGTTCTCGAACTGCTGGTAGGCCACGAAGTAGATGGCCGTCCCGACGCCGGTGAAGGTCCCATTGCTCACCCAGGCGACCAGGGTGATCACCGCCCCGGCGAGGGTCGCGCCGGCATACGGGACGAGGCTGGCGAAGCCTGCCGCCACCCCCAGGGGCAGGAAGAAGGGGACCCCCACCACGGCCAGGAAGATCGAAGTGCACGCAGAGTTGATGAGCACGATCAGGAACAGCCCCGCGATGTAGCCGCCCAGCGCGTGGTAGATCTGCAGCAGCACCCGGACGTAGCGGGGGCGGTTCTCGGGCGCGATCTGCGCCAGGGCGGCCAGGACCAGCGGGTGGCCCGCCGCGAGCATGAAGATGACCAGGAAGAGCACCGTCACCGCTGCGAAGACCAGCCGGCCCATCCAGGTGATCACGTCGAGCGCCGGATTGACGATGTTGCCCACCAGGCTCGCGCCCTGGCTCCGCAGGCGGCCGATCAGCTCGTTCACCGACAGATAACGGTCTGCGAAGCGGAAGACCTCGGACTGCTGGAGCTTCTGGAGCAGGTCGGGCCAGTGGGTGATGAGCGCCGAGACCTGGGTCACGGCCGGCGGAACGAGCAGGAACCCGAGCCCCACCAGCGCCGCGAAGACCGCCAGCACCGAGAGCAGGATCCCGATCCCGCGCGGGACGCGGTGCTCCTCCAGCCAATGGACGGCGCGGTTGAGCGCCACCGCGATCAGGACCGCGGCCATGGTGAGCGCCAACACGACCGCGGTCCGCCAGAGGAACCAGACCCAGAAGCCGATGAACAGGATGGTCAGCGCGACCGTGGCCGCTGTCTTGGGCGAGACCTGAGATGGTGGCGAGGATCGGGCCATGCGGAGAGCCCACGGGCGGAGGACCCGCGGCTCTCGGTCATGGTGTGCATCGCCGGGCTTTGGGGCAGCGGGCCAGCGGCGTGCTGGTCCATGACCTGCGCGGGTCACGCCCCCTTCGGAGACGACCTTTTCAGCTGGCTCCTGTGGACAGTGAGCTTTTCGAGGCGATACTATGCCTCGTCATCGCTAATACTCGTATTGACGGCACGGGCGGGTGCTGCGCGAGTGTGACGATGGCGCGGCGCTCCCCTGAGCGGCGCTGATTCCCCCGACGCTGCGCCCGCGGTGGCCAAGCCGCCGCGGGCGCGGGTCGGACTCCCCCGCGACCATCCTTCATTCGAGCTGTGGGAGGACCGGCGCCGCCGCGCGCCGCCCCGGTCGGTCCGGGGCGGGCGCTGCGATATTCACGGAAGGTAAGTCTCACCGTACATCAGGTATCGATCGGCGCCGCGCGCGGCGCGCCGGCCTTCCTGGATCGCCCAGACCACCAGCGACTGGCCGCGGGACATGTCGCCCGCCGCGAAGACGCCCGCGACGCTGGTCATCTTCTCGTCGTCGGTCCAGACGTTCCCGCGCTCATCGACCTTCACGCCCAGGTCGGTGAGGAGCCCTTCGCGCTCCGGGCCGACGAAGCCGAGGGCCAGCAGGACCAGGTCGGCCTGGAAGACCTTCTCGGTGCCAGGGATCTCCTTGGGACCAAACCGGCCGTCCGCGCCACGGGTCCACTCCACGCGCACGGTGTGGACCTCGCGCACGTTGCCCTGCGCGTCGCCCACGAACTTCTTGGTGAGCACGCCGTACTGGCGGGGATCGCCGCCCTGCAGCGCGGCGGCCTCCTCCTGGCCGTAGTCCATCTTGTAGACCTTGGGCCACTGCGGCCACGGGTTGTCCGCGGCCCGCTGGTCGGGCGGCCGGGCCAGGATCTCGAGCTGAACCACGCTCTTGGCGCCATGGCGGAGCGAGGTGCCGATGCAGTCGGTGCCGGTGTCGCCGCCGCCGATCACCACCACGTTCTTGCCCTTGGCGGAGATGAAGTTCCCGTCGGCGTGCTTGGAGTCGAGCAGGCTCTTGGTGTTGAGGGTCAGGAACTTCATCGCCAGGTGGATGCCCTGGAGGTTCCTGCCCTCGACCGGGAGGTCGCGCCCCTTGGTGGAGCCGCCACAGAGCACCGCCGCGTCGTAGTCGGAGAGGAGCGACTTGGACGGGATGTGCTTGCCCACCTCGACCTGGGTCAGGAAGCGGATGCCGGCGTCGGCCATCAGCCGCACCCGCCGCTCCACCACCGCCTTGTCGAGCTTCATGTTCGGGATGCCGTACATCAGCAGCCCGCCCACGCGGTCGGCGCGCTCGAAGACCGTGACGTTGTGGCCGGCCTTGTTGAGCTGGGCCGCGCAGGCCAGGCCCGCCGGGCCCGAGCCGACCACCGCCACCTTCTTGCCGGTGCGGGTCACCGGTTTCTCCGCGTCCACCCAGCCCTCGGCGAAGGCTCGATCGACGATGGAGCACTCGATGTTCTTGATCGTGACCGGAGGGCTGCTGATGCCGACCGTGCAGGACCCCTCACACGGAGCCGGGCAGACGCGGCCGGTGAACTCCGGGAAGTTGTTGGTCTTGTGGAGCCGGATGCTGGCCTCTTTCCAGAGCCCTCGGTAGATGAGGTCGTTCCACTCCGGGATGAGGTTGTTGATGGGACAGCCGGACGCCATGCCGCCGATGAGCTTCCCCGAGTGGCAGAAGGGGATGCCGCAGTCCATGCAGCGCGCCCCCTGCTCGGTCAGGGTCTTGAGGGGCGAGGCGATGTGAAACTCGCTCCAGTCCTTGAGACGCTCCTCGGGCGGCCGGTCGTGTGCCGGTTCCCGCTCGAACTCCATGAATCCAGTAGGCTTGCCCATAGATTAGTTACCACCCACGCGCGCGACGTCCCGGGCGTTCTCGTTGAACGCCGCCATTTCGGCCTCCTCGGGTGAGAGGCCGCTCTCCCTCATCTTGGCCTGAGCCTCGAGCACGCGGCGGTAGTCGTTCGGCATCACCCGGACGAACTTTGGCCGCCACTCCTCCCAGCTGGCCATGATCCGCTCCGCCCGCGTGCTGCCCGTGAGCTGAGCGTGACGCTCGATGAGCCCGCGAACCAGGGCCACGTCGGCGTCGTTCTCCAGCCGAGAGAGCCCCACCATCTCCTTGTTGCAGTTCTGGGCGAACTGCCCGCTCTCGTCGAGGACGAAGGCGACGCCGCCCGACATGCCGGCCGCGAAGTTCCGGCCGGTGGGGCCGATGACCACCACCCGGCCGCCGGTCATGTACTCGCAGGCGTGATCGCCGACGCCCTCCACCACCGCGCTGACGCCGCTGTTCCGGACGCAGAACCGCTCGCCGGCCACGCCGCGGATGAACGCTTCACCGGAGGTGGCGCCGTAGAGGGCCACGTTGCCGACGAGGATGTTCTCCTCGGCGATGAAGGTCGACTCCTTGGGCGGGAAGACGATGATCTTGCCGCCCGAGAGCCCCTTGCCGATGTAGTCGTTCGAGTCGCCCTCGAGGGTCAGGGTCATGCCGCGGGGCACGAAGGCCCCGAAGCTCTGGCCGGCCGAGCCCTTGAAGGTGAGCTGGATGGTGTCGTCGGGCAGGCCGTCCTTGCCGTGGCGCCGGCTGATCTCGCTGCCGAGCAGGGTCCCGACCACCCGGTTGGTGTTCCGGATGGGCAGGGTGGCGACCACCGGCTTCTTCTCCTCGATGGCCGCCTTGGCCAGCGGGATGAGGGTGGTGGCGTCGAGCGACTGCTCGATCCCGTGCTCCTGCGCGATCTGCGCGGTCCGGCCGTAGTGCTTGGGCACGGTCGGCTTGAACAGGATGCGCGAGAAGTCGAGGTTGCGGGCCTTCCAGTGATCCACGGCCCGGCGCATCTCCAGCTTCTCGCTCCGGCCCACCATCTCGTCGATGGTCCGGTAGCCGAGCTCGGCCATCTTCTCCCGGGTCTCCATGGCCACGAAGCGCATGAAGTTGACCACGTGGGCCGGGTCGCCGGTGAACTTCTTTCGGAGCCGCGGGTCCTGGGTGGCCACGCCGACCGGGCAGGTGTTGAGGTGGCAGACCCTCATCATGACGCAGCCGAGCACCACCAGCGGCGCGGTGGCGAAGCCGTACTCCTCGGCGCCGAGGAGGCAGGCCACCACCACGTCCCGGCCGGTCTTGAGCTGACCGTCGGTCTCGATCACGATGCGGCTGCGCAGGTTGTTCATCACCAGCACCTGGTGCGTCTCGGCCACGCCGAGCTCCCAGGGCAGGCCGGCGTGCTTGGTGCTGGAGAGGGGCGAGGCGCCCGTGCCGCCGTCGTACCCGCTGATGAGCACCACGTCGGCGTGCGCCTTGGCCACGCCGGCCGCGATGGTGCCGACGCCGACCTCGGAGACCAGCTTGACGCTGATGCGCGCCTGCGGGTTCGCGTTCTTGAGGTCGTGGATCAGCTCGGCCAGGTCCTCGATCGAGTAGATGTCGTGGTGCGGCGGGGGCGAGATGAGACCCACACCCGCGGTGGAGTGACGCACCTTGGCGATCCAGGGGTAGACCTTGGACCCGGGGAGCTGACCGCCCTCGCCCGGCTTGGCGCCCTGGGCCATCTTGATCTGGAGCTCGCGGGCGTTGACCAGGTAGTGGCTGGTCACGCCGAACCGGCCCGAGGCGACCTGCTTGATGGCGCTGTTCTTGCTGTCGCCGTTGGGCAGCTTCTGGTAGCGGGCCGAGTCCTCGCCGCCCTCGCCGGTGTTCGACTTGCCGCCGATCCGGTTCATGGCGACGCCGAGGGCCTCGTGCGCCTCCTGGCTGATCGAGCCGTAGGACATGGCGCCGGTCTTGAAGCGGCGCATGATCGACTCGACCGACTCGACCTCGTCGATCGGCACGGACTTGCCGCCGATTCGGAAGTCCATCAAGCCGCGGAGCGTGCTCAGGTTCTTCGACTGATTGTCGATGAGCTCGCTGTACTCCTTGAACAGCTTGTAGTCGTTGGTGCGGCAGGCGTACTGCAGCTTGTGGATGGTCTCGGGGTTGAAGAGGTGGTGCTCCCCGTCCGCCCGGTACTGGTATTGACCGCCGGTACCGAGCGTCTTGTGGAAGATGGGCCGGGTGGGGTAGGCGCGGTAGTGGCGCGCCTTCACTTCCTTGGCGATCACGTCGATGCCCACGCCGCCGATGCGGGTGGCCGTCCAGGTGAAGTACTCGTCGATGAAGTCCTGGTTGAGGCCGATCGCCTCGAACACCTGGGCGCCGTGGTAGCTCTGGACCGTCGAGATGCCCATCTTGGACATCGTCTTCACGATGCCCTTGTTGACGGCCTTGAGGAACTTCCCCTCGGCGGTCACGGCGTCGTGCGGGATGAGCCCCTGGCGGACCTGGTCGTGGATGGTCTCGAAGGCCAGGTAGGGGTTGATGGCGCTGGCGCCGTAGCCGGTGAGGAGCGCGAAGTGGTGCACCTCGCGCGGCTCGCCCGTCTCCAGGACCAGGCCGACCTTGGTGCGCGTCCCTTCGCGGAGCAGGTGGTGCTGCACCGCCGAGATGACCAGGAGCGCCGGGATGGGCGCGTCCCGCTCGTCGTGGCCGCGATCGGACAGGATGATGATGTTGTGACCCTCGGTGATCGCCTCGCTGCAGCGATCGCGCAGGGCCTCGATGGCCTTCCGCAGCCCGGTGCCGCCGTCGTTCACCTTGAACAACATGGGCAGGGTGATCGACTTGAACCCGTGCGAGCTCGGGCTGCCGTCGAGCGCCCGGATCTTCTCGAGCTGCTCGTTGTTGAGCACCGGGGTGGGCAGGGCGAGCTGCCGGGCCGAGTCGGGCCTGGAGTCGAGCAGGTTGCCCTCGGGACCCACCGAGGTCTCCACCGCGGTGATGATCTCCTCGCGGATGGAGTCGATCGGGGGGTTGGTCACCTGGGCGAAGAGCTGCTTGAAGTAGCTGTAGAGGAGCTGGGGCTTCTCGGAGAGGACCGCCAGCGGCACGTCGTTGCCCATGGCGCCGACCGGCTCGGTGCCGGTGGTGGCCATGGGGTTGATGAGGATCTTCACGTCCTCGGTGGTGTAGCCGAAGGTCTCCTGGCGGCGGAGCACGGTCTCGTGAGCCGGCTCGATGACCGAGGGCGGCTTGGGCAGGTCCTGGAGCTTCACCAGATATTGCGCCAGCCATTCGCCGTAGGGCTGCGCCGAGGCGAGCTGGTGCTTGATCTCCTCGTCGGCGACGATCCGGCCCAGGCTGGTGTCCACCAGGAACATGCGGCCCGGCTGGAGCCGGCCCTTCTGGAGCACCCGGTCGGGCGGCACGTCGAGGACGCCGACCTCGGAGGCCATCACCACCAGGTCGTCCTTGGTGACGTAGTAGCGCGACGGGCGCAGGCCATTCCGGTCGAGGATGGCGCCCACGCGGACACCGTCGGTGAACGCGATCGACGCCGGGCCGTCCCAGGGCTCCATGAGACAGGCGTGGTACTCGTAGAACGCCTTCTTCTCGGGAGACATCGTCTCGTGCCGGCTCCACGGCTCCGGCACCATCATCGCGATGGCGTGCGGCAGCGAGCGGCCGGAGAGGTGGAGCAGCTCCAGCACGTTGTCGAACATGGCCGAGTCGGAGCCCTCGGCGTCGATGGTCGGCAGGATCTTTTTCAGATCTTCGCCGAAGAGCTCGGACGCGAAGAGGCTCTGCCGCGCGTGCATCCAGTTGACGTTGCCGCGCAGGGTGTTGATCTCGCCGTTGTGCGAGATGTAGCGGTACGGGTGGGCGCGCGACCAGCTGGGGAAGGTGTTGGTCGAGAACCTCGAGTGGACCATGGCCAGGCAGGAGCTGACCGCCTTGTCGTTCAGGTCCGGGTAGAAGGAGGCGAGCTGGCTCGCGTTGAGCATCCCCTTGTAGCAGACGGTCTTGTGGGAGAAGCTCGGGACGTAGAAGTCACCCCGGCCGGGCAACGCCGAGCGGGAGACCGCCTTCTCCGCCAGCCGGCGGATCACGTACAGCTTCCGCTCGAAGGCGTCGTCGCTGGCCTTGTCGGGCCGCGTGGTGAAGAGCTGCCGGATGGACGGCTGGCTCGCCTGGGCGGTGGGGCCGAGGCTCGAGTTATCGGTGGGCACGTCGCGCCAGCCGAGGAGCTCCAGCCCCTCGTCGGAGACCATCTGCGCCACGATCCGCTCGCACGCCTCGCGGCTGGGCGCGTCGTGGGGCAGGAAGACCATGGCCACGCCGTACTTGCCCGGTGCGGGCAGGGTGAAGCCGATCCGCTCGGCCTCCTTGGCGAAGAACGCGTGCGGGATCTGGAAGAGGATGCCCGCGCCGTCTCCCGAGTTCTTCTCGCTGCCGGCGGCGCCCCGGTGCTCGAGGTTGCACAGGACCTGCAGCGCCTTCTGCACGATGTCGTGCGACTTGCGGGCCTTGAGATCGACCACGAAGCCGAAGCCACAGGCGTCATGCTCGTTCTGGGGGTCGTAGAGACCTTGTCTCGGGGGATAGCCGTTGGCAGTCATCTCGGTCAACCTGTCGTCCTCTGTTCAGCGATGCAACGTGAAGCTCGAACACGACCCTGGCCTGCGCCCGGCGACAGCGTGTGCCGGGCCATCGAAACGTCTCTTCTGAAGGGAGCTGCTGGACCTCGGCCCGGCTCGACGGTGCGGTCGGCGAGCTCGGTACGGCCTCGCTTCCCGGCGACTCTCTTCGAACCCGGACCTTCGAACCAACTCTTCGGCGCCCTGCATTGCTGCGACGCCCAGTGCGCTCCGCCAACCTCCAGCGTGCGCCAACTCGCTTCGGAACATGGACTGGTGAGTTTGGCCTACATCCAAGTTGTACGTCAAGTAGGTTGACCCCTCTCGGGACCGGCGGCGGGCTGGCCGCTGCCCCGCGACCCGGATGGCAGTCTCCGCGATCGCGCCTTCCTCTCCTTCATACGTGGATCGGTGGCGCGCTGCGGGCTGGGGCGCTGAGTGCCTTGCTGCCGGTCGAGTGGCTGGTGCTCACCAGACCGAAGCCGCCGGACGCACTCTTTGCGCTGAGGGCCCCACCTCCGCGTTTCCTGCGCCGCGGGGTTGCCCGGTGCCTCCAAGGCCGCGGCTGCCACGGTGGCCGGCTGGCCGTGAACGGGCCTCTCCCGGCGCTGCCGATACGCTCCAGGTTTCCACCTGGCCGGTTTTCGTTCTAGATCATCGGTCGGGACGGCTCGCGCAGGGCAGGCACATCCCTTGCTCATTGCAGTCGTCCGGAGGTCATCGTGAACTCGAGCCCGAGCACCGCGACTGCTGGCCCGGTCGCCCCAATCGAGCCGCTGCCGTCCTTGCCGCGGCCCACCGCCGCGACGCGCGAGGTTCGGCTCATCGCCCTGCTGGTCGCCGGAGTCATCGCAGTCGGGTCCTCGCTGCAGCTCTTCGTCGCCCCCGGTCCGGTGGCCCTGGTCGCGGCCGGAGCCATCGCGGGCGTCGCCCTGGCCGTCCTGGCGCTGGCGCTCCCCGGTCGACTCCGGGTGACCCTGGGCGGCTTCCGCTTCGTGGCCGTGCTGCTGACCGCCCTCGCGATGGCCGCGATCCTGGGGACGCTCGTCCTCCAGGGCAAGCCGCCCGGGCTGTACGCCGCCAAGTACAACGTCCAGGTGGGTGGCGTGCCGCTCCCGATCGGCGACGCCATCCTGGCGCTGCGGCTGGACGACATCTTCCACAGCCTCTGGTTCGGCGGGCTGCTGGCGCTGCTCGGCGCGGGGGTGGCGGTCTCGACCGTGCAGCGCTGGCCGGTCCGGCTCCGCAGCGCGGGCTTCTTCACCTGTCACGTGGGGCTGCTCACCACCTTGGCCGGCACGGCCCTCTCGGCGACGCTCTCCGTGAAGGGGCAGGTCGATCTCCACGCCGGTGGGCGGTCCGTGGATCGCGCCGAGGCGCTCGTCCCGGGCCTTTTCGACACCGAGGGCCGGCCGGTGTCGGTCCAGGTCCCGCTCGGCTTCGACCTGCGCCTGGACCGCTTCGACCTGGTCCACTACGGGAGCGAGTACCGCGTGGGCTACTACGAGCTCGCCGAGGACGGTCGAGAACGGCTGCGGGCCAGCTTCGATCCCGAGCCGGGCGTCCGACACCGGCTCCCGGGCGGCGCGGTCTTCCGGACCGCGACGATCACGCCCGGTGCTGCTGGAGGCGCGGGGGCCAAGCCGGATCCGACCGCGGTCCTTCAGATAGACGCGGACGGCAAGAGCTTCGAGACGCCGCCGCTCGCGGCCAGCGCCGCCAAGGTGGTCCCGATCCCGGGCGGCAAGGCCTTCCTGACCTTCGAGCGGCGCGAGGAGGACGTGAAGTCGTTCCGCAGCGCCGTGACGGTCACCCAGGGAGGCTCCAGCCGAACCGGCGTCGTCTCCGTGAACGAACCGTTCACCTACGGTGGCTGGACGTTCTACCAGTCCAACTACCGGCAGGAGGATCCGACCTACTCCGGCCTCCAGGCTGTGCGCGATCCGGGCGTCCCCTGGGTCTTCCTCGGCTTCGCCCTCATCTCGGCCGGGGTGATCTACATGTTCTACGTCGAGAACCGCCTCAAGCGACCGCGGGCTGCGTGAAGGGACCCCGATGCTCTCCTATATCCTCGCCGAGCACCCCTTCTTCGCCGCGACCTCCGCCTTCTACGCCGCCGCGCTGGCGCTCTACGCGCAGGCCTGGCGCTCCACCAAGGAGTGGGTCGGCCGGGCCGCCACCGCCGCGCTCTGCATCGGCCTGGCGGCCAACCTGGCGTTGATCGCCGGGCGCTGGGTCGCGGCCGGGCGGGCGCCCTTCAAGTCGCTCTTCGAATCGCTGGTCCTGCTCGCGTTCACTGTGGGCGTCATCTATCTCTTCATGGAGCGGACGTACCGGACCCGCGTGTTCGGGGCCGTGGCCATGCTCGGGTCGTTCGGCGCCATCGCCTTCGCGCTGACGAAGTGGGACGCCGAGATCGTGAAGCTGCCGCCGGCGCTCCAGAGCGGCTGGTTCATGCCGCACGTCGCGGTCTACTTCTTCGGCTACGGGGCGCTCTTCTTCGCCACGGCCGTGGCGGTGCTGCAGCTCCTGGCGGGCCGGTTCGAGTTCTTCCGGAGCCTCCTGCGGCTCAAGGCCGGGACCGTCCTGAGCGGCGAGCCGCTGGATCTGGAATCCGTGACCTACGGCGCCGTGAAGTTCGGCTTCGCCCTGCTCACGGTCGGTCTGTTGATCGGCTCGGTCTGGGCGAAGAGCGCCTGGGGCGACTACTGGGTCTGGGATCCGAAGGAGAACTGGTCGCTGGTCACGTGGCTGATCTACGGCGCGTACCTCCATCTCCGTCGAGTGAAGGGGTGGCGCGGCGATCGGGCCGCCTGGATCGCGATCGCCGGCTTCGCCGTGGTCATGTTCACCTACCTCGGCATGGAGATGCTCCCCACGGCGCAAGAGAGCGCTCACGTCTACAGTGGGTAGACTCCGACCCGCGACAGATGCGGCGGCCCGTCCGATCCCGCAGCACGCCCCAGCCCGTGAGCCCAACTCATGGGACATAAAGCGTGGAAAAATA
>Ga0302321_100003176_pt1 | contig 14077 bp, 9 predicted proteins | sample Fen_T0_1_FD_202505 | JGI IMG/M metagenome (GOLD analysis project Ga0302321, IMG submission 202505) | Peat permafrost microbial communities from Stordalen Mire near Abisko, Sweden - Fen_T0_1 | ecosystem: Environmental > Terrestrial > Soil > Wetlands > Permafrost | place: Sweden: Abisko...
TGCTGTCGTCCTTGCTTTCCTTCTTTTCATCTTTTTTGTCGTCGGCCAACGGCTCTTTTTTGTCCGGTTCCTTGCCTGCGCCTTTCTCCTCGTCGCTTTCCTTGGCGAGCGGCGAAGGTATGTCGCGCCGCAGGACGGCCATCCAGACGGTATAGGTCGGGTGGTTGTCCTGGTTGCTCAGCGAAAACCAATGGGTGGAGGGGCCGTCGTCGGTGGAGGAAAAGAAGTAGAGATACTTGCCGCTCTTGTCGAATACCGGCTGGCTCACGTCCGACAGGCCATCGGTGATGGCGTAGGACTTGTCCTGCTCCAGCGAATAGACATTTACGCTCTGTATGTAGGACAGCGAATTGAGGCCGTAAGCGATCCAGCGCGAATCGGGCGACCAGCTGCCGCGAATGGTCTTGCGCGGGCTGTAAAGCGGTTCGCTGGCGATTTTCTTCGAAACGCCGCTGGCCAGGTCGATCACGTAAAGGCTGTGGCTGTTGTCGGTGTAGAGAATCTTCTTGTTGTCGGGAGACCAGGCCGGGCGATCGTAATAGCCGGCGCCGTGCAGTGCGAATTTTTTGGCTGAGCCCTTGCCGTCCTGCGCGCGCACGTGCAGTTCATACTCGCCCGACTCGTCCGAAAAATAGGCGATCGACTTGCCGTCCGGCGACCAGATCGGCGAGCGCTCATTGGCGGCGAAGGTATTGGTGAGGTTGCGGACATCGCCTTTTTCGGCGGGAACCGTGACGATCTCGCCGCGGAACTCCATTGCCACGCGCGCCCCGGTGGGCGACAACGAGGTAGCGCGCGCGTACTTCATGCCTTTGACGAAATGCGGACGCGAGGCGGCGAGGTCGGCGGCGACGCCGATCACCAGCCGCTTCACATTTCCGGAAGCGATGTCGAGCGCGTGCAGGTAGCCTGCCTGTTCGAAGACGATTTTGCCGCCATTGATGGAAGCAGCGGCTGCGGCGCCAAGCACCGGAAAATCCTTGAAAGACGTGAGGATGTTCAATCCCTTGCTCTTGACGTCGTAACCGTACAGGTTGAATTCTCCGTCGCGGTCGGAGCGGAAATAGATGGTGTCGCCGATCCACATCGGGTCGACGTCGTTGGAGCGCGTCGACGGCTGCGGAATCTTGTCGACCGAGTGATTGGCGACGTTGTAAATCCACAGTTGCGAAAAGGTGCCGCCGCGATAGTGCTTCCATTGCTGGAAGGCGGGACGGTGCGGGTTATAAACGATGAACTTTCCGTCCGGCGAATAGGCGGCGCGATCGGCGTTGGGAATCGGCAGTTGCGTTTCGACGCCGCCCTCCACCGGGACCGTAAAGAGCTGCGTATGGCGGTTCTCGAAGGCGGCGCGCGGCGAGGTGAACAGCACCGCCTTGCCATCCGGCGTGAAGGCTTGCACCCGATCCGGCCCGGGGTGATAGGTGAGCCGCTTCGGCACCCCGCCTTCCACCGGCACCACGTACACATCGGTGTTGCCTTCGTATTGCCCGTTGAAGGCGATCAATTTGCCATCCGGAGAGAACACCGGGTTCGATTCTTCGCCCACGTCGGAGGTCAGCCTCCGCACGCCGCTGCCGTCGACGTTGGCGACCCACAGGTCGCCCGCGTAGGAAAATGCCAGATGTTTGGCCGACAGGGCAGGCTCGGTGAGCATGCGGGTGTCGGCGGAATTGGGTAGTGCAGCTCCTGCCAGGGAAAAGAATCCGGCGGCGAGTGCCGCGATGGCAACAATGTTCTTCAAAGAAGTGGCCCCTTCAATTTGTGAATTGCAAGAATCTAGCACTGCTCCGGCAGAGGCGGCAATGATTTGGGGCCTGCAACGATCAACCGTCGCCGCCAAACGATTGCTGAAACCCGCCGCGATTGCCGTAGTTGCGCCGCGAAGGCGGCGGCGTCATCGAGGAGATATCGTAGGTCACGCGCACATTCTTGTCGGTGAGCCAGTCGTTGAGCGACTGGATCAGCGGCTCGGAGACACGCACCCGCCACGCATCCGGCAGCGGCACATCGACTTCGGCTTCGCCGTTGTTGTAGTGGATCACCACTGGACAACTGCCGGGTTGGTTGGCGGCGAGGTGCGGTGAAAGTTTGTTCTTGAGCGTTGCGCTGTTGGCCTGGCCGTTCATGTAGAGGTCCAGGCGGCGCGCGCATTGGCGGCGGGCGGTATCGATATCGTAAATTTCGTCGGCGATGACGCGGATGCCGCCGGAGAAATCGTCGTAGCTCACCTTGCCGCACACGATCAACGGCTGGTCGTCCTGGATGATGGCGCGGCGCTTGTCGAAGATTTCGTTGTACACCACCACTTCGACGCGCGCGGTGCCATCGTCCAGCGACAAGAGGCACATACGGCCGCGCTTGCCATTGCGCACACGCTGGTCGTAGAGGATGCCGGCCAGCAGCATCGGCTCCGGGCGCGGCTGCACATCCTTCAATTCGGTCTTGGCCATTTGCCGGATTTCGGCGGCGTAGCCTGTGAACGGGTGGCCGGAAAGATAGAAACCCAGCGCCTGCTTTTCGTTGTTGAGGCGCTCGCGGTCGTTCCACATCGGCAGGTTGACCAAGGCGAGAGAGTCCATGCCGCTTTCGGCCGCATCGCCGAACAGGCTCACCTGCTGCTTGTCGCGCTCGGCCTTGTCGGCCATTTCCAGCGCTTGCGGCAGCGTTGCGATCAGCGCCGCGCGATTGGCTTCCAGCGCGTCGAAGGCACCGGCCCGGATCAGCGCTTCCATGGCACGACGATTGACGGTGTGCCGGTCCACGCGTTTGGTGAAATCGAGCAGGTCCTTGAACGGGCCTTTTTCTTTTCGGGCGGCGACGATGTTCTCGATCGCCGAACGTCCAGTGCCTTTGATCGCACCGAGACCGTAGCGAATCGTTTTCTCGTCGATCGGCTGGTAGCGATAGCTGCCGCTGTTGATATCGGGCGGCAGGATGGTGAGGCCGATCGCCTTGCTGTCCTCGAACAGTTGCTGGACCTTGTCGGTGAAGTCCATCACGCAGCTCATGTTGGCGCTCATGAACTCGGCCGGGAAATGCGCCTTCAGGTAGGCGGTCTGGTAGGCCACGTACGAATACGCGGCCGAGTGCGATTTGTTGAAGCCGTAGCCGGAAAACTTCTCCATCTGGTCGAACAGCTCGGTGGCGGCATGCGCCTTCATGCCGTTCTTCAGCGCGCCTTCCATGAAAATGGCGCGCTGCTTGGCCATTTCCTCGGGCTTTTTCTTGCCCATGGCGCGACGCAAGAGATCGGCGCCCCCCAGGGTGTAGCCGCCCAGCACCTGGGAAATGGTCATCACGTGTTCCTGATAGGTGATGACGCCGTAGGTGGGATCGAGGATGTCTTTCAGTCGCGGGTCAAGGTATTCCCAGCTCTGCTTGCCGCCCTTCAGCGCCGCCTTGCGCTTGATGAACTCGGGGATCAGGTCCATTGGACCCGGGCGGTACAAGGCGTTCAAAGCGGTCAGGTCTTCGATGCTGTCGGGCTTGGCCTGCATGATCAGGTCACGCATGCCGCGACTTTCAAACTGGAAGATCGCTGCGGTACTGCCCTTGGCGAAGATGTCGTAGGCGGGTCGGTCGTCGAGCGGGATGCGTTCGATGTCGAACTCGCGCTGCAGCTCACCGTAGTCCCTGGCGCGGATCAGCTTGACGGCTTCCTCGATAATGGTAAGGGTGGTCAAACCCAGGAAGTCGAACTTGACGAGGCCCACCGCCTCGACGTCGTCCTTGTCGTATTGCGAGACAAAGGAATCGGAGCCGTCGGCCACGTACAGCGGTGTAAATTCGGTGAGCGGGCCGGGGGCGATCAACACGCCGCCCGCATGCATGCCGACGTTGCGGGTGATGCCTTCCAACTTCAGGGCCAACTCCATCAGTTCCGCGACTTCCTCCTCGGCTTTCATTTTTTCCGAGAACTGCGGCTCCTGTTCGATCGCCTGCTTGAGCGTGATGCCGAGCTGATTCGGCACCAGCTTGGCGATCGAATCGACATAGTTGTAACCCATGCCCAGCACGCGCCCCACGTCGCGCAGCACCGCCTTGGCGGCCATGGTGCCGAAGGTGGCGATCTGCGAAACCGAATCGTGGCCGTATTTGTTCTTGACGTAATCGATGACGCGGTCGCGCCCGTCCTGGCAAAAGTCGATATCGAAGTCGGGCATCGATACCCGCTCGGGGTTCAGGAAGCGTTCGAACAGCAATTCGTATTGCAGCGGATCGAGGTCGGTGATGCCGAGCGAATACGCCACCAGCGAACCCGCACCCGAACCACGCCCCGGACCCACCGGCACGCCATGACCCTTGGCCCAGCCGATGAAGTCGGCCACGATCAGGAAGTAGCCGGGAAAGCCCATCTGCACGATGACTTTTAATTCATACTCGAGGCGCTCATAGTATTTCGCCCGCATCTCATTGCGCTTGGCCTCATCGGCATACAACACGGCGAGGCGCTTTTCCAAACCCGCCTTGGTCGTGTCGTACAGGAAATTTTCGATGGTTTCGCCGTTCGGCGTCGGAAAATCCGGCAGGCGCGATTTGCCCAGCGAAAATTCGAAGTGGCAGCGCCTGGCGATTTCGATGCTGTTCTCGATCGCCTCCGGCACGTCGGCAAACAGCGCCACCATTTCCGCGCTCGACTGGAAGTATTGCTGCGGCGTGAAATCGCGGCTTCTTCGCTTGTCGCCCATTACCTCGCCGCGCGAAATGCACACGCGCGCTTCGTGCGCCTTGTAGTCGTCTGCCGCCATGAACTGGATCGGATGGGTGGCGACCACCGGCAGGTCGCACACCTGTGCCAGGTTCAAGGTGGCAACATTGCAAGGCTCGTCGGTGTCGCGCCCGGCGCGTTGCAGCTCCAGGTAAAAGGCATCGGGGAAAGCGCGCGACCAGCCATTGGCGAGCTCAATGGCGCGCTTGGTATCCGATTGAAGCAGCGCCACACCGATATCGCCGGCCGCGGCCCCGGACAAGGCAATCAGGCCCTCGGTGGTCTTGCCGGCCAGCCACTCGCGCTTGACTTCGGCACGGCCGCGCCAGGTGTTCTCTCGATAGGCGCGGGTCACCAACTGGCACAGATTGAGATAGCCGTCCTGATTGCGACAGAGCAGCAACACGCGCGTGGCCTGGTCGCGATTTTTCTCGTTCTCGACCCACAATTCGCAGCCGATGATGGGCTGCACACCGCGCCCGCGCACCAGCTGGAAGAATTTGACCGCGCCGAACAGGTTGCCCAGGTCGCCGATCGCCAGCGCCGGCATGCGGTCGGTCGCCGCCTTGGCTGCCGCCTCGTCGATGCGGACAATACTGTCCGTAATCGAGTATTCGGTGTGTAAACGAAGATGGACGAAGGGGGTCATTGCGGCAGTGGAAAAAGCTGCCTGATTTTACACCCGCGACACTGCCGAACCGCAGCCAAAATCACAGCAAAGTGACTTCGGGCAGGTTGAGATAACAGCATTCTCGCGTCAGTTCCACAAACTCGGCGAGATAAGGCTTTTGCGACAGGGACTTGCGGCAACTTAGATACAGTTCGCCGAATAAACCCTTCTTGCCTACGCGCCTGGCCTGCACGTAGCCCCGGTCCAGATAAGGCTTCACCGCCCACACCGGCAGCACGCCGATGCCGCGCCGGCTGGCGATCAGTTGCAGGATGGTGACGGTGAGTTCGGTGGTGCGGCGCGGTGGATCGATGCCGGCCGGGCGCAACACCTGGCGCACGATGTCCAGCATATCGTCGGGAATCGGATAGGTGATGAGGGTCTCTCGGGCGAAATCGCGGGCGGTGAGGTGGTCCTTCTCGGCGAGCCTGTGATCGGCCGGCATCAGGGCGACGATTTCGTAGCGAAACAAGGGATGGAAATCGAGGTCCTCGGTCTCATCGTGTTCGGAGACGATGGCGATATCGGCACGGTCCTGGTGGATGAGGCCCACCGGGTCGGCGTGAAAGCCGGACAGGATGTCGAGCTCCACCTCCGGCCACTGCGGCCGGAAGCGATCCATCACCGGCATCAGCCAGTCGAAGCAGGTGTGGCACTCGACGGCGATGCGCAGCTGCCCGGCCGTGCCCTGCGCCAGGCGCAGCACGTCGCGTTCGGCATGTTCCACCTCGGGCAGCACCTTGCCGGCCAGCTCCAGCAGGCGCAAGCCCGCCGTGGTGAAGCGGATTGGCACGGACTTGCGTTCGAACAGCGCCGCACCATACAGGTCCTCCAGCAACTTCACCTGGTGCGAGAGGGCCGACTGCGTCAGGTTCAATAGCGTAGCCGCGCGCGACAGGCTGCCGGCCTCGCGCAGGACCGACAGGGTTTTCAGGTGACGCAGTTCCAGCAGCGATTTCACGATTTACTCTCCATTGGATATTGCGCTTATGCAAACAGGAAAAGCTTCAACACAGAGACACAGAGGGCACCGAGGCCACCGAGAAAACCTGAAGTGCCCATCGCCTTTCTCTGTGTTCTCTGTGTTTCAACGCTTTTGACATCACTATTAGTAATATTCATGTTAAAACGCAATTAATATCGTTTGAGTAATATACCGCGAACTGCCAACCTGTGTCTCTTTTGACGTTGGAGAAGGTCATGGCAGTCGCACACATCCTCGGGTTCCCGCGCATCGGCCCCCACCGTGAACTGAAGTTCGCGCTCGAATCGTTCTGGAAAGGCGAGTCCGCCGAGACGGCATTGCTGGAAGCCGGTCGCTTGGTGCGCGCGGGAAACTGGGCCGCTCAGCGGCAGGCCGGCCTCGACTACGTCACGGTCGGTGACTTTGCCTGGTATGACCAGATGCTGACCATGGCCGCGCAACTGGGTGCGCTGCCCTCCCGCTTCGGCTTCGATGCTTCCGCCCTGACGCTGGCGCAATACTTCGCGCTGGCGCGCGGCAATGCCGAGCAGCACGCCCTGGAAATGACCAAGTGGTTCGATACCAACTACCACTACCTGGTGCCGGAACTGGCGGCGGACATGCGCTTCGACGCCGGCGTGCGCTGGTTGTTCGAGGAATGCGTCGAGGCAAGAGCGCTGGGCCACCGCGTCAAGCCGGTGCTGGTGGGCCCGCTCACCTTTCTGTATTTGAGCAAGACCAAGGACGGCAGCGATCGGCTCGCACTGCTGCCGCGCCTGCTCCCGGCCTACGCGCACCTGCTCGCCGAACTGAAAGCGGACGGCGTCGAATGGGTGCAACTGGACGAACCCATTCTGGCGCTCGACCTTCCCGCCGAATGGCGGCGCGCCTTCGGTGGCGCATACGCGGCTCTGGCCGGTACTGCGCCAAACATCCTGCTGGCGACCTACTTCGAATCGGTCGAGGAACACGCCAAGGCGATCGCCGCCCTGCCGGTCGCGGGGGTGCACATCGACCTGGTGCGCGCACCGCGGCAACTGGCCGCGTTCTCGGCGACGCTGCCGGCGGACAAGGTGCTGTCGCTGGGCATCGTCGATGGCCGCAACGTCTGGCGCACCGATCCGGCCGCTGCGCTGGAGTTGCTGGAGCCCGTACGCGAAAAATTCCGCGGCAATCTATGGGTGGCGCCCAGTTGTTCGCTGCTGCACGTGCCGGTCGATCTGGCGCAGGAAGACAAGCTCGACGGGGAAATCCGCTCCTGGCTCGCCTTCGCCGTGCAAAAACTCGATGAATTGTCGATATTGAGGCGGGCGCTGAACGAAGGCCGTGAAAGCGTGGCGGGCGAACTCGCGGCGGCGGCTAGCGCACACGCGGCGCGCCTGTCGTCACCACGATTGCGCAACGACCTGGTGCGCGCACGCGCCGCCGCCAAGCGCCCGCAAGATGCGCGCCGACATGGTGCGCACGCCGAACGCGCAAGCGCGCAACGCGCGGTGCTGGGCCTGCCGCTGCTGCCGACCACCACCATCGGTTCCTTCCCGCAGACGGGCGCGATTCGCAAGACGCGCGCGGCAATGAAGCGCGGCGAAATCAAGGCGCTCGAATACCTGGAAGCGATGCGCGCCGAAATCCGCGAGACCGTGGCGCGACAGGAACAACTGGGCCTCGATGTGCTGGTACACGGGGAGCCCGAGCGCAACGACATGGTCGAATATTTCGGCGAACAACTGTGGGGCTATGCATTCACCTCCAACGGCTGGGTGCAGAGCTACGGCTCGCGCTGCGTGAAGCCGCCGCTGTTGTACGGTGATGTCTACCGCCCCGAAGCGATGACGGTGGAGTGGGCCGCTTACGCGCAAAGCCTGACCGGCAAGCCGATGAAAGGCATGCTGACCGGTCCGGTCACCATGCTGCAATGGTCGTTCGTTCGCGACGACCAGTCGAGGGCCGCCACGGCCCTGCAGACCGCTTACGCGCTGCGCGACGAGGTATTGGACCTGGAGAAAGCCGGCATCCGCATCATCCAGATCGACGAGCCCGCTTTCCGTGAGGGCCTGCCGCTAAAGAAGGGCGACTGGCAGGCTTACCTCGACTGGGCAGGCGAGGCGTTCCGCATCGCATCCTGCGGCGTGGCCGACGCGACGCAGATTCACACCCATATGTGCTACTCGGAATTCAACGACATCCTGCCCGCCATCGCGGCACTCGACGCCGACGTGATCACCATCGAGACCTCGCGCTCGGACATGGAGTTGCTGGATGCCTTCGGCCGCTTTCACTACCCCAACGAAATCGGCCCCGGCGTGTACGACATCCATTCGCCGCGGATTCCCGACAAAGACGAAATTGTTCGCCTGTTGAACAAAGCAGCGGAGGTGATTCCGGTGGAACGGCTGTGGGTGAATCCCGATTGCGGCTTGAAGACGCGTGGCTGGCCGGAGACTGCAGCAGCCCTGACGGCGATGGTGAATGCGGCACGCAAGGTGCGCGAGGCGTTTGCCGAGGCAAACGCCGCTTAGGTCGCGCGACAATGTGCGGCGATTTCGTCGGCCAGTCGCACGTGCAGCGCGATCGGCAGGTCGTGGCCCATGCCTTCGATAATGCTGAGCTTCGCGCCCGGAATCAGTCGCGCGGTCTCGATACCGTGGGCGCGCGGCAGCAGGGAATCGTCGCTGCCGTGAATCACCAGGGTAGGTGCGGTGATGGTCTGCACCACCTTGCTGCGATTGCCTGAGGCGGCGACCGCCAACAGCTGGCGCGCAATGCCGGCCGTGCGCGTGGAGCGGCGCACGTGCCGCTCGCAATGCGCCCACAGCTCGGCGTCGCTATCCTGGATGCGGCCACCGATGGTGCGAAACAGCTTGAACATGCGCTTGATGCCGGCCTCGATATCGCCTTTGGCGGCGGGAGCCGAGAGCAGCGCGGCGGTGGCCGCCAGGGTCGGCTTCGGCAGGCTGCGCTTGCCGGTAGTGGACATGATCGAAGTGAGCGTGCGCACCTTTTGCGGAAAACGCGCGGCCAGGTTCTGGGCGATCATGCCGCCCATGCTGGCGCCGACCACGTGTGCGGAGGCGATTCCCAGCGCATCCATCAACGCGGCCGTGTCGTTGGCCATATCGTCGATCAGGTAAGGAGCGTGCAAGGGAATGCGCATCTGATACTTGGCGAACTCCCAGGCGATGTGCGGCATACCGAGGTGATCGAGCGGGGTAGAAAGGCCGATGTCGCGATTGTCGAAGCGGATCACGTAAAAGCCGCGCGCCACCAGCTCGCGGCAAAATCCGTCCGGCCACGCCACCAACTGCATACCCAGCCCCATGATCAGCAATAGCGGCGGATCGGCGGGGTTGCCGAGCGCTTCGCATTCGAATTGAAGGCCGTTGGCCTGGACTGCCGGCATCGAGGCCTAGAAAAACTGGTCGGCAGGACGCGTGTGGTCGCGATAGAACCAGCGCCGCCAGCCCTCGCGATCGAATTTTTTCCAGCGACCTTCTGCCTGCGCCAGGCGGTCCGCCACGGCGTAGAGCGCTGCGGGATGCAAGCCGAGGCCGACGTGGCTTGCGATCACTTCGATGTTTTCCGCGCGATGCGATTCGACCTGGTATGAAAGCGGCCAGGCGACGATGCCGTCGCTGCGGCTGAATATGGAGGTCGTCGGAACGGGCGGTGCCTCCTTGAGATGGTGCAACAACTTCGGGTCATCGAGCTTGTGACCGCTGGCGAATTGGTAAAAGCGCCAGGCATTGGTGGCCTTGGGGTCGCCGCCGAACGGAGTGCCGAGCGTGATCACGCTACGCACATGGTTTGGCAGCGCCTTGGCGAATTCGCGCGCATACACGCCACCCAAACTCCAGCCGATCAGGCTCACCTTGCGACCGCTGCTCTTGTGGATTTCCGCGACGCGGTCGATGCTTTTTTGCACGACACCCTCGCGTGGGCCGAAGTTGAAACCGAGATCCCAGCCGAAGGTTTCATAACCTTGCGCATCGAGAAAATTGCGCAGCGGTACGGTGGAAAAATCGCCGGCGCCGAGGCCGGGAAACACGATCACCGCGTGGCCATCGCCGGCCGGAGCCGACTTCAGGAGCGGCCATGCCGCCAAGGTAGCGCCCAGTTCCAGCGGCGCCCGGCTTTCCAGCGCCAACAGCAAATTGCTGGGCGGACGCAGCGCGTCGGCTTCGTCGTTATTGAGATCGGCGTGCGACGGTTTGCGCGCGCGCGCCTGCGATTTTCGGGCCGCCATATTGCCGCGCATTATGCCCCCTTTTTGGAGGCCGGCGCCGCTTTGCGCGACGGACGGCGCGCGGCACTTTTCACGACCGGCACCTGCGTTTTCGTTTGCGCAGCCATGATTTGCAGCAATTCCAGGTGGGCCGCTTGCAGGTGGGCGACCAGCCGGTCGAGCTTCGGCACCTCGTCCTTGGCCGCAATAAAGCCATAGTCCAGCGACCCGGCGTAGCTTTGGATGGTAATGTTGAGCGCCAGCCCATGCGTCACGATCGACACCGGATAATATTCGCGCAGGGCAGCGCCGGCCATGAACAGCGGCATCGGCGGGCCCGGCACATTGGAAATCACCACGTTGGCCACCACCGGGATACGATTGCTCGCAACCGCCGTGCGATAGAGCGGCGTGATCGCACTCATCAGCCACGGAATGCCCAAGGTCGGCAGGTCGCCGCTGACCGTACTGGTGATACCTTTCATGGCGCCGGTGGTCATCTTGGCCGACTGGCTGGAGCGATGGATCGCCGCCAGGCGCTTGATCGGGTCCTTCATTTGGGTGGCGAGATCGATCAGCATCATCGTCACCTGGTTGTTTGCCGTAGTGTCGCCGGGTGCGCGCAAGCTTGCCGGTACCGCACCGACCATCGACTTGGCGAGTGTCGCGGGGCTCCTGGCGAAGTGGCGGCGCAAGGCGCCCGCGCAGGTGGCGAGCACGATGTCGTTCAGCTTCACGTCGAAATGCCGCGCCAGCGCCTTGGTTTCGTCCAGCGAAATGCGCGCGGTCAGGAAGGCCCGTTTGGGCCCGATGGCGACATTGAGGGGTGTGCGCGGTCCAAGCTTGATGCCGGCCGGCAACATTTTCTTGATGGCGGCGAGCGGGGAATCGGTGGCCCTGATTTTCGCAGCCTTGCCGGCCAATTCGGCTAGCGCGCCCAATTGCTCAGAGGGGGCACCCATCGCGCGCGCTTGCGAAGCCGATAGTGCCGCGGCACCCCCGCCGAGTGCGGAGAGCGACTTCAATGCGCCGGGCACTGCGGAGGCAATCTTGCCGTACTGCGCGACGGTGGTGCGAAACGCATCCGACAACATTTTCGCCGCCGACGGGGGCAGCCGTTTTGCCGAGGCCACCTTGCCTTTTACCGGTTTTGCCTTGGCATCGACATCCAGCACCGCCTGCGCCAGGGCGACCCCGCCCTGGCCGTCGAGTCCGGCGTGGTGCAGCTTGGCATAAAAGGCGAACTGTCCGCTTTGCAGGCCCTCGATCACGGTGAACTGCCACAGCGGCCGGTCGCGATCGAGCATGCCTTCGTGCAATTCGGCGATCTTCGCGTCGAGCTGCGCACGGCTGCCGGGCTTGGGCAGGACCACCGCACGGATGTGCCAGTCGAGGTCGATGTTGTTATCGTCCACCCAGATTGGGTTGGTCAAGTCGAGCGGCATGAAGGCGAGCTTGCGCGTAAATAAGGGCGCCAAGTGCATGCGCGACACGATGTGCTTGCGGATCTTCGGGAAAATGCTGGTGCTGCGCTTGCCCGCAACCGTTTTGGGCTTGTCGAAAATGATCAGGCTACCGACATGCATCGGCGTTTCCGGCGTTTCGATGTACAGGAACAGGGCGTCGAGCGCGCTCAGGTGCTTCATGTCGCATTCCTCCGTTCGGCAAAAAATTGCCGCAGCAGGTCGGCGCTATCCTGCGCCAGTACACCGCCTTCGAATACCGCATGATGATTCAATTTCTTTTCTGCAGGCAAATCCATCACACTGCCGCACACGCCCGTCTTCGGGTCGGGTGCGGCGAATACAACGCGCTTCACGCGGGCGTGCAACATGGCGCCCACACACATCATGCAGGGCTCAAGCGTAACGTACAGTTCACAGTCCGGCAGGCGATAATTTTCCAGCCGCGCCGCCGCATCGCGCAGGGCGACCACTTCCGCGTGCGTGGTCGGGTCGTGAGAGCCGATAGGCTGGTTGAAGCCGCGGCCGATGATGACTCCGTCTTTCACCACCACCGCGCCGACCGGCACTTCACCGGCTTCGCGCGCCAGTTGCGCCTGCGCCAGCGCTTCGCGCATGAATACCTGGTCGGAACTATCAGCCATGGCGACAGGCAAATTTCACGTCGGTGTATCGCGCGCGCGCGCGACCGGCGGTTTGGCCGATGCCGCCTGTTTGTTGCGCTCGCGCAGGTCATCCTCGTCGGCGTGCAACTTGTGCAGAAAACGGTGCACGATGGGCGCAAAAATGACGCCGGCACTCATCACCAGCATCAAGCCGGAATAGAGTGCATAAACACCGGAGAATATCTTGGCGGCGGTGGTTTCCGGATTGGCGAGCGGCCCCATGCCGGACAGGATCATGGAGGCATTGACGAAGGCGTCCGCCCAGTCGAGTTTCGGGAAAAACCAGTGATAGCCGGCCATGCCGATGACCAGCGAAAAAACGATCAGGCCAAAACCGACCAGACACGCGCGCATGACGCGCGAGATGAATTGCTTGCGGGGCAGGACCGGCTTGGAAACGGGCTCGAACATATCGCCATGATGCCTGAAAGCGGGTGTCCGGCGTTACCCCCCGCACAACCGGCCCCGCGTTGCCCGCTGTCATGTCATGCGGCTTGCGCCTTGGGGAAAAGGAAACTATAAAGGCTCGTTTGCATATCGCACGGGAGTCGTCGGCATGAGCAGTGTGAAAGAGGCACGTTGGGTCGGGCGGACTGCGCTCGGATTCCGCGCCGGCCGGGGTGGCAGCGTGGTGGTGGGTGTCACCGCCGGCGGCCGCGGTCCCTGTGTCGTGCTGTCCACTTTCCTCGCAACCGCCGCCGACGGAGACCGCCTTTCCCTCGAACCCTTTCATATGGCCGCCGGGATCGCGCGAGGTGCACAGGGCGAAGTCTCGGCCGAAGCCGCGGCGGTCGTTGCCGAGGGGCGCAAACGTCAAGATCGACTGGCGGCAGAAAACTTGGCCAGGATGATCCTCGGACTGAGGAACTCAGGCTGCAAACCGGCGATCGCCGCTCTGCTCGTCAATCGCGCCGGCTGGATAAACGACCTGTTGCAGTACAGCCTTGGCGCTCCCGAACATCCGCCGGTCGCCGAGGGGCTTGCCGTGCGCGACGCGCTGCGGTTCGCCTTCCGGGCGTGCGATATCGAGTCCGTCGAGATGGACGAAAAGTCGCTTCCCGAAGCGGCGGCAACGGCGTTGGGCATGTCACCGGCCGACATCGACGCTCGTCTGAAAGAACTGGGCGCAACCGCCGGCAAACCCTGGCGGAAGGAACAAAAGCTCGCCTGTCTATCTGCCTGGCTCGCGGCCACCGCGCGCTAGCCTTGCCCGCGGGCGAGTGTTACCGGCTGCAGTCGGCGACTTACCCGCCGATAAAAGCGTCCACTTCAATTTCGATCATATGCGCGGGATCGATCAGCCGCGACACTTCCACCATGGTCGCCGCCGGCCGCACATCGGCAAACACTTCCCCATGCGCGCGGCCGATCGCTTCCCATTG
>Ga0302321_100003177_pt1 | contig 14074 bp, 12 predicted proteins | sample Fen_T0_1_FD_202505 | JGI IMG/M metagenome (GOLD analysis project Ga0302321, IMG submission 202505) | Peat permafrost microbial communities from Stordalen Mire near Abisko, Sweden - Fen_T0_1 | ecosystem: Environmental > Terrestrial > Soil > Wetlands > Permafrost | place: Sweden: Abisko...
CTCGGAGCTTTGATTCCTTACTTTTGCTCGTTAGGAATATCCGACCTCTACTTGTCGCCAGTTTTTACCGCGATTCCAGGAAGCTTGCACGGATATGATGTCACTGATTATTGCAAAATAAATCCGGAACTTGGCGGTGGTGACGGTTTCGATCTTTTGGCGAAGCGGCTTCGTAGCGCGGGCTGTGATATTCTTCTGGACTTTGTACCAAACCATATGGGTATAGCGGGATCGCTTAATCGGTGGTGGTGCGATGTCCTGGAGAATGGCCGGCTTTCACCTTACGCGCGTTTTTTTGACATCCACTGGAAGGACGAAGGCGGGCATACTCGACCCAGGATACTGGTCCCTATCCTTGAAGATCACTACGGCAAAGTACTTGAGCAGGGCAAAATTGTCCTCACCTATGACGACGGGTTCGCGCTGAAATATGGGCAAATCGAATTGCCGATAAGCCCGGGTTCGTATGCGCGTATTTTGGAGCCGCTGTTTGTCTCGGACGCGAATACTGCGGAATCACAAAAACTCGCTTCGCGTGTTACCGAGCTAGCAGATATGCCTAGGCTAGATGATGCCCCCGATACGGAATCTGCAAAAAGAAGGGCTGAGACGATAGATCGGCTAAAGAAAGAAATCGCGGCGATCATTAACGATCATCCAGAATTTCGCGAACAGCTTGTTGCTCGCCTGGAGAAAATAAATGGGATGCCCAACGATCCTTCGAGTTTCGATGAATTACATGCGCTAATCGAAAAACAACATTATCGTCTAGCACGTTGGAAAACAGGCGCACACGAGATCAATTACCGACGATTTTTTGCCATCGATTCTCTCGTGGGATTGCACATGGAAAAGATCGATGTTTTTCGTGAATGCCATGAACTGTTAGGACGTCTGATCCGAGAGGGAAAAGTTTCGGGGCTGCGTATCGACCATATAGACGGTCTTCGACAGCCCGAGGATTATTTGCAACGGCTACAATCTCTTGATCGGCCAGATGCGTCGAAGCCATTGTTCGTGATAGTCGAAAAAATACTCGCTTGTAGAGAAAACTTGCCTGATCGATGGCAGGTCCAGGGGACAACTGGATACGAGTTTATCCCCCAGCTCGCATCCGTGTTTGTGAGCACCGCGACAGAATCTCGGTTCGATGAAATCTATCAAAAGTTTACAGGCGAGAGCATCGCGTACCCTGACGTAGTTTATGAAAAAAAACGTCTGATCATCGCCGAGATGTTTGTTAATGCGGTGAGTAATTTAGGATCCGAACTCGTAGAAATCATCTCCGTCGATCGTCATTGGCGGGATCTCACGCGTCATGAGCTGACCACGGTCGTAAGTGAGCTTATGGCTAACATGCCGGTCTACCGAACATATAGGCGGCGTCAGCATCCGGTTTCTGTAGCGGATCGTGTTGTGATCGACGAAGCATGTAGGAGAGCTCTCGCGTGCAATCCGCGTGCTGATCCCGAGCCGTTTGAATTTGTGCGGGATTTATTGATTGGAGTTTATCCGGAGGCTCAGGCACCTGAAAATTATCGTGATAGCCTGCTGAGCTGGGTACTAACCTTTCAACAGTATACAGGTGCTGTTATGGCCAAGGCGGTGGAGGATACTGCATTCTATACCTATAACCGTCTTGTAGTGCTAAACGAAGTCGGTGGTGATCCCGGAAGGCGTGGCGGATCAATCGACGATTTTCACCGGGTTAATATCGATCGGCTAATGAGGTGCCCATATACCATGCTGACAACATCCACGCATGACACAAAGTTCAGCGAAGACGTTCGGGCGCGACTTTATGCGCTGTCGGAACTGCCAGACGAATGGGAAAGCTGGCTTAGGGAATGGTCTGCATTGACAGCGCGGCATACTACGCTCGTGGACGGAAAGTCTGCTCCTGATTCAGTCGATATATATAGGTTTTTTCAGGTCCTGCTGGGAGTTTGGCCGTTGGAAGCATCTACGACGGATGTCACGCTTCGAGATCGGTTGAGAGAACATTTTCGTAAGGCAGTCAACGAAGCTAAGCGACACACCTCGATTCTTCAAACCAACGATGCTTACCTTAGCGCTTGTGACTGTTTCGTTGAAACTGTCGTCACCTCGGAGTCAGCCGCTGATTTTCTTGCTGCGTTTTTGCCGTGCGCACAGCGGATCGCGCGAATAGGTATGGTAAACTCTTTGTCGCAGCTTGTTCTTAAGTGCACGGTGCCGGGAATCCCCGATTTTTATCAAGGCAATGAGCTCTGGGAATTTAGCCTAGTCGATCCAGATAACCGCCGGGATGTCGACTTCGCACATCGGCAACGGCTGCTCGCGAGCGTTGTCGACGCGACGGCGAGCTCATTAATGGAAAATTGGCGCACAGGCGGCATTAAACTCCGAATGATGCAGGTGCTATTAAAATTTCGCGCGCAGCATGCAAAGCTGTTTTCGAGTGGGCAATACCAAGCTGTCTCTTGCGAAGGTGGTTACAGCGACCACGTAATCGCATTTATACGTAGTGACGAAGCTGCATCGTTGCTCGTGGTAATACCTCGGCTCACCGCAAAAATCGGTTCCCCGCCGCTTGGCCTTATTTGGGATGATTCGAAGCTGACGATACAAGGCTTTGTATGTGACTGGCGTGATTTATTAACAGAACGAGTTATCTCTTCTAGCGAACCATTATATCTGAGAACGCTGTTCGCAGATTTGCCCTTAGCGGTGCTGCAACGAATTTGAATTATATTATAACAGATCTCGCAAATGAAAATCGAGGATTACGGCGTTATTGGTGATATGCATACGATGGCTTTGGTGGGCATTAATGGTTCGATCGATTGGCTGTGTGTACCCCGTTTTGGATCAGATGCTTGTTTTGCAGCCCTACTTGGACACGAAGGCAACGGCTGTTGGAGAATATGGCCGCAGGGAAATGTGCTAAAAACACGACGAGCTTATCGCGGAAATACATTGGTCCTTGAAACCGAATTCGAAACAGAAACCGGTGCCGTGCGGTTAGTCGATTTCATGCCGGTGAACGGCGATAATCGGGAAGTTGTTCGAATCGTTGAAGGAGTTTCGGGTGAGGTTGCGATGAATATGCGGCTACTCATCCGTTTCGATTACGGACGCACCGTCCCTTGGGTGCGACACCTGGAGGAGGGCGGGGTAATAGCTGTAGCAGGTCCCAACGGTTTGACCTTGCGGACGGAAGTCGCAGTCAGGGGCGAGGACTTATCGACTGTCGCTGAATTCCAAGTGAAACAAGGGGAACGCAGGACATTCGTGCTAACATGGTATCCGTCACATGAGGTACCACCGGCACAGATCAAGATCGACCACGCGTTGGATACCACGGCTCGATTTTGGGAAACATGGGCAGGCCGCTGCACTTATAAAGGGCCGTGGCGCGCGACTGTACTACGTTCTCTACTCACTCTAAAAGCGCTAACGTATGCGCCGACTGGAGGAATTGTAGCTGCGGCCACGACGTCGCTGCCGGAACTTATTGGCGGTGTGAGGAACTGGGATTATCGTTTCTGCTGGCTGCGCGACGCGACTTTCACGTTGTACGCGTTTATGACGGGTGGTTATACAGAGGAAGCATTGGCGTGGGGAAATTGGTTGCTGCGAGCGGTCGCGGGAGACCCGGCTCAATTACAGATTATGTATGGTTTGGCTGGCGAACGCGCATTGCATGAGTTCCAGCTCAATCACCTCAGCGGTTACGAGAATTCACGTCCGGTAAGGGTTGGGAATGCAGCGGCGGAGCAATTTCAGCTCGACGTTTATGGTGAGGTAATGGACGCGATGCACGCGGCTCGTTTGACTGGTATAAAGACAGACGACCCTTCATGGCATCTCCAGCGCCATCTGATTGACTTTGTTATAGCGCATTGGCGCGATCCGGACGAGGGCATCTGGGAAATTCGCGGCCCTCGACGACATTTCACGCATTCAAAGGTCATGGCCTGGGTAGCAATGGATCGCGCAGTCAAGGCGGTTGAGCAATTTGGTCTAGATGGCGACGTTAAGACTTGGTCGAGCGTGCGGCTCGAAATTCACGAGGATATTTGTCGGAATGGCTTTAATCCAGATCAAGGGTCATTCACCCAATTTTATGGTTCGGCCGAACTTGATGCGAGTTTGTTGATGATGCCTTTGGTCGGATTCTTACCTGCGCACGATCCGCGGATTGTCGCCACGATCGAAAAAATTGAACGTGAACTTGTGATGGATGGACTAGTTTTGCGTTATCGGACCAGTTCATCAGGGCATATCGATGGACTTCCGCCTGGCGAAGGAGCGTTTCTGCCTTGTTCGTTCTGGCTCGCCGACTGCTTCTATCTAATGGGCCGTTCGGCTGATGCGAAGCGACTTTTCGAGCGGCTCATAAGTGTGAGCAATGATCTGGGATTATTGGCTGAAGAATATGATCCGAAGGCTAAACGCCAGCTTGGAAACGTCCCTCAAGCCTTCTCGCACGTCGCGCTAGTTAACACCGCCCACAACCTCAGTCCGCGAACGGTGAGCCCCGCCGAAGAGCGAAGCGCGGTATAACTATTACAGATCTCTTTTCCTAAACAAAAATAATGCTGTGGTGTGAAACCTCAAGAATCCTGGTGATCAGCTGGCCACACACTTTCGTTAGAATCGGGGCCGCGATAGTCCTGCTTGGAGTGGTGCAACTCCCTTTTGTTGTACCTGCCTCTGGAGCGGATTCGCCTGAGCCGAAATCAAAAAATGTCTTTGATGCACACGCAGAGGGAATCATCGCGCACTTAAATACAGCAATTTCCTGGTATGGCCAAGTTCAGGCCGGCAACGATTGGCTCTTGCAGCCAGGTGATGCATTCTATTGGAACAATCAACGAACGTTGGCCAGTCAAACGGTAAATAACGTATTCGCTTCAGCCCGGGCTATCGAAACGCTCATTGCGCACCAAACACTAGCGACGGCCAAGGAAAGTGATCGGGAGGCGCGACTTTCCGCCAGAATAAGTTCTCACAAAGAACAGCTAGAGAAGCTGCAGCATCAGCGTACAGAACTAGACACCGAAATCCGACGTTCGACGAGCTCCGACCGAGCCAGTTTGCTCGCCCGACGCGACGTCCTCAAGGCCGAGATAGATCTCTTTTCCGTGCTTGTGGAGTCTCTCCAAAAGGCATCGACACTTTTGATAGATCCAGCTCTAGAAAACAATACGACGAGTCTGTCCGGGCGAATCACTGCGTTGCAGAGATCGGTTCCCGAATTGTTTGGAGCGGATCAAGAGACTCAGAATAAAAATCAGCCGCCTTCGCACACTAATGCACTTTATTCAGAAGGAATTCTTAATCGCGCTACCGCTCTCTTCTTTCTGATTCGTAGCAGACACGAGATGAATAAACTCGGCCGGCGAACTGGCGAACTTCAGAGTGGTGCCGACCGTATTGCATCAGGTTTGTCGTCGGCTCTCCGGAACCTAGTGAAGGACAGCGAGAGCGACGCAACGAAAGCTGAGCAAATAGCTGATCCTAACCAATTGGCTGCCTTGCGCACCCAGCTCGTGAATTCGTCCATTCAGATCCAGGATCTCTCTGCTGCATTGCTACCCTTGCGGCAGGAAGTGGCAGCGCTAGGTCAGACTCGAAATAATCTTGAAGAATGGGAACGCTCGTTTGCTAGTCAGGCAGACACTATACTTCGGACTCTATTTCTCCGCGCAGTTTCCGTGATAGCTGTACTCATACTGGTCTTGGTAATTTCGGAAGCCTGGCGGCGAGCATCGCTTAAGTATATTCAAGATCTCAGACGTCGTCGGCAAATTCTGTTAATCCGTCGCTTTGTAGTCGGCTCATTGGTTAGTATCATCGTTTTGATCGGCTTCATCAGCGACTTCGGATCCATCGCGACGTTCGCCGGATTTCTCACCGCGGGCATTGCGGTTGCACTACAAACAGTGATTTTGTCGATGGCAGCCTATTTTTTCCTGATCGGGCGCTATGGGGTCAAAGTAGGGGACCGAGTGACTGTGTCAGGAGTGACTGGCGACGTTATCGACGTTGGTGTAGTTAGAGTGTTCTTGCTTGAGCTTGCAGGAACGGGCGTGAATTTGCATCCGACTGGACGCATCGTGGTCATGGCGAATTCTGCCCTGTTCTCTGCTGTGCCTTTTTTCAAGCAGCTACCTGGGACTGAGTATGCTTGGCATGAGTTGAGTGTAGGCGTTTCTCCCGATTCAGACACAGCCCTCGTGCAGCATAATCTGTTAACGGCAGTAAATACTATATATAATACTTATCGAAATGACCTGGAGCGCCAGCACAACGCGGTAGAGCAGATGCTTGACCTCAGAATCGATCTGCCGGTGCCCATATCCCAGCTTCGTTTTTCCGACTCGGGAATGGAAGTCGAGATACGTTACCCGGTAGAGTTGCATCGTCTTTCAGAGATTGACGGGTTGGTGACAGAACAAGTCCTCAGCGCGATCGTAGCTGATGATGTCCTTAAAAAATCGCTTGTAGGTAGTCCGCGAATACGTGCGGCGGTAAAAGGCTAACCCGATTGCGACTAAAAGTGTTCAAAGCTGAACGCAAATCGAACGACACCTATTGGGAAAATGCCGTCTGCGGCGCAGGCGCGAGTCCAACGTAGTGTTGCAGCGCCAGCCGCCACCATTCAGCGAGGCGAGAAGATGGGGTGAACCAAAGTTCGTTATGCAGTGCATGCATTGAGTCTGCATCCAGCAGTAACGCGATTCGATCGCGCGGTTCCAAAGCTTGAGGTCCGTCGCGGATCAATATTTCGCGCAAGTGTGAAAACCACTCCTTAGTTTTAGGCGGAGGCTCATCTTTTTCTCGGAGCAAAGACACGTGCACAGCATTAACATAAGGGTCGAGTACGGCTTGTAATAAGCCATAATTTTCGCGAAGCTCACGCGGAAGCGGCTGGGTAGATTCTTCTCGGTTTGCTTGGGCCTGGGCGATTTGGACAAGTTCCGGCATCGGGTTACTCTCTTCGGCTGTTTGGAAAAGTTTTAACCTTTGAAGCGTTACACCAAGGCGAGGGGAGCTAACGATATAAGATAATGGGATAGAAAAAATCAGGCCTATCAAAACGGGAGACATCCAAAGGAGCAAATGAGGATTAGTCCAGAATGCTACGAACGCTCCGACTATTCCTATGATAGTAAGCGCTCCATGGGCGACGACTGACTCATCCCACGAGGAATCAGCACCAGCCCGGTGTTGTGTTCCCCAGGACACTCTATGCCCGAGCAGAGTTGTGAGCGTAAACCACGTATGAAAAATCATTAGTATCGGTGCGATGAGGGTGAAAATTATAGTTTCTAGAAGCACGCTCGCGAACAATGCTCTCCACCCGCCAAACCACGCGACATCTCCAGCTCGCGAACGAAGATCCATCAGCGAGAGAATTTTAGGAAGGAAAAGGAGGACCATAGTATAAGCGAAAAGGCAAAGTGCTTCACCTTGATAACTCCAGTGTATATATGTGGCGAAACTCGAGACCGCGCGCAGGGCGAAACCAGTCGTTATTAAATTTGCTGCTATCTCGATTGAGACCACGAGGAGCGCCAGCCACAGCGGCGACGCGACATACGCAAGGATACCTAAAATAAAATGCACGCGATTTGCCGCATGAAATCCTCGCGCGACGACAAGCCGCGCATGCTGAAGATTGCCCTGCAGCCAGCGGCGGTCACGCTGGGCCAGTTCAACGACTGTGGAAGGACATTCTTCATAACTTCCGTCTAGCTCTGTCGTGAGCCAAACCTGCCACCCAGCTCTTCTCATCAAGGCAGCTTCGACATAATCGTGACTGAGAATAAGCCCGCCAAACGGCCCGTCGCCAGGGAGGGGCGGTAGTGAACAATGCTGGATAAAGGGTGCTAATCGAATGATGGCATTGTGGCCCCAATAGTTAGCTTCACTGAGCTGCCAATAGTTCAATCCTGCGGTCGATATCGGTCCGTAGAGCCGACTCGCAAACTGTTGAAGGCGCGCGAGGATTGTACGTCCGTGCGCTAAGAGTGGCACACCTTGGATGATGCCGACTCGGCGATTGCATTCCATGAGTTGTACAAGCCGGACGATCGCTTTCCCCGTCATAATACTGTCGGCATCTAAAACTACCATATAGCGGTAAAGTTTTCCCCATCGGCGACAAAAATCGGCTAAGTTTCCTGACTTCTTGTTAATTCCCATCCGACGCTTTCGATAGAAAATTCGCCCTTGCGCGCCCAGTCGCCTAATCAATGCGAGCCAAGCAGCTTCTTCTTCGATCCAACAATTTGGATCGGTTGAATCGCTCAGAATGAAGAAATGGCTTTCAGGTAAACGTCCGGTCCGGTCTACGGATTTATAGATCACGCGCAAACCGTCGATCACGCGTCCAACGTTTTCATTACAGATGGGCATGACGATAGCGGTAGCCACTGACATCGGTCGTTCGTCATCGTCTTCTATTAGGCTATTGGTGATTTTATATGGATCGTTACCTCGACGACGCAGAGAGTAACCGACGAGTGCCTGGGTTGCGCCGAGTGCAATGAGGACGAACAGTAAGGAGAATAAAATTAAATGGATAGACTTCCATCCATCGAAACCCGTTCGCCAGTGCAAATCGGCCGTTAGCATTACGGCGGGGCAGGAGAGTAGGAGCACGATCGTTACCACACGCTGACGCCGGTGGCTTGCTACTGACGGAGCAAGTTGTGACGGATCAAAGTGAATAGCTCTCATTAATAAACGAAGCACCTCAGTGGCTGGCTGCCCAAGCTACACTGATACATGTCAGAATGAGCACCCACCATACGACAACGTAGGAAAACGCTCCGCTTTTTTTGATATAATGCCCACATCGGCTGGTTCAAGTAGTCCGAATTCAAGTACGGCTGGTGGCATATTGGTAAAATGCAAATCTGGGGATGGGAGCAGTTGAGAAGAGACCACCGCTGCGACCAAATCTGATGGCGGTTGCAACGCCGCGTTCAAAAAGAAATCGGCCCACCGTCTCGGTACGTCCGCAAGAACCATCGTTAGCCGACCTTCCGCGCGCTCCCGCTCATTTGTCCAATCAATCAGCTTTCCTGCTCGAGCCAGCCGTGACCATGAGTAAGCTGCATGGCCAGTGCCACCGGTTCGCTTGCGGGATCTCTGGCCATTGACGCCTGCGCTTCTTCGATGACTTTAATCGTGATCTGATTAAGTAACAACCGACTTTGCAGGCCGTGAGCACGAAGATAACTTTCCACTCTTATAAAAGCTTCGTCCCAGATTTGATCGGCGGGCGCGGTCGTTGAAACTGTGGCAGATGAACTGGTCATTTTAAACGCAAGTGCAATATGTTTTCTGGAATCTTAGCTTATTGCGTTCCGTTATGATGACACAATCAGCAAGCTTCTTTTCAAAAGCTTATTATATAACAACGAATTTTTATTATTCTACCGGTGCCTTCGCGATCGAGTGCAAGTTGCTAAGCAGACTCCACCGAGCAATGCATTCTGCCCGGTGAATATACTCTTCCGCTACCGATCACAGAAGTTCTGCTTCGAAAGATATGAAACTCTCGGTGATGAAATTTAACTAAACCGAAGCGTCGTCAGGCGGAAGCGTCGTCGCTCGATCGGCAGTTTCGCGGTCTTTGTTGGGAACATTCGATTCACCCGTGCTGCAAATATCTTCCGCTCCGGCATCTTTGAAAATGGCTTTAGCCCGCGAGACATCATTTGAGTCCTGAGTATGAACGGAAATGAGAATGTTCCCTTCGTTGATTTTACCATCGTAACGCTTGGCTTCGATTTCAGGGATACCGAGACCGATCAAGCTGCCAGTGATGCCGCCGACGGCCGCTCCTGCCGCAGCCCCGCTCAATGCGGCCATGATAGGACCCGCGGCGATGAATGGGCCGACGCCGGGAATCGCGAGAGCTCCAATACCCGCAACCCAGCCAAGTGCGCCGCCGATCACGCCTCCCGTGCTTGCACCAACAGCGGCACCTTCCGGAGCTTTAGTGTTCTTTTGGTGCGCAAAATCGTGGGTGGTCTCCTTGTCGGGAAACAGCACCGATATATCATTACTTGCAAAATTTGCGTCTTTAAGACGGTCAATGATCCGCTCAGCTTGAAGACGGGTATTGGCAATACAGAATACGGATTTCTTAGACATAATTATCCTTATTTATTGGGTTTAGTTTCTATCAAAATTATCGTTGCGAGGTTTCCTGATTGATCTCTAACTGATTTTCTACGTTGCCGTTCTTTGCTATGCGGGCGGCGATTTCACCGATAAGACGTTTTTCGTCTGACGTGCGCACCGGTCCACGAAGGGTGACGCGGCCATCGACAGTAATCACCTTCACGTTCTCAGCGGCCACAGATAGCTCCTTTGTCTCAACGACTGCCTTGCGGATTTGTTGCGTAATTTCCAGATCATGAGGATCACTGCTCTCGTCCATAAGAACAACGGTTTCGAGACTACGGTCACGAATGTTGCGGCTAGTGTTGTCTGCGCCGACCTGCGTATCACCGCTAGCTTCGAGGGAGGCCGGATTGATGTTATAAGCTTGATATACGTTTTCAGTATAGGCGGGTTGATTAAAATCTGGCCAGTTTCCTGGTTTGAAATTGGGTCTATTTTTAAGCGTTTCTTTGGTGATGTCTAATTGCAGTTCATCATTAGTACGACTGAGTAGCATCGGAGGAACTGCACTAAGAGTATCGCCAATGCCAAGAAATCCTCCGGAAGAAATGATAACTGCCACAATCCGTCGGTTCGGGAGATCGATCATCAAGTTTTCTACGGTGCCAACTTTCTCGTTCTGCCGGTTCTTAACCTGCAGACCGATAATCTTGGTTGCTCTCGATACGGAGCCGGAGCTGGAACCGTCTCCGCTCTCAGATGCCTGGACGGTTGCTTTATGGGTGGACAGCGTGTCCCCGAAATATTGCGAAGAATCGCGCCCCTGCCCGGACTGATAAAATTCAGTCCAATGCGACATTTCAAACGTCGGAGCCGATTTTAATTGGGCTTTAGGTACGTCCAAAAGAAGAAATTTGTGAGCTGGCCCGACGCGGACAACGCTCGGCGGTAATGCAATGTTGTGTTCGCCAATATTGAGAAAACCGCCCTTACCAATAATAACGTGGATGATTCGACCTTCTTGGAGATCTATCGCTAGATCTTCGACTCGCCCGAGCTTTTCTTCGTTTTGATTCTCGAGATCGAGGCCGATTAGGTCGGTACTTTTGAATGCCGGCCCAAAGTAGTCCTTATGCATAGATGGATTTTGAGCACCTATTTTTTCTGTTTGTGCCACAAGGGAAGAAGCTATGGTTAGGCTAATCAACGAAGCACATACGACGATCGGTTTAATATTTAGATTCATGGTGAAGGTTTCTTTTGGAGAAAGCACTGCAACAGCAGTTCACTACGGCAGTGCTCGGAAATTCAGGTTTCCCTTGCCCAAGGCCTTTGAAATCGTCGACGGCAATAGTCACCAACTACCTCGAATGACTCCTGCAAGGAGCGAAACAACTAGAAGAACTAAAAAGATGAAGAACAGAACTTGAGCGATTGAGGCCGCAGTTCCGGCTACGCCCGTGAAGCCAAAGACACCTGCAATGAGAGCAACGACGAGGAAGATAAGTATCCAGCGAAGCATAATATTATAATAAGTTTAGGTTTTGATGAATGCTGTAGGGATTTGTCAGCCAGCTGGTGAGATAGCCTTAAAATATGGAGGGTTTTATTGGTCAGAAAGCTCGGGATATTGTGACGAATCCGAAGTCATTGTGAGGTTCTGTCTGCGCCTTAAACTCGCGAGTGCGACGCGCTTGAGTGAAGGTAAATTGCCAGGCTCCAACAATGAGCCCGATACCCGCGCTTAAATCGGCGACGAACGGTTCCTTGTCGACAGACGGGCTGTCGTGAAAAGTATTTCCGTCGAGAAAAATGTCACGCGCTACTGCGCGTCCGTCAGCTGCGCCGAAAACAAAAAGGCTAAAATTCCGATGAGCCGATACGCGCGGGTCGAGATCGTCGGTCGGCGTTCCGCCCACGCTTCCAGCGCGAGCAAGTTGAACTCCAAAATCGCTAGGTAAATTTATACCAAAGCGAATCGTACCACCTCCGTTGGCGTAGCTCTGAACGTTTCCCATACTAACACCCGCATGAGGCACCAAATCAAAACCGATTGTTTGAGACAATGCCCGTCCGTACAATCTCCAGCGTCGCTCATAGATAATGTTTATACCGACTTCATTTCGGAGTTGGTGGCTCCAACCAAGGGGTCGCGGGCTCCCGATCCATTGATGAACCTTCCGTTGAGTTTCTTCTGCAAAACTATAGGGTCCTACTACTCCTGCTTGGACCGACACTGTGTCACACACGTCCGGGGTCTTGCTTACAAAAGCAAGTTCTAGATAAAGCCAACCTGCGTAAGGACGATCGGTTGGGTCGGGCGCGGGAGTTTCTATATTACGAGGCGTGTAAATACTTTGGCCTACCGCGAAACCAAAATTCTTTTGACCTCCGGGTCGGTTCACGAATGGAAGTGCGCCCACGAGAGTCCTCCGCCAGCCCGGTTCCCCCCAGTCAACCAAATCTGCAGAAAGCCAAGAAAGCTTTAGCCCATTCGTATAATGTTGGTCGGTGCCGCTGAAAACATCGTTCTCGAAATACAACGTGAATACGGGCGCTGATCGGGCGCGCTCGGTCGGGATAGCTGGTTCGCCTTGGCCAAAAACGTTGAGCCCGGTCAGTGCCCAACTGAATATGATGCAAAATACGTAGCAAGCCCGCTTCATTTGCCGAACATTTTAGCGATAATAAAAATCACCACAGCGCCGATGAATCCGCCTCCGAATAGAAGGTAGAGCATCGAATAACCGATGGCCGCGATGGGGAGAAAAGCTAACAGTAGAGTGTCCATATAATATTTTAATAAAATTACGCTTCCTCTGTATGTTTACTCAACCACTCGCCGTCAGCGCGTTGGTGTTCACAGAAACTGCGATTTCTGTGAGGAACCGGTTAGTCGCGCTTTCTTCGTCGAGTGTCGTTTGAAGTAGATTTGCCACGTCCAACTCTCCAAGCAGGTCAGCAAAAGTGCGTGCGGTGCCATACGCAGCGATCTCATAGTGCTCTACGCGTTGGGCTGCTCCGATGAGAGCCGCATCGCGTACTGCGGCGGGCCCGTTTATTTCAAGCGCTTCTCGTCCTTCCTTAAGCAAACCCGTCATGGCTTGGCAGGTTTTGCCTTTCGCCGATAATCCTAATACGCTCATCATCTGGTTGAGCCGCTGCACGTGAGTGCGCGTTTGCCCTAAATGTGAGGTTAGCGCTTCTTTCAATTCGGGGTGGTTTGCGGCTTCTGCCATTTTTGGGAGCGCTTCTAAAAGCTGGTTCTCCGCGTCGTAAATGTCTTCGAGCTCGTCGATCAACAGCGCGTAGAGATTTGGAATAGATGAAGACATACGAGCTGATATTTTTTTGGTGCGGGCTTCGTAAATCACGAGTCACTTGTTTCCAGCAAAAGGACCCAGAAGCAAAAATAGTGCTAATAGAGCAGCTGCTGGAAAAAACATTATCTTCGCAACGCCGACAGCTACCGCAGTCAGGCCTGGAACGCTAAATATAACGACCCAGATTCCGATCACAGCTAAAACCGAGGCCCACCGGAGCATCGCAGGGATTTTTGACGTGTTATTTTTGATCTAATATTTAATATCGCGGCACGGCGGGCGTTAAGGGGAATGAAAATGACGCTCCTGCATCGAAAGGGAGAGCTAGAAGCAATCGACGGATGATTCTCACTTTTTTCATAGGCAGTTCCTTTTCATTCAATGGTACAGCTGATGCAGCTTTGATCTCCTAACGCTCGTAGCATGCCATCGCAGTATATATACGTTTAAGTCGTTACACTTCACCCTATTTTGATAATATGCATTTTAATACCGCTTAAAATAATCGGGCGATTTGCATCGCGAGATAAACACAACCCGGCAATTCGCCAATAGTATGATTATACTGGAACGGAACCGACTGATGGGCTACTTTGGACAATGCCACAGAACAGAAAATG
>Ga0302321_100003182_pt1 | contig 14065 bp, 13 predicted proteins | sample Fen_T0_1_FD_202505 | JGI IMG/M metagenome (GOLD analysis project Ga0302321, IMG submission 202505) | Peat permafrost microbial communities from Stordalen Mire near Abisko, Sweden - Fen_T0_1 | ecosystem: Environmental > Terrestrial > Soil > Wetlands > Permafrost | place: Sweden: Abisko...
CCGTCCCGATCGGATCGTTCCAGGCGATCCAGCACAAGCTGGCCGACGTGACGTTGGGGGTCGAGCGCGCGCAGAGCGCAGCGCAGTACGCGGCGATGGCGCTCGACGCCGACGACCCCGACCGCCACCGCGCCGTCCACGTGGCCAAGGCTGCGGCTGGTGAGGCCGCGACGCGCGCGGCCAAGGACGGCATCCAGCTCCACGGCGGCATCGGCTACACCTGGGAGCACGACCTCCACCTGTTCATCCGCCGGGCGTACGCGTCCGAGTACTCGATGGGCAACACGGCCTGGCACCACGACCGCCTCGCCGACCTGCTCTTCTCTTGAGGCGTCCCGCACCCCCGCTCGGAGTGCGGTAGCGGACGCACAGTGCGTCTGTGCGCCCCCCGCCCCACGCGCAGCGTGGGTGGGAGACGCATCAGGAGGTTGGTCAGACGATGTTGGTAGGGCGATCGGTCCAATGCTGCTCGCGGAGGACGCGCTTGAGCACCTTGCCGTTCGGCTGGCGAGGGAGCTGGTCGACGAGCTCGAAGTGCGCGGGCACCTTGAAGTCGGCGAGGCGCTCGCGACAGAAGTCGCTCAGCTCGTCGGGCGTCACCGAATCACGGGCCTCGACCACGGCCATGAGCTGCTCGCCGAGGCGCTCGTCGGGCACCCCGAACACCGCGCAGTCGACCACCGCGGGGTGCGTGTAGAGCACGTCCTCGACCTCGCGTGGGTAGACGTTCACGCCGCCGCGGATCACCATGTCGGCAGCGCGGTCGGTGAGGAACAGGTAGCCGTCCTCGTCGAGGTAGCCGACGTCGCCGACGGTGAACGCGTTGTCGCGCCACGCATTCGCGGTCTTCTCGTCGTCCTCGTGGTAGTGGAACTTCGCGCCGCCGGGGGGCATCACGTAGATGAGACCCGTGGTCCCCGCCGGCTGCTCCTCACCCAGCTCGTCGAGGATGCGCACCTCGACTCCGGGCCACGGCGTGCCGACGCTGCCCGGCCGGGCCAGCCATTCGGCCATCGAGATCCGGGTGGCACCGCCTTCGCTCATGCCGTAGAGCTCGGCGATCTCACAGGGCGCGAGCGCCTCGATGATCCGGCGCTTCACCGGGATCGGGCAGGGCGCACCCGCGTGCACGATGAGCCGCATCGACGACAGGTCGAACTGCGCGCGCTCGGCCTCGGGCACCTCGAGCATGCGGATGAAGTGCGACGGCACGGCGAACGTGCACGTGACGCCGTGCGCGGCGACCAGCCGGAACCACTCCCGAGCGTCGAATGCGGGCAGGATCACGGTGGTTGCGCCGATCGCGAGGGCGGCCATGGCCCACCCGCCGGGACCGGCGTGATACGCGGGACCGGTGACGATGTAGACGTCGTCGGACGTCCAGCCCCACAGCATGATCTGGCCCGCCGTCATATGGCTGGCCTTCTCCGGGTCCGGGCGGCCGTGCACCACCCCCTTGGGGCGGCCGGTGGTGCCCGACGTGTAGAAGATCGGCGACTGGAGCGCGGAGAGCTCGATCGCGGGCTCCGGCGCCCCGGCCGCCACCGCAGCCTCGTACGCGTCGCCCCGGCCCACCAGCAGCAGCGCGCACCCCGTGGTCTGCGCCGCGGGCTCGGCGTACTCGAGGAGGTCGACGTGGGCCACGAGCAGCTTGGCGCCGGAGTCCTCGAGGATGTACGTGAGCTCGTCGCGCTTGAGGTGCCAGTTCACGAGCACCACCGGCGCGTTCAGCTTGCTCGCCGCGGCCCAGACCTCGAAGAACTCGATGCTGTTGGGGAGCATGATCGCGACGCGGTCGTCGGCCTGGATCCCGCGCGCCTCGAGGGCGTGCGCGAGGCGGGTCGTGCGCTCGTCGAGCTGTGCGAAGGTGCGGACATCGTCGCCCAGGATCAGCGCGGGCTTGTCGGGCGTGCGGCGCGCGTGCTCGCTGATGCCGATGACCATGCCGAACCCTAACATGACATTGGCGTCAGGTATCGTCGCCGCGTGGGATAGCGTCCGACGGTGGACCGATTCCTGAGTGACGACGAGCACCGCACGCTCGCGGCCGCGTGTGACCGGCTGATCCCGCCGCTCGACGCCCATCCCGGCGCCGCGGCGCTGGGCGTGGCCGACTACATCGACGCGCTGCTGGCCGCGTTCACCGTCGACCCGCCGCGCATCTGGGCCGGGGGGCCCTTCTCCGGCCGGGCGGGTGGCGACGGCCACTTCGACGAGTTCCTCCCGCTCTCCCCACTCGAGGAGCTCGCCTGGCGGACGCGCATCGAGGGTTCGCAGGGCGATCCGGCCCGGGAGTTCAACGGCCCGGTCGCGGGCTGGCAGCAGGAGTACCGCGCCGGCCTCGCCGCGCTCGGCGACGACTTCGCGAACCAGCCGGCCGAGGAGCAGGATCGCCGCCTCGCCGCCGATCCGGCCTTCAAGGCCCGCTGCTACCAGCACGCGTGCGAGGGCGCGTACTCCGCTCCCGAGTACGGCGGGAACCGCGACCTCGCGGGGTGGCGCGCCATCCAGTTCGCCGGCGACGTTCAGCCGCGCGGGTACACGGACACCGAGGTCTCGGGCCGTGCGTGACCTCAACCCGCGCGATGCGGACGCCGTGGTGATCGGCACCGGGCCCGGCGGTGCGACCGCCGCGCACGTGCTCACCCGGGCCGGTCGGTCGGTGATCATGCTCGAGAAGGGCCGCAACCACCTCCTGGCGCTCGACGCCCCGTTCGGTCCGCTCGGCCACGTGAGCAACGACGAGCTGAAGTTCACCCGGCGCCACTTCCTCGGGCCCGATCCGCTCCTCGAGCCCCGCACGTTCCGCGACCACGACGACGAGACCGAGCCGCTGTGGGTCGGCGACGTCAACAACCTGCCGTCCACGGTCGGGGGCGGCGGCTTCCACGCCGACGGAAAGCTCCCGCGCTTTCGGGAGGTCGACTTCCACGCGTGGTCGGAGCTGGGCCCGATCGACGGCGCCGACATCGTCGACTGGCCCTTCGGCTACGACGAGCTCGAGCCGTACTACACCGAGGCCGAACAGCTCGTGGGCGTCGCCGGCGACCACACCGCGAACCCGTTCGCGGCGTGGCGGTCGGGCCCCTACCCGATGCCTCCCGGTGCCGACATGTTCTGTGCGACGGTCACCGCCGCGGCGGCCGAGCGCCTCGGCTATCACCCGTACCGCGCGCCCACCGGCGTCAACAGCGTGGAGTACGACGGCCGCCCGGCCTGCAACAACTGCGGCTTCTGCGCGTTCTACGGGTGCCCGATCGAGGCCAAAGGTGACCCCGTGGGCCTGCTGCGCGCCGCGCTGCACACGGGTCGCTGCGAGATCCGGCCCGAGTCCCACGTCACCGAGATCGCGCTCGACGCGACCGGCCGCCGGGCCCGGGGCGTTCGCTACCTGGACGCGCAGGGAGACCTCCACGAGGTGAGCGCCGACCACGTCGTCGTTGCGTGCGGCGCGTTCGAGACGCCCCGCCTGCTCATGCGTTCAGGAGTCGGCAATCCCGATGTGGTGGGCCGGTACCTCATGTACCACCTCCAGACGCTCGTGCTCGGGCTGTTCCCGTTCCGGCTGCACGCGCACAAGGGCCGGGCGGTCACGCACCTGATGGACGACCCCATCGTCCCCGACGCCGAGGCCGCGGTGGCCGCCCGTGCGGCCGGCCTGCCCTACTTCCGAGGCGGCATCGTCGAACACGGCGGCGCCGGGCAGCCGATCATGGAGGCGATCCACCTCCCGCCCGGGGAGATGCACAGCCGCCTGATGCTCGACTCGCCCATGCGCGACTGCATGGCCGCGTTCACGATGCAGGGCGAGGACCTCCCCCAGGCCACGAACCGCGTCGACCTGGACCCCAGGGTGCGCGACGCCTGGGGACGTCCCGCGGGTCGGGTCACCTACACGCCCCACGTGCACGACGTCGCGTGCGCCCTGCACTGGGCACCCCGCCTCGAAGCGGTGATGAAGGACGCCGGCGCGCACACGACATTCTGGGTGACGTCACCGCCGCTGCGCGACCACCGGCGGCCCGGTGCCGATCCCACGCCCACGTCCCGTCACGTGATGGGCACCGCACGCATGGGCACCGACCCTCGGATCACCGTGTGCGATCCGCACCAGCGCTGCTGGGACGTCGACAACGTGATCGTCGCCGATTCCTCGGTGTTCCCCACGTCAACGGGGTACGGCCCCACCCTCACGATCGTCGCGACCGCGCTGCGCGCCGCGGGCTTGCTCGTGGGTGACGCAACGCCGTCACCCATTCCGATCTCACGCAGCGCGTCGAGGTGAACGAGAGGTGAAGGAACGCGACGTGACCACGGACACAGCCGCGGTGACCGCGGGCACAAAGGCGGTGACTGCGGTCACCGTCGCGTCCACTTGGCCCTGGGAGGGCCTTAGAATCCGGCCACGAAGCCGTACCGGCGCCTGGGGTCGGCAATGAGCATCGATGAGCGGGAGCACATGATGGGGGCACAGACGGCGATGGCGAACACTCTGGAGCGGGGCGTCACCTCCCGTCGCACACCGTGGCGGAGCCTGGCGGTCGTCACCGCCGCGGCCCTCACCGCAGCCTCGCTCGCCGTCGCGGTCGCACCCGCCGACGCCGCCGTGCTCGGCAAGGCCACGAAGTCGGGGTCCCTCACCGTCGAGGCACCCGGCGTGCTCGTCCTGAAGAAGGGCGCGTCGAGCTTCACCCAGGCCAAGTCCAACACCAAGATCAAGACGGGCGACACCATCCAGACCGACGGCACCGGGCTCGCCGAGATCGGGTTCCCCGACGGCTCGCTCACCCGCCTCGACCACAACACCGTCTTCACGCTCGAGAAGCTCGTGAGCACCACGGGCAACCGCCAGGTCCAGGGCACCGTCAGCGCCGGCCAGACCTGGAACCGGGTGCAGAAGCTCTCCGAGAGCGACACCTTCGAGCAGAAGGGCAACGGCGCGACGGCCGCCGTGCTCGGCACCTCCTTCGTCACCAAGTGCAGCCTGCCCACGGGCGTGGCGTTCCAGGTCGTCAAGACGAAGAAGGCGCTCCGCAAGCTCAAGAAGGCCAGCACCTGCGACTTCACCCTCGTCGACGGAAAGCTCAAGCTCTCGGCGCAGAACAAGGTCGTGGGCGTGACCCGGGGGCAGTCGGTGAAGGTCGACGGGTCCGGCAACGCCGGCGACGCGCAGACCGTGGCTCCCGACATCCTGTTCACCGACAAGTGGATCCTCGCGAACCTCGGCGCCGACGCGAAGGCGGGCAAGTCGGAGGCCAACGGCCAGCCGACCACCGAGGACCTGAAGCAGGCCCGGATCGAGGGCTCGTGGCCCGTGACCCTCACGCTCACCCAGAACACCGCGTTCCGCAACATCCAGTCCCCGCTGAGCCGCACCTACGCGTTCACGGGCAGCTGCACCGGCGGTCCGTGCACGGTCACGCTGAGCGCCCAGACGGCCAACGGGACCCACGTGATCCCGCTGACCTTCGCCGATGGCGTCTACACGGGCACCGACCCCGATCTCGGGACCCAGGACTGCGTGCTCGACGACGGCACCGTCTCGGTGGCCAACGGCCTCAAGAACTCGAGCACGATCAGCTTCAGCCCGACGTCGGCGGTGCCCGACAACGGCCTCTGGCGGGCCACCGGCATCGCCGGCAGCGCGACCGAGACCGCCACCCAGGTGGCCGGGGCCGCGAGCCAGTGCCAGGCCGGAACCGCTACGTTTAGCCTCATCGCTTCCCGATGAGCATCCGAGACCAGGAGCCCCCCATGACTCGTCGCTCACTCCGCCGCAGCGCCGCCGTGCTCGTCGCGGCCGGGATGGCCGCCGGGCTGGTCGGCCTGTCGCTGGGGGGCTCGGCCTCGGCCGAGATGCCCGCCCGCACCCACGCACAGGTCGCGGTTGCCCCGCCGCCGGGGTCCGGCATCCAGATCACCATCGTGCAGCCGAAGCCAGTCGGCCCGCTCTCGTTCCTGTGATCCGCACGTCGTGAAGCGCCGCCGGCTCGCACGGCGGCTGCTCGAGGCAACGGCAGTGGCCGCAGCGGTCGCCGCGCTCACCGCGTTGGGCCTCGGCCAGAGCGCGTTCGCGGGCTACCAGGACCGAGCGGTCGACAACTTCTTCCCGTCGGCGAAGACCGACCCCAACGTGGTCGTCGTCGGCATGGACGAGGACTCCTTCCGGGCCCCGGGGATCGGCCTGCCGCCCTGGCCCCGGTCGGTGCACGCGCAGCTCGCCCGCCAGCTCACCGCGGCGGGGGCGAAGGTGATCGTCTGGGACGTCGTCTTCTTCGGGTCGTCCGCCGACTCGACCCAGCGCCCCGACCAGCAGGCGCAGACCCAGGACCTCGCCAACGCTCTCGATGAGGCGTCCGCGGCCGGTGTGACCACCATCCTCGGGGTCGACGGCAAGCTCCAAGGTGCGTCCAAGGACGGGCTGCAGGTCCTGAACCCGGCCTACCCGCCCACCGACATCCTCGACCAGGCGGCAACCGCCGGTGCCCACGTGAAGGTCGACACCGCCGACGGCGACGGCGTGGTCCGCGCCGTACCGCTCGTGGTGGAGACGAAGGACGGTCGCTTCGTCCCGTCGCTCTCGCTCGCTGCAGTGCTCGCCTACCGCGGTGCGCAGCTCCAGCCGGTGCTGAACGCCAACGGCGTCCAGGCCGGCGGCCGCTTCGTCCCCACCGAGCGTGGTTCGAAGATGCGGCTCAACTTCGCACGCGGGCTCGATGCGTCGCTGGGGACCAAGAACCTCGTGTCGGCACTGGACGTCATCAACGGCACGGTCGACCCCAGCCGGTTCAAGAACAAGATCGTGTTCATCGGCGCCACCGCCGAGAGCGCCCGAGACAACTTCGACGTGCCGATCAACAAGTCGGGTGGCCTGCCCGGGGTGTTCATCCACGCGAACGCGGCCAACACGATGCTCACCGCGTCGTACCTCGACGTGCAGAGCAACGTCGGGGTGGTGCTGTGGGTCGCGCTGCTCGCGCTGCTGGTGGCCCTCGCCGTGCTGTTCCTGCCCCTGTGGCTGTCGCCCCTCGCCACCCTCGGACTCGCGCTCGCCTATCTGTTCGTCGCGATCCTTCAGTTCGACGCCGGCCACATCATGAACCTCATCTATCCGTTCGGGATGATGGGCATCGCGTTCGTGGGTGCGTTCATGGTGAAGTACTTCACCGAGACCCGGCACCGCCAGCGGGTGTCGAAGCTGTTCGCGCAGTACGTGCCCGAGGCCGTGGCGCAGCAGCTCGTCGACGAGGGCCGCGTCGAACAGGCCGCCGAAGGTGAGCGGCTCGACGTGAGCCTGTTCTTCTGCGACCTCCGCGGGTTCACCGCGATGTCGGCCACGCTGACCCCGCAGCAGGTGCGGGCGATGCTCAACGAGTTCTACGACGCGCTCACCGACATCACCCTCGAGCACCGCGGCACGGTGCTGAAGTTCGTGGGCGACGAGGTGTTCGCCGTGTTCGGCGCGCCGCTGCCGGTGGAGAACCATCCCCAGGTCGCGCTCGAGTGCTCCCTGGCCATCCAGCGCATCGCACCCGTGCTCACCCAGAAGCTGGCCGACATGGGCATCCCGCCGGCGCACTTCGGCATCGGCATGAACTCCGGCGAGGTCGTCGCCGCCCACGTCGGCGGCGGCAAGCGCCGTCAGTACGACATCGTGGGCGACACCGTCAACATCGGCAGCCGCATGTGCGGCCAGGCCGGCAAGGGCGACATCGTGATGCCCATCGCGATGTACCGGCTCCTCAGCGACCCGCCGCCCGCGGAGTCGATGGGTTTCGTGGCCCTGAAGAACGTCGAGGCGCCGATGGAGCTCATGCGGATCCGGGCCGAGTGGCCCGACGGCATCCCGACCGACGGCGAGCAGGCCCTGGCGGGGGCAGCCACGGCAGCAGCCTCGTCCCCCGCGGGCGCGACAATGGAGGCGTGAGCCCGAACTTCGACACCGTCATCTTCGACTTCTACGGGACGCTCGGCCACGCCACCCACTGGCTCTCGCTCGACATGGTCCTCGCCGAACACGGCTATGAGATCCCCGAGGACGTCCGCCGGCGTTGGTGGTTCGAGAGCGAGCACGACGGCCTGACCCACGTCGAGCACTCGACCGACGAGGACGCGTACGCCCAGTGGCAACGCAACCGGCTCCTCGCGATGCTCGCGGAGTCCGATGTGCACCCCGGCGAGTACGAGATGATCGTCGACCGGCTCCGGGGCGGGAAGTCCACCCGCGTCCTCGAGGCCTACCCGGAGTCGGTCCCCGTCCTCGCGGAGCTGCGGGCCCGCGGGCTGCGGCTCGCCGTGTGCTCGAACTGGGACTGGGACCTCGCCGAGGCCATCGACGAGGTGGGTCTCACCGGCGCGACCGACGTGCTCGTGTCGTCGGCGTGGGCCGGAGCGCGCAAGCCGCACCCGCTGATCTTCGAGCGCACGCTCGCGGAGACCGGCGCCGATCCCGCCCGCACGCTGTTCGTGGGCGACACGTGGGGTCCCGACGTCGTCGGCCCGCGTGCGGTCGGCATGACCCCGCTGTACCTGCTGCGGGTCGACCACTGGCCCGACCCCACCGCACCCGACCAGCCGGCGGCCGAAGCCGTCTGCGCGAACGACCTCACCACGGTCCTGGAGCTGACATGACGACCACGCCCACCGCGCCGTCCCCCGCACTCGACGCGCCCGCGCTCGTCGCGCGCCTGAGCGCCACCTTCGCCACCGGTCGCACCCGCCCCATCGGCTGGCGACGTGCGCAGCTCGAGGAGCTGCGGTCGATGCTCGTCGACCACGAGGACGACTTCCTCGACGCGCTCGCGTCCGACCTCGCCAAGCCGCGCACCGAGGCGTACACAACCGAGATCGGCTTCGTGAAGAACGACGTCGAGTACGCGTTGCACCACCTCGACGGATGGACGAAGCGGGAGAAGGTGCGCGTCCCGCTCGCCACGCAACCGTCGCGCGGGTGGATCCAGCGCGACCCGCTCGGCGTGGTGCTCGTGATCGCTCCGTGGAACTACCCCGTGCAGCTCACGATCGCGCCGCTCGTAGGCGCGCTGGCCGCGGGGAACACGGTGGTGCTGAAGCCGTCCGAGCTCGCGCCGGCCACCTCGGCCGCGCTCGCCCGCTGGATCCCCGAGTACCTCGACCCCGACGCCGTCGCGGTGGTGGAAGGCGCCATCGACGAGACCACCGCGCTCCTGGCCCAGCGTTGGGACCACGTCTTCTACACCGGCAGCGGACAGGTCGGTCGCGTCGTGATGCGCGCCGCGGCCGAGCACCTCACACCCGTCACGCTCGAGCTCGGGGGCAAGAGCCCGGTGGTGGTCGACCGTTCGGCGAACCTCACGGTCGCCGCGAAGCGCATCGCGTGGGGCAAGTATCTCAACGCCGGCCAGACCTGCATCGCCCCCGACTACGTGCTGTGCCACGACACCGTCGCCGACGAGCTCACCGACCGCATTCGTGACGCCGTCCGCACCTTCTACGGCCCCAACCCGCGACTCAGTCCCGACTACGCGCGCATCGTCAACGAGCGTCATCACCGGCGCCTCGTCGGGTACCTCGGCGACGGCGAGATCGCGTTCGGCGGAGACGCCGACGAACCGACCCGCTATCTCGCGCCCACCGTGCTACGGGCCGTGGCCGACGATGCGCCGAGCATGACGGAGGAGATCTTCGGACCGGTCCTGCCGATCCGCACGATCGCCGACACCGACGAGGCCGTCGACTTCATCACTGGCCGCGACAAGCCCCTCGCCCTCTACGTGTTCGCCGACAACGACGTGATCGCACGCGACGTCGTCGACCGCACGACCTCGGGAACGGTCGCGATCAACGCGACGCTGTTCCAGGTGAGCGCGCCCGAGCTGCCGTTCGGGGGCGTGGGCGAGAGCGGGATGGGCGCGTACCACGGCCGGGCGAGCTTCGAGGTCTTCAGCCACGCGAAGAGCGTCCTCAAGAAGTCGCCGCGGCCCGATCCCGACCTCGCCTACCCTCCCTACTCCAAGCTGAAGGACCGCCTGCTGCGCCGGTTCCTCTGAACACTGCGAGCGCGCTGACCCCCGGACGCCGGAGGTTCCGTTGGCCGATCACCTGCCCGACGCGTGGGACCCCGCGTTGCCGGCCGACGACAACCTGATCAAGGGGTACGTCCGGGGCTACGCCGAGCTGATGGAGAAGACCGCCCGTGCGGTCGGCTGGCCGGTGGTCCGTACCAAGCGGTTCGTCGCGATGGACGCGGGCACCAGCTTCCCGTTCCAGAACTGCGCGGTGCCGCTGCGCCCCTTCGGCACCGACGAGGCCGACGACCTCCTCGGTGAGATCGAGGCGTTCTTCGCGCCACGGCGCGGCGGCCCGTTCTTGGTGTGGTGCGGGTTCCCCGTGCCGTCCCTGACGTCCCGCGGCTGGATCTTGATGGGCCACCCGCCCCTGATGCTCCGACCCGCGGGGGGACCGGTGCCGGCCCTCCCCGACGGCGTCGAGCTCGCGCCGGTCACGACGCCCGAGGACCTCGACGAGTTCGGACGCACGTTGGCCGAGGCGTTCCCCGTACCGCCGTTGATCGGGATGCCCTACGGCGGATACAGCCCTGGTCTGCTCGACGTGCCGGGGTGGCGCATGTGGACCGCTCGTGTCGACGGGCGGGCCGTCGGGACGTCGGCGGTGCACGTCCACGGTGGGGTCAACGACGTCGAGTGGATCTCGTCACGGCCCGAGGTGCGTGGGCGCGGCGTGGGAGCGGCGGTCACCTGGGCGGCCACGCTGGCCGATCCCGCGCTGCCGGCCATGCTGATCGCGAGCGACATGGGCCGGCCGGTGTACGAGCGAATGGGCTACCTGCGGCTCACGCGGTTCGCGCTCTGGTACAAGCTGCGCTGACGCCGTCCACTCACGCGTACGAGCGGAGCTCGACGACGGTGCCGTCGGGGTCGCGCACGTAGAGGCTGCGGGCGTAGCCCTGCGCGCCGAACAGACCGTCGATCGGACCGTCGCCCACCACGTCGAACTCGCCCGACCCGGCGAGCGTGTCGAGGTCGGGCTCGTCGGCGGCGTCGACCACGAAGCAGAGGTGGTCGACATTGGTGCCGGTCGGCGCGCCGGAGAGGAGGTCGATGATCGTCCGGGCGTCGATCCGAACCGACGGGAACGGCACCTCGCCCCGGCGCCACTCGTCGACCCGCTCCCCCGCGAGTCCGAGCCGGCCCTGGTACCACGCGAGCGCCCGCTCGACGTCGGCCACCCTGAGGACGATGTGGTCGAGCCCGGTGACGCGCACCATCCGCCGAGCCTACGACCCGGGACGCACAGTCCATCGATGCGTCCCCCACCCCACGCCCAGCGTGGGTGTGGGACGCATCATGGGCATGATGCGTCCGAGGGGGATGCGACTCGGGGCGGTCAGCCGCGGGGGAGGCCGAGGATGCGCTCGGCGACGATGTTCTTCTGGACCTCGGACGTGCCGCCCGCGATGGACCCGGCCTTGCTCCAGAGCCACTGGCGCTGCCACTTGCCGTCGCCGGGGAGGTCGCGCGCGCCGCGCCACAGCGGGGCGGCGGGGCCGCACAGGTCGACCGCGGTGGTGGCCATGTTCTGGGTCATGTCGGTCCAGGCGAGCTTGATCCAGCTCGACTCCGGCCCCGGTTCGATGTGCTTCGCGAGCCGTGACAACGTGCGCCAGTTGTGCAGGCGGAGCACCCGCAGCTCCACGAACGACTGGGCGAGCGCGTCGGCCACCGCGGGCTCGTCGAGGATGCCCTCCTGGTCGGCCAGGCGGTAGAGGTCCTCGAGGTAGACCTCGTGGACGACCTGCTCCTTGAACGGGAACGTCGTGCCGCGCTCGTGGGCGAGGGTCGTGTTGGCGACGGCCCAGCCGTGGTTCAGCCCGCCGACCAGGTGCGCCTCGGGAACGAAGCAGTCGTCGAAGAACACCTCGTTGAACTCGTGGTCACCCGTGATCTGCTGGAGCGGCCGGATCTCGACACCGTCGGCCTCCATGTCGACCACGAGGTACGAGATCCCCTTGTGCTTGGGCAGCTCGGTGTCGGTGCGGGCGAGGCAGATGCCCCAGCGCGAGTACTGCGCGTAGCTCGTCCACACCTTCTGGCCGTTGAGGACCCAACCGCCCTCGACCGGCGTGGCGGTGGTACGAAGTCCGGCGAGGTCGGACCCGGCCTCGGGCTCGGAGAACAGCTGGCACCAGATCTCGTCGGCATTGAGGATCGACGGCAACCACTGCGCCTTCTGCTCCTCGGTGCCGTGCGCGAGCAGCGTGGGCCCCGCGAGGTTGATTCCGGTGCGGTTGACCAGCTGCAGCGCGCGCGATCGGCCGTACTCGAGGTTGTAGATCGCGACCTGCACGGGCGACGCGCTCCGGCCGCCGAACTCCGACGGCCAGTGGATGCCGACCCAGCGGTCGGCGGCGAGCTTCGCCTGCCACTTCCTGCCCCACGCGATCTCGTCGTCGAAGGAGTCGAAGCTGGGCGGGAGCTCCAGGTTCTCGTCGAGCCAGGCCCGGAACTCGGCGGCGAACGCGCGCTCTTCGTCGGTGAAGGAGAGGTCCATCGGGGCGCAGGCTATCGAGCAACCGGCTCGAGGAGCACGACCGGGATCACCCGGTCGGTGGCCTGCTCGTAGTCGGTGTAGTTGCCCAGGTAGCTCTTGAACTGGTCGTACAGGGCGTCGCGCTCGGCGCCCTCGGTGATCCGCGCCCGCACGACCACCTTCCGGCGCCCCTCCTCGACCGTGGCCCGCGGGTCGGCCTCGAGGTTGAGGTACCAGGCGGGGTGGTGGTCATGGCCGCCGTTGGACGCCGCGACCGCCCACCCGTCCCCCACCCGCAGGCCGGTGAGCGGCCAGGTGCGGGCCTGGCCCGACTTCCGGCCGGTGGTGGTCAGCAAGATCATGGGCTGGCCCTTGAACCCGGTCAGGAGTCGCCCGCCCGAGCCGCGGACCACGGTTCGGTGGAACGACGAGAACACGCGGACGAAGACGGGGTTGGGCTTGGTGCCGGCCATGTCCCGGACGCTAGTTGCGACATCGTCCTAGGATCCGCGGCGATGGAAGACCGCCTGACCCCAGTGCTGTACCTCGAGATGACCGAGGCCACCCCCGAGGGCTACGCCGCCGATCGGGTGCCCGAGGTCCTCGCCCTCCCGGGGGTCACCCGGGCCACCTGGTGGCGCAACGTCTACCGCGACCGGCCCGACCTCCCCCGCGAGCTGCCCGAGTTCGACACCCTCGCCGTGTACGAGTGCGACCCGGCATTCGCCGTGCCCACCACACCGGCCGGCATCACCGGCCACCACTTCCTGCGCACCCCCCGCCCGGGCCAGGGTCGCCTGACCGGCAAGCCCACGGTCGGGCTTTCGCTCGTGCTGATCAGCCCGCCCGAGGACGCCCAGGCCCAGGACCTGCGCGACTGGGGCGACTTCGTGCACATCAACCACATCGTCGAAGCCGCCGTCCCCGGCTTCACGATGATCACGCCCTACGAGAACGCGACGAGGGGCGACCCGCGCTACATGCACTTCTACGAGTTCGACGACGCCGACGCCGAGGTCACGTTCAAGCGCATGCGCCCGCTCGTGGAGGCGCGCCTCGGCCCGTGGGGCTCGCCCGAGTGCGAGCGTTGGGCGGTGCACCCGGCACTGCGAATCATGTACGTCAACTCGTTCACGCTCGTCGGCGAGCAGGTGCGCTGACATGGGCGACGTGAACGGACCGCCGTTCTTCGACGTCGTCCTCAACCAGCGCGCCTGCCGCGAGTACGCCGACACCGCGGTCGACGACGCGCTGATCGAAATGGTGCTGCGGGCCGGCACCCACGCGCCGAGCGCGGAGAACAAGCAGCCGTGGGAGTTCGTCGTGGTGCGCGACCCCGCGATCCAGAAGGAGATCCACGACCTCACCGAGGCGGCGTGGGTCGGCGCGGGGCGCGCGTTCTCGGAGGCGCGCCTGCCTCCCGAGATGCTCAAGGAGGTCGACTTCGGCATCGCGGGCGGCGGGTACCGAACCGCCCCGGTGCTCGTGGTGGTGTGCGCCGACCTCGAGCGGGGCATGAAGGCCACCGCCGCGTCGT
>Ga0302321_100003183_pt1 | contig 14064 bp, 13 predicted proteins | sample Fen_T0_1_FD_202505 | JGI IMG/M metagenome (GOLD analysis project Ga0302321, IMG submission 202505) | Peat permafrost microbial communities from Stordalen Mire near Abisko, Sweden - Fen_T0_1 | ecosystem: Environmental > Terrestrial > Soil > Wetlands > Permafrost | place: Sweden: Abisko...
GCAGTCGTCGCAGCGCACGTGCAGCCCTGGCTTGCCCCACACGTTCGCGTCGCACAGCGGGCAGCTGTACTTGAGCTTGGACTCCTTGCGCTTCTGCTTCTTCTTGCCGATAGCGTCCTCGTCGATCCCGCACGTCCAGGGCAAGAGGTACGCGCGCGGCATCTGCTCGAACGCGCGCGCGAACGCGCCCCCCTCGACGATGTAATGGCTCATCTTGTAGCCGGTCTTTTTGCCGCCCGGCGCGCCCGTGTCCGACGGCATCAGCCCCAACTGCTCCATCTTCCGCCCCCACTGGGCATCGTGATAGCCCGACCGCTTGGGCGTTCCGCAGTCATGTTGCCAGAGATGCACCATCTCATGCACCAGCGTGGATGCGACGTCGCGAGCCGCCTCGCGCTTGAGGTGGCTCGGATTGAGGCTGATCTCGTGCGTGACCTGGTCGCCGCTCGTCCAGCGCTCCGCGGCGAAGAAGCCCAGGCTCTTGGCCCGCCGCGAGAAGTTGAGAATCACCTTGCGCAGGGTGCCGCCGAACAGCGTGGCATTGAAAAACTCCCACATGGCCCTATAGGCCCCGAACTGGGAATCGGTCGGATCCGTCTGGTCCATCGACGCCTCCATGGCCCTTGATATAATTCTGGGCGCCCATAATGTCAACATCGATCTAGGCGCCCAAAATTTGCCGGCGCCGCCAACCCGCTCGCGCCGCCAGGCGCTCACGCCGCCGCACGGCGCGCATCCAGGTGCATCCGACGTCAACAGACGTCGACGCGCGGCGCGGCGATGCGCTACCTATCCAAGCGGATGACCGTCACGATCGCGATCAACGAGGAACACCCGAGCGCGTCGTGGTGGCGCGCTGCGCGCGGGGTCAAGCGTCCACCGTCCGAGCTGCGCCCCCTGCTGTCAGGCAAGGCAACGACGATTCAGGTGGAGCCCGACCGCGCCCGAGAGCTGCGCGCCTGGTGCGCCGCGCTCGTCGGCTGGGATCCGGATGCCGCGCCGCTCACGTTCGTCGGTCTGGTCGGTCGCCCCCCGAGCCCGCGCCGCGCAGCGGGCGCGCGGCGCCTGCACGTCCGGCTCGCGGCCCACGAGGTCGCGCTGCTCGATCCGTTGGCTGCTGCCCGCGGGCTGACACCTGCGGATCTGCTCGTCACGAGCGCCGTGGTCGAAGCGCAGCGCGCACAAGCCATCGCGACCGCAACAAGCGAACCGGATGAGGACGACGGAGCGCGCGCCGAGGTCGTCTCGGTCGACGTGATCGAGATCGGAGATGCCATCTACACCGACCTGCGGGGCGTGCCGCGTGGACAGGCCGAGCGCGTCACCGCGGTGAAGCGGGAGACCAACGTCTGGTGCGTCGAGCTCGCAAGCGGACCTCCGGCGTGGCTCGCCACCGGCGCGCGTATATGGCGCAAGCGCAGGCGCGCGCGAACATGATCCCTTTTGGCCGAGTTCACCCACCTCACCGCCGCCGCCGCGACCAAGGCGACCAAGGCGACATCCCACGATCGGCGACAAACTCGCCGCGGCGAAGCGTCAGGAACGACACCCCACGCGTCACGATTTTCGACGTTTTCGGCGATCGAGTCGCTTGCCCGCGAGCGCTCCGATGGTCACTGCGCCAACGAATAACAGCCCCCGCGCGAGCGCGGTGTCGTTCGGCAACGGAGTCTGCGTGCTGGCGCATCCGAACACACTGGCGAGCGCGATCCGCCACGTCGCCTCCCGACCTATGTACGTGAGCCAATCGCGAAGCGCGCCGGCCGTCGCGAGGAACCGATCGCGCTCGGGCGGGGGTGTCGAGCCGGTAACCATGCCCCGAGGGTGGGGCTCGGCCGCGCCGCGGGTCGAATTGCGAGTACCTCGGCGCACGCGCGCGACGCTTCGCGCTGGGACCGAGGCCGGGCCCACCAGCAAGCCCGCCGGCGCGGGCTCGGTCGCCGGCGCCGCCGCGATGGCCGGGCTCGCGTCGAGCGGCGCTACCGCCGGCTGTCCAGAAGACTTCTTCGCCATGGCCCGAGGCTGCGTGGCCGGACACGTCGGGGTCGAAATGGAGGGCTTGGTCGCCACGCCTCCGACGTACTGCGCTCGAGGAGATCGCCGGTATGGGGTGCTGACGCACGGGGGGTGCACCGGGGCGCCGGGATCGCTCGCCGCTCGCCGTGGCGGTTGCTTGGCCATGGCCCGAGGTTCGGACGAGGTGTCGCTCTCGGTCGATTTCGGCCGCTCGCCGGCGTGGCCAGCCGGTTCGGCCGACCGCTTGTCGACGAGCACGTCCTCGATCACATCAGGACGACGAGGACGGCGACGAGGGCTCGATGCCGCAGGGCTGGGGGATGGAGCGTGAACGTGGCCAGGCACTGCGGATGTAACCGCTACCTGGGGGGTTCCGCTCCGCTTCAGCCCGGGACGCCTACGGGATGGCTTCACGGGAGGAGGCTCGCCGGCCGGTGACCGCGGGGTCGAAATGGCCACGTCCGGGATGCGTGCGAGCTCGACAACGGTCGATTTCGGGGCTGGCTTGGGGCGCGTGAATCGCACCAAATTCCCAGGATCATGGATGGGGCCCGCGTGTCAAGCGGGGCGTACGACCAACGGGGTTCGGCGCGCGGATCGCCGCCGGCGGTGTGCTCGCCGGCGTGCTCCTGGTCGTGCTCGAGGCGACAGACGACGACGCGGCCCGAGCTCTCGCTTGAGCTCGACGACGACGCGCTGATGTCGGTCGCCGCGGCCCGAGCTCGGCGCGGACCCTCGGCGACCGCCGTGCTGATGTCGGCCGCCGCGCGGACCTCGAGCTCGGCACGGTCTGCACCACGCCGCCGCCGATCGCCGCCGCGGTCGAGCGCCCGCGTGCTCCTGGTCAAGCTCGAGTTCGGCGACCGCCGTGCTGATGCCGCCGATCGAGCGCCGCCGCCGCTGCGCTCGACCTCGAGATCGCCGCCGCAGCCAGCCGCCTTGCCGTGGCGGGGCTGCCGCATCCCCCTGTCACGCGGCCTGCCACCGGCGCGACCGCGGCAGGGCAAGCGCGCCGATCGCGAGGAACCTGGCCGCGTTACGCCGATGGGTGAGATTGTCGGCCTGCTCCGGGTCGACCTCGAGCTCGGCGACCAGCTCGACGCGAACGCCCCGGCCGAGTTCGCCGACGTGTCCTGGTTCGAGTTCGGGACCAACTCGACGCGAACCCCGACGCGGCCGACCTCGCCGGCGTTCTGTTCACGCGAGTTCGCCGCTGCTCACCGGCGAGACGCGCAGCGCATAGAGGCCCTTGGGTCCTTGCTGCTCCTCGTACTCGACGATCTGGCCACACACGAGGGTACGAAAGCCGTCGCCCGAGATGGACGAGTAGTGCACAAACACCTCCCGCCCATCGGCCCCGACGATGAAGCCGTGGCCCTTGGCGTCGTTGAACCACTTGACGGTACCGCGCATGCCTTCGGAGCGTAGCTCGTCTGGCCACACAGCCCGCTGTCGGCCGGCCGCCCGCGGACGGAGCTCCGGGGGCCAGCTCGCCGGGTCGACCAGGTCGGCGATGACCTCGAGCTCGGCGACCACGACCACGGCCGCGGCGAGGCCGACCATCTCGCCGGCCTCGCCCAGGTCGGCGATGACCTCGAGCTCGGCAAACGGTTAGCTCGGCCGCTCGGCGATCGTCTGGCGTCGCAGCGTGCGAACGCGTTACAGCCGGAGGCCGGATTGTCGCATGAACTCCACGATGCTCATATGCGGAACCTTGGGCGCCAGCTGTCCACACGCGAACGGAATCGTCGGGTGGATCTCGCTGCCGTTACCTTCGCCGCTGACCACTGTCAGCTTCGCGCACATCGCAAGCGCCACCACAAATGGATCGCCTTGGTTCTTGGAGCTATCTGCGTCGACCCACTTCGGGAAGCGGTTCACGACCGCGGCCAGTGCAAGCTGCTGCTCTTGGTCGACCGGCACGAACAAACCACTTTGCTGCTTCGCCCACTCGGTGAGCTCGTCGTCCTTCTGCTCGAGCTCCTCGCGCACGATCTCGGTCGCGATGATGATGCCGTCGCCGATCAGCTTTTCAAGATGTCGCCAAAATGACGGGAACACATCGAATGGGTAGTAGCGCCGGTACGGTTGGACGAAAGCGCTCGTGTCGAACGAGTAGAGCGGCGCCATTCAGCCAGAGCTTCCCGCCGCCACTACCGCCAGCTCCAGATCGTTCAAGTAGTCGAGCTTCATGTCGAGGAAGTCGGAGACGTCGGAAGCGGTCACTTCGTCGCGATGCATGGCGTCGAGCACCATGCGGACGAAGGGCAGGCCCTGGGTGCGCATCGCGATTTCATGCTGCTTTTCGCCCCAGTTCTGCGGCTCGGCAGCATCGCGTTCCGCTTGTCGCTCGCGCGCCCAGCGCGCGCGGTAGGCCCGATACTCCTCGATGGTCGCAAGGTCAAGCGTCAAGAGGCGCCGTAGCACCACCTCGACGCTAACGGAGAACGCTGCAGCGATCACCTGCAGCTCGACGTCGGACCAGGTGGCATTGCGCGGATGCTGCCGGACAGTATCCATGGCAAGGAGCTCGTCGCGCGGAACCAGCGTCTCGCCAGCGACGGCGTTGCAGTAGACCTCGATACGTCGACGACGCGCATCGATCTCGCCATCCTCGCTGATGTCACACATCGCGGACTCGCCGAGCAGCAAGTGCGTGAACTCGTGCAGCAGCGTGAAGATGCGCGGCCGTGGTTGGTCGCTCCGGTTGAGGGAGATCACCGGGAAGGGCTTGTGCGCGATCGAGAACCCGCGCATCTCATCGACCGCGATCCGACGCGACAAGAAGACGAGCGCGCCCAAGTGCTCGATGGCGGTTCGCCACCACTTGAACGCTTGGTAGTCGTCGCGCCACTGACGCCGGACCTGATCGCTGTAACCGAACACTTTTCGCAACTGATCGGCGACGAACTCCGGCGCGGGCGCGGTGTCGATCGTGATCTCGCCGACGTACGACCAGTCGACGGTATCGGCGTCTCCGAGCCATGCCGCGATCTCGCGCTTACGGCTGAGCCGGCGGACTTCCAACCGCAACTCGGGCGAAATCGGCGTACCCAGAGCCTCCGGGACGCGTCGGAAATCGGCGACCGGGAGCTCCACAGCCGGGGGTTCGTTGAGGAAGAACACCGCGAGCGGTCGCTTGTAGACGGTCGCCGCTTTCCGAAGCTGTGGAAACGTGAGCAGGCCGTTGCCGCCTTCGGCGGCGGACAGCTTGGTAGGTGCAACGCTGATGCGTTGCGCGGCGACCTCGAGCGCGAGACCAGCGCTCTCGCGCGCCCATTTCAGGACGGCGGGCGTCACGGTCGCCATCACGCGCTCAGCCATGGTCGGATCATACCTTGGCGACACTACGCGCGCGCAGCCGCGACGTCGCGCGCGCAGGCACGTGGGCCGTACGCCCCAGGCGCTTGCGGATCGGCACCATGCGACGCAACTATTCCAACAATTAAAACTACATACGATCGCATAACGCGCCTTTGTCACCGCGATGTGACCCGGCTCCGGCGCCGACGGGCGGCCGAACGTCCTTGGCCCGCGCGCCGAAACCGGCGCCGCTCGAGCCGCCGAACTGCCGCCAGCCCACCGGACGGCCGAGACCCGCGCGCTGAAACCGGCGCCACGGCGCGGCCTGATGTCGAGCTCCGCGACCCGATCCTGCGACCCGATCCTCGGCGAGCTCGAGTTCGCCGACCAACACGCCGCGATCGCCGCCGAGCCCGAGTTCACCGGCGTCGACCAGGCCGAGGACCTCGAGCTCACCGGCCAGCACGCCGCGATCGCTGCCGAGCGCCGTGCACCAGGTCGCCGACATGCTCGAGCTCCGCGGCTCGATCGCGGCAGGGCAAGCGCGCCGATCGCGAGGAACATGGCCGCGTTACGCCGATGGGTGAGGGTGTCGACCTGACACGCGGCGCCTGACGGTACCGCGCATGCCTTCGGAGCATCTCGGCGTCGACCACGACCAGGTCGGCGAGGACCTCGAGCTCGGCGACCACCGCGCCGGATGTCGCTCGCCGCGGCGCGGCCGGCGCTTGAGCGCGTCGGCTCAGCGGCGGCGGTGTGGCGACAGCGCCGGCCGCAGCCGCAGGCCTGGGTCGTACGACCCGCATCGCGATCGCGAGCTGGGCTCCGAACTCGCCCTCCCGGGTCGAGCTCGACCTCGCCACCGGCACCGCCGCGGCCGACCTCACTCGCGCACGCATCCACGCGTACAGTTCACTCCACGGGTTCAGCGTCCGCGGCTTGAATCACCGTCGGAAACATCGGACGTATGACTCGGTTCCCGATGTCGAACACGTGCCCGCGAGGCTCGATGGGGGTTCCTGGCGCGACGGAAAGACGGAAGCCGTGCCGGAATCGATTGTACAGACTGACAATGCCTTCAACTTCGATGCCGTCGCTGCGTTGCTTCAGCAGGAGCGCATGCATGAAGTAGCGCTTGCCGTCTCGCTTGTCGCCGTCGAGGATCGGGTTCTCGTCGATCGCGTAGTATCGGTAACTCGGCTCGATGCCGCGGAGGACCAAGTCTCGGATCGCGTCGAACCGAGGCTCGAGCGCCACGTCGCGCCCGCACTCGTGGGCGAGGTAGTTCATCACGACCTTCGCGAGAGCCCGTCGATGAACGAGGGTGGGACGAAACACCTGCTCTACCCAGGTGCCGCCGGACGGCGGCGCGAACTGTTCCGTACTCGTGTAGTTGATGCCCTTGTGCCGGAGCAACGTCGCCACGGCTTCGACGTCATCGCACTCGCACAAGCGCATATGGCACTCGCCCGAGTACCCCTTGGCCTTGAGCTCGTCAGCAGACGGCAGTTCGTCGAGCATGTACCACTCGAAAGGTCCGTCCTCCGACGTCGAGAACCCGACTTGCGGGAACGGACGGAGGTCAAGGCGCTCTGCACCCGGCAAGTTGAATCCCCAAGCGCCGGTGTACGGGCCTTCCGTGAGCTGTACCCGTGTCGTCGACCTCTGTCCCATGGATTTGAACTCGGCCGTCGGCTTCTGGCTGTAGCGGTAGCGGTCAAATCCTTCGAGCGAGTCGCGCGCGAGCCATGGCTCAAGCTCACGGGCGAAGAAGTCGTTGCACGTCTTGCAGACCTTGTGGACGAGCGTGAAGTTCTGCTCGAACGTGCCGAACGCCTGCGGCAACACGTGCTCGACGTTAAACGCGCCCTCCGGCTTGTCGCACTTGCACCAGATGCAGCGATGCGTGTCCCCACCCATAGCGGTTCAATCCCCGAACGGAACGCCGAGCTTCGCGGCCAGGGCACGAAGCTGCACCGCAGTATTTTCCATCTCCTGAACCCCGACGACCGCGCCGCACTCGGCGCACTGGATCGCCAGGTAGCTGAAGTTGGATCGCTTGGGCTCGAGGGCGACGGCCTCGAACGAGGTCGATGAGCAGTCGGAACGTGGACAACGCGAACGCGCCATATTTGTACACTTACACACGAGTCCGACACTCCCGGTGCCCTCTTCCGGATTGGTCGACATAAACAAGCTTCCACGAAGCGTATCGCAGCTGAATTATTCAGGATATCCAGTTCCGCAAAGTGCGCCTCTGGCGCAAGCGATTAGAGCGTATCGACGGCGTGCTCGTGCTCGGCGCCGACGGTGATCGCCGCGGCGCCGCCGCGCCGACGAGCGACGAGCGACGAGCGAGCACGAGGCGCGGCGGGCTTCGTCGTGAGTGATAGCGAGCCGTGGCACCGAGATCGAGCAAACGAGCGCGACCAGGAGGCCCTGGCGACCGCCGCCGGCGCTGAGCTCGAGCGCGACCAGGGACCGCGGCAGGGAGCCGCGCGCCGCACCGGCGCGCCAGTCTCAGTCGCGCTGACCTGATGCGCGAGCTCGGGCGCCGACCTGGTGCGCGAGCCCGGCGCTGCTGTCGGTCGGAGCTCGAGCTGCGCGAGTTCGACCTGCGCGACGTGTGCCCGGGGAGTCGGGTGAGTTGCCCGATGTCGCCGGCGTCGCGATCGCCGGCGTTGCGGCCGTCGCGAGGAGTCGCCCCGCGGCGATGACCTGGGCCACGATTGCGGCCGTCCTGGTCGCCAGCGATGTCCGGGTCCACTGCGACGGCTTGGCCGCCGGTGGCTTCGGTCGCTGCCAGCGCGGATACGCGCTCGCCGTCGTGGACCTCCTCGGCCGCGCCGCCGGTGTCGGCTTGGGGTACTGGCCCCTACACGACGAACGGTCGCGATCCGAACAGAACGTCGATGGAGTCGGGCCGCGAGAGTCGCTCCATGGTGTAACCTTAACGTCCGGACGTCGAGAACGTCGGACGTCAGAACAGTCCGAGGTGAGGGAGCCGGATGGCGGATTTCAACGACAACAGCGACGCGTTCCTACTCGCTGCACTGCTGATGCTCAGCAGGGACTGGTTGGATCTCGATCCTGAGCGCTGGGAATTCGCGGCGAGCCCCCTCATCGAGCGGTTGATTCGCCGTCGTAGGGACCTAGGTCCAGACCTGGACATGCTGTTTCACGAGCTGTTTCGTCGGCCACCGAGAACGAATCGGTTACGAGAGCAGATGCGTGAGGTGGCGCTCGATGTCGTCCAAGGCTATCGCCGATCCGCCGATGACGAGCTGAACACGAGGCTGACCGCAATTGAGGAAGGTGTGGCTGCCCGCGACGAAGCTCAGGCTCAACATGCAAGCGAATTGCACTCGTTCCTGTGGGCCGTGACGAGCGGAGTCGATCTCGCCAAGGCCAAGCTCGTTCGTTACGTGCCGGTGCGCATCTACGTGGGCAACCCGGTTCCGAAGGCAGAGGTTCTCGAAGAAGTCGGAGCGGCATTTGGCGAGCTAACAAACGCGATGGATCTTGAGATCGCCGAGGAGTTGCCGGCTCGCGAAGGTTCCTGGTTCAAGTCGCTATTTCGGAAGACCAAGGAGGCGCTTCGGGATGACGAGGTTAAGCCGGCCTTTGACAAAGCGAAGGCGGCTCTCGAAATGAAGTACCTCGACAAGCCGCAGGCCGAGGTGACCAGCATGCTCGCCGACGCAGCCGCGAAGCTAATCGCTGCACTGAGCGCAGTCCCTGGTCCGTGTTGCGGTCAGGTTGGTTCGTTGCTGATCGTCAAACAGAGCGACGCGAACGGCAAGTCTTCGATGGCCTTCAAGACCCTGACACCCATGGAACTACGACAGCTCGAAGAGAATGCGGCGATGCTCGAACGTCCCACGGACATCCTCAGCTGGCTCGGGAAAGCATGTGCGCCAGAGCTACTAGTAGTGCGAGACGGTGACGCAGCTCCGATGAAGGAACCCAAGCGCACATTTGTCGATTCAGTGGACGTGCCGATGACGCTCGATGATGATGAGAATGAGACCAAAGCGCTCCCAGGCTCGTAGGCCGCGCCGCAGATCGCCTGCGAGCCGAGGCGAGGCGCTTGCTGCGGCCGTACGCGCAGTTCATGAAGCCGCGGACGACCTGAGGGGGTAGTGCCGCTGCCGCTGAGGTAGCCTGGTTCGCGCTCGCGGCGCGCTGGCCGTCGCCGGCGACCTGGTGCGCGAGCTCGACCGCCCGTTCACCGGCGACCTGGTGCGCGAGCTCGGCCGCGAACTCGCCGGCGATCGCGAGCTCGCCATGGTCCTGGTCGCAGGCGACGTCGCCGCGTTGGCCCCGGTCCGCTGCGGCAGCTTGGCCGCCGGTGGCTTCGGTCGCTGCCTGCGCGGATGCGCGCTCGCCGTCGTGGGCTTCCTCGGCCGCGCCGTCGGCGCCGGCGCTGTTGTCGTCGCCGCTGCGGAGGTCGCCGGCTTCGCCGTGGCCGGTGGCTTCGTCGCGCGCGTGCGATACTTCGACGGGGACAGGTAGCGGTAGAGCGTCGACCTTGAGACGCCTAGGGTTTCCGCGATCACCGATGGCGAGTTGGTCGGGTCCTTGTACAGTGACTTCGCGAGCGCGATCTTCTTCGCGTCGAGCACCGGACGGCGCCCACCGAGACGACCGCGAGCGCGGGCTGCGACCAGACCGGCCATCGTGCGCTCACGGATGATGTCGCGCTCGAACTCGGCGAGCGCGCCGAACACATGGAAGATCAACTTGCCTCCGCTCGTGGTGGTGTCGATGTTCTCCGACAAGCTGCGGAACCCGATCTTGCGCTCTTGGAGTTCGCGCACTCCCTGGATGAGGTGAGCGAGCGACCGGCCGAACCGGTCGAGCTTCCACACCACCAGCGTGTCGCTCTCGCGGGCAAACGCGATCGCCTCCGCGAGCCCCGACCGCTCGACGTTGGCACCACTGGCCACGTCGGTAAAGACCTTGCGGCAGCCGGCTTTCTTAAGCGCGTCGCGTTGCAGATCGAGATTCTGGTCGATCGTCGAGATCCGCGCGTAGCCGATCAGCATGGGCCGATCGTCGCAGAACCCATCCGGATGGTCGCGCTGTAAGACGTAGTTTTTGCGACGAGCTGATGGACGAGGCTCTACCCTGCCGGTAGCGTTTCTCGCCGGGCGTCGGCTGTCGTCCGTGAAACGAACGTTTGATGGAGGGGCCGCTGATGGACGCGTACCCCGGTGCGCCGCACCACCGCCGAGCTCGCTGGTCAGGTCCCGGCGCTGCTGAGCTTCGCATGCGAACACCGCGCGCGATCTCGCCACCGCGCCGCGGCGGACGGTTTCGGCGCGCGGGCAAAGGACGTTCGGCCGCGCGCCAGTACCGCCGAGATCGGGGGCACGGTCTACAGAATCTCCACCGGCCCGGCCGGACGGCCGAGGCCCGCGCGCCGAAACCGTCCGCCGCGGCGCGGTCTGGTTCGGTGACCGCGCCCGGTCCGACTCATTCACTCGCCGAGAAAACCGCGCTCTCCATCGGTCTCCATGAGCCATCGCCATCGGCGATCAGTGCGAGCCGGGTCTCGCAATGCCAGCTCGATCATCGCCTCGCCGTCATCGTCCCAGCCGCATTCGCTTTGAAGCTTGGCGGGCCAGCCATGCTGATACGCCTCGCGGATCACCGCTCGCCCGAGCAGCGCCAGCTCCTCGGCTACACCAGCGGCTCGAGCACGCCCCTGCCACTCGTCCCAGGGATACTCGCCAACTTTACCCCGGAGGCGTCGCGTCCTGAGTGGCTCCGCTCGAATGCCCTCCACGTCGAGGACGGGCACCGCTACCTCATCCCATGCCCATCTCCGGGGTTTCTGATCATTCACCATGGCGATCCTATCGCAACGGACCGAGCCTCCTTGAGCTCGCGCTCGGCGATCGTCGCGGTGAGCTCGACGGCTCGTGATATGGGGCGTACGACCCACGCGCGGGGCTCGACCGCCGCGCGCTGATGTCTGCCACGGCGGATCTCGAGCTCGGCGCGGTCTGCACCACCTGCACCACCTGCACCACCTCGCCGCCGATCGTCGCCGCGGTCGAGCTCGCCGGCCGCCGGCCGGGACGCCGGCGACCGCCGCACTGATGTCGCCGCGGCGCGCGGCGCGGTCTGCACCATGTCGCCGCCGATCGCCGACGTCCGCCGCGCGCTCTTGGTCACCGCGGAGCTCTCGCGCTCGCGTCCTGCCCGCGTCCTGCCCTCCCCGCGCGATCGCCGGTGTCCGCCGCGCGCCCGCCGCGATGTCCCGCGCGTGTCAGCCTGACACCTCACCCGTCAGCCTGACACCCCACCCGTCGGGCATAACGTCGCAATGTTCCCCACGATCGGCGCGCTTGCGCTGCCGAATCGCACTGCGCGGCAGGCCACTATGACAGGGCACGTGGCAGCCCGATCGCCGCCGCGGTCGTGCTCGGCGACCGCCGCGCTGATGTCGGCCGCGCCGCGGCCCGAGCTCGCCACGGACCTCGAGCTCGGCGCGATCAGAGTCGGCCGCGCCATGCGAGTACGTTGGCGTGCTACGCAAGGCCAGAAGCGGCGAGGGCTGACCGCGCAGCGGCGGCGAACGGCCGGAGGTGGTTCGCCTCCGGAGCGCGGCCCAGCTCGTCCAGCACGGCGATCCAGCGCGCACCGCACGCATAGAGGGCGCGGATCAGGTCCCGCCGAGGAAATACGGACTCGGGCACGTCGCTGCCGGAGAGCACGACGGTTTCGCCGTTCGCCACGAGCCGCGCGTTCTCGTTGCTCGAGAAGTACGCGTAGTCGAAGATCGCGCCGTCAGAGAGCAGCGCAGTGACTGCGTCGAAGCAGAGCAGATGCACGACGGGAACCAGCTCGTCGAAGATCTCGGCGTCGCCGATGCGGAGCATGCCATCGAGAGAGCGCGCTTCGCGAAGCAAAGCTGCGTCGCCGGCTGCGATCCGCGCTGTCACCGCGGCTTCGTTCAGCTCTTCGCGGCGGCCGTCGGCAACCAGATCAACGCGGATGTCTACTGTCACGTTACTCATGGCTTGATCAGCGCCTTGATCGCGCGCATCACCCTTGCTGGGATCATATCACCGGTGATCGGGAAGAACTGTCCGATCTCGGCACCACCTCCCGCCACGCGCGAGCCGACCTTTGCCCCCCCGGTCACGACCGCGTGGTCAGGGATCGGCAGAGGTGGCGATGTGCCCGGAGGATTGAGGCGGTCGAGAGCCTGGCCGAGCTCGTCGGCGATCTGTTGTGGCGTCATACCCTGCGGCCACATCGTCGTCGACTTGTTTACGCGGGCGTCGATGTTGACGTACTCCCATGTGTGGTCGAGAAAATGCGGCGTATCAGCTCCATTGAAGCCGTACTTCGCAACCTGCGCCGGCGGCGAGTAGCTCGGCTTCGGCTTCACATTCTTCAGGATGTCCGCCCAGTCGGCCATCTTCTGGAACTCGGACGCGCTACCCGCTGCGACGTCGCACATCTTCTGCACGCTGCCGCCCTTTGCGGCGGCGAGCTTCAGCATGTCTTCGAGCCGCGCGGCGTTGGTGCTCCCGCCGGCGTTCGCGAGCCACTCGAGCAGCTTGGTGCCGCTCGGCACGTTGCCCATGTCGAGCATCCGCAGCAGCCGCTCAGCGGTGTCGACCTTCGCGAGAAGTTGTTCGAGCTGTGCGGCGTCGGCAAGCTTTGCGTTGTTGAGCAGGCGTTCGAGCGTCGCCGCGTCTGCAATCTTGGCGTTCGCGAGCAGGCGTTCGAGCGTCGCCGCGTCCGCGATCTTGGCGTTCGCGAGCAGGCGTTCGAGCGTCGCGACGTCGGTGATCTTGGCGTTGGCAAGCAGGCGCTCGAGTGTCGCCGCGTCAGCGGTCTTGGCGTTGGCGAGCAGGCGCTCGAGTGTCGCGACGTCAGCGACCTTGGCGTTGTTCAGTAGGCGCTCGAGCGTCGCCGCGTCGGTGATCTTGGCGTTGGCGAGCAGGCGTTCTAGCGTCGCGACGTCGGCGATCTTGGTGTTCGCGAGCAGGCGTTCTAGCGTCGCCGCGTCGGTGATCTTGGCGTTGGCAAGCAGGCGTTCGAGCGTCGCGACGTCGGCGATCTTGGTGTTCGCGAGCAGCCGTTCCAGCGTCGCAACGTCGGCGATCTTGGCGTTGGCGAGCAGGCGTTCCAGGGTCGCGACGTCGGCGATCTTGGTATTGGCGAGCAGGCGTTCTAGCGTGGCCGCGTCGGTAATCTTGGTGTTGGCGAGCAGGCGCTCCAGCGCCGCAACGTCGGCGATCTTGGCGTTGGCGAGCAGGCGCTCCAGGGTCGCGGCGTTGCCGATCTTCGTATTCTCGAGCAGATGCACGAGCGTGCTGACATCGCCGATCTTCGGGTTCGCGATCAGGCGGAGCAGGTTCTCGACGCTCCCGACGCGGTCGATCAGCGCGATCAGCTTGGATGCTCCGCCTGCCTCCTGGACGAGCTGCACCACTCGCTCGACGGAGCCGAGCTCCTCGACGAGCTGGAGCGCGGTCTTGATGCTGCCGACGGCGCGGACCAGCTGGATCGCCTCGCCGATGCTACCGGCCTCCTGCACCAGGCGAATCGCCTGCGGGATCGTGCCGCCCCACTGGGTGAAGCGGAGGAGGTTGCTGCCCTCGACCTCGACGCCGACGAACGACAGCACGACGTTGAACAGCGCCTTGCCGAACAGCTTGCCGCGCTCGTACGGCGTCAGGCCCGGCGTGGTGACCGCCAGGTAGACGTAGTAGGCGGCCA
>Ga0302321_100003185_pt1 | contig 14057 bp, 10 predicted proteins | sample Fen_T0_1_FD_202505 | JGI IMG/M metagenome (GOLD analysis project Ga0302321, IMG submission 202505) | Peat permafrost microbial communities from Stordalen Mire near Abisko, Sweden - Fen_T0_1 | ecosystem: Environmental > Terrestrial > Soil > Wetlands > Permafrost | place: Sweden: Abisko...
ATTGACCGGTCCTCGCCATGCGGTCATGCCGCGCTGCAGCAGCCATGCACGGCCCGCCGCGAAGAGTTCGCGCGCGACCGCGAGGTCGTCGACGCATTCGAAAAAGCCGAAGAACCCGCGCTTCTCATCGTACTTGGCGTTGTGGATGTTGTTGACGAACACCGCGAGGCGCCCGGCCGCCTTGCAGTTGCGTTCGGCAAGCAGCGTCACCATCTCCGCGTGGTCGAAGAAAGGGTGCCGGCCCCAGCCCAGCAGCAGGCGCTCCTGCGCGAGGATGGGCGGAACCCAGTTCGGGTCGTTCGCATAGATGGTCCACGGCAGCCGCTGAAAACGGCGCCGGTCCCGCCACGACGTCGCGGCCCTGACGGTGATCGTCTCGCTCAATGGATTCGCCGATCGGCGATGACCTGGCGGCACACTTCCGCAATGTTCTCCGCGGCGGAATCGTTCTGCACCGGCAGCAGGCGGCGCAGGTCGTCTGCCGGAAAGTCGCTATGGGTTTCCTTGCCCAGCGCCAGGCCGACGAACGCCGTGGACGAGTACCGGGTGATCAGTACGTCGCAGTTGGCGATCATCTCCTCCGCGCTCCCTTCCGCGAATGTCAGGGCGCCCGGGGCGTTTTGCCGCACTTCACTCTCGGCGCGCACCATGTCCTCGTTGGGGTGGAACTTGAAGATCATCGGGCGGCCGTTGGCGATTGCGACGGCACTGCGAATGAACTCCGCCCGATCCTCGCCGCGGAACACCTCGCGCAGCGGCGACGTGCAGACGAGGACATAGTTCCGGTGCGGAAATGCGTTGTCGCGATAGCGGTCGCAATGGTCGAAATTGGGGATGCCGGTGACGACGATCTTTTCCGGCTTGGCACCCTTGGCGACGAACAAGTCCCGGTACCCTTCGCTGGCGACGCAGAACGCACGGTAGGCGTCGCTCAAGCCCGTCGCGGCGGTCCCTGCCAGCCACAGCGGCAGCCAACGGTGCCGCTGCACGAGGCGGAAGGTCCTGTCCTCCGGATCGGTAATGCCTTCCTGGACGAGGACGACGCGGCTGTCGCGTATGTTCTTCTGGACGAAGACATCGGAGCAGGTGACCACGAGGTCGTACGGGCCGCGACTTCCCTGGTAGTCGATGGCGAGTCCCGAGGCACGCAGGTATTGCCGGCATCGCTCCGCGAGCTTGGCGCCGATGATCGTGAATTCCAGCAGATTCAGCCGCCGCATGGTCTCCTGCATGCCGTCGCAGTAGAAGGGCGTGAACGCCTGCCCGTATTCCGCCAGGTGGCGCGAAATCTGGTGCATCTGCGTCGTCTGGTTCATTGAGCCGCAGATGAACAGGATGCGTTTCTCACGATTCATGTGCTCTCGTCCCACCGTGTCTTGAACGTGCCGGCGACGAATACGACCGCGGCAAACGCGGCGATCACGGCGACGGCTTGCAGGGTAGCCGCGTCGTCGACAAAGATCATCGCCGCGCGCAGTGCCTCGTTCACGTAGTAGAGCGGCAGCAGCTTGGCGAAGGCCTGGAGGAACGCCGGCATCATTTCCACCGGAAAGAACGTGCCGGAGAGGAACATCATCGGGAACAGGAACGCGTTGGCGACCGCGGAAGCACTTTCGGCCTCCTTGGCGAAGGGCGTGAGCAGCATGCCGATGCCCACGAAGGCGATGACCTCGACGACGATGATCAGCGGCAGCCAGAAACCGATGTGCAGCCGCACGTCGAACACGAAGTAGCTGACGAGCAGGATGGCCGCAGTCGAGATCACGGACAGGATCAGCTGGTAGACGATGCTCGACGCGAGCCAGTCGGCGCGCGTGATCGGCGTCGTGGCGAGTTTGCGCAGGATTCCTTTCTGGCGCAGCTCGGCGTTCATGTTGAGCGCGTTCGACAGGCAGGAGGTCATGATCGCCATCGCGATGATGCCGGGGACGAAAAATTCGATGAAGCGGTAGCGCTTCGACAGGATGGACTGGGCGACGAGCGTGAGCGCCGGCGGGCTTCCGGTCGCCTTCTGGTTCGCGGCAGCTACAAGGGTGTCCAGCAGCTGGATCTTGGTCTCGACCGCCGTCGAACTCGGGTCGTGCACGTACGTGACCGGCACGGGCTCGCCGCGATGGGGACCGGCGAGGCGCTGTCTCTGCAATGCCTCGAAATCCTTCGGAATCACGAGCAGCAGATTGAGCTTGTGGTCCTTGGCATACTGCGTGGCGTCGACGGCGACCGGGACCGCGACGATCCTGAACGCGTCGCCGGCGGCGAGCGCTTCGAGCAGCCTGGCTGACGCCGCGCTGCCGCTGTTGTCCTGCACCGGCAGGTCGAAGTTGAGGTGCTCGGGCTTGGTGAAGATCGTGCCGAACACGAGCACGAGGATCACGGGAAAGGCGAACGTGAAGAACATCGCCGACCGTTCGCGATAGAAGCTCTTCAGCCGCACGCCGAGATTGGCGACGATGATCCGCGGGGTCATTTATCGCGCTCCTCGGCGCCGGCCGCGGGACGTCCGGCCGTCAACTTGAGAAACACCTCCTCGAGATTGGGCTTGCGCACGTCGACGCCGCCTGGCGCGAGGCCGGACTTCCCGATCTCGTCGAGGATGCGGCGGACGTCGTCGGGCGTCTTGACCGGTACGCACAGGTTGCCGTCGGCAAGGGGGACCGGCGAGAAGCCCAGCTTCCTGATCACTTCCGCCGCAGCGGCGTCGATCGACTTCAGCGTCAGCCGCATCTGGTCGGCGTGCTCCTCGGTCAACTTCGCCGGCGAGTCGATGGCGACGATCCGTCCCCGGGAGATGATGGCGACGGTGTCGGCCAGCAATTCGGCTTCTTCCATGTAGTGAGTCGTGAGGAACACCGTCTTTCCGCGATCCTTGAGCCCTTTGAGCACGTCCCACACCTGGTGCCTTGCGTGGGGGTCGAGGCCGGTCGTGGGCTCGTCGAGAAATAGGATCTCCGGATCATTGACCAGAGCGACGGCGATGCCGAGTCGCTGCTTCAGTCCGCCCGAGAGCGTGTTGAACCGCGCCGCCGACTTGTCGCGCAGATTGGTAAGGTCCATGAGGGCGTCGATGTCGGCCTTGCAACCGAAGACCCGGGCGTAAAACTGCAGGCTTTCGCGGACCGTGATTCGGTCGAACGAGCTGAAGTTCTGCGGCAGCACGCCGATCCGGCGCACCACCTGGGCCTTGCGCTTGCGGACGTCCATGCCGAGCACCGTGACGGTTCCCGACGTAGGCACGCGGATGGTCTCGATCACTTCGGCGGTCGTGCTCTTTCCGGCGCCGTTGGGTCCCAGGAACGCGAACACCTCGCCCTGCGCGACGGTGAACGAGATATCGTCGACGGCCCTGAACGCGCCGTAGCGCTTGCAGAGCTTGTCCACGACGATGGCGGGTCCGGTGTTCGTCATGATGATGTCTAACGCTGGCGCGGGACGGCCGCGGGGGCCGTACTAGAGCAGCGCGAGTTCCTCTGCGATCGCGTCGACGGCCCTGCGGATGAGCGACTCAGTGTGATTGACGGTGATGAATACCCGCAGCCGCGTCGCAAGCTCGGGAACCGCCGGATGGATGATCGGCTGGACGTTGATGCCGCGACGGAACAGGGCGCGGGAAAGCAGGATACAGCGAACCGAGTTGCCGACGATGACCGGAATCACCGGCGTTCCCCCGGCGCCGCCCGTGTTGAGCCCGCGTTCCCGGGCAAGTCGAAGGAAGAGGCTGGACAGCTCGTGGAGGCGCGCGACGCGCCATGGCTCGCGGTCGAGAACGGTCAGCGCGGCCAGCGCGGCGGCCGCATTGGGCGGAGAGAGTCCCACGCTGTAGACGAATCCGGGTGCCGTGTACTTGAGGTACTCGACGAGGTGCGCCGAGCCGGCGATATAGCCGCCGCAACTGGCAAGCGACTTGGACAACGTGCCCATCCATATGTCGACATCGGAGGGAGCGATCGCGGCGTGTTCGCTCAAGCCCCGGCCAGTCCTGCCCATCGTTCCGAGCGAATGGGCTTCGTCGACATAGAGCATTGCGCGATGCTTCTCCTTGACGGCGATGAAGCGCGCCAGGTCGGGAAAGTCGCCATCCATGCTGTAGACGCCTTCGATCGCGATCAGTACGCGGCGATGGCTGTGGCGGATGCCCGAGAGGAGCACGTCGAGCGCGCGCCAGTCGTTGTGGGCGAATCCGCGGCACGTGGCCCCCGAGAGATGCGCGCCTTGCAGGATCGAATTGTGGGCCAGGACGTCGTGCACGATCAGGTCGCCCGGGCCCAGCAGGTGCCCGATCGTCGTGACGTTGGTCGCGTGCCCGGAGACGAAGACGATCGCGGCAGGCGTGCCGAGAAACGTCGCGAGCGCGTTCTCGAGGTCACGGTGGATCTGCTTTTCGCCGGAGACCAGGCGACTGGCGCCGGCGCTGGTTCCATAACGATCGATGGCGGCCTTGGTCGCCGCCGTGACCACCGGATCGCGGGCCATGCCGAGGTAGTCGTAGGCGCAGAAGTTGGTGAGCGCCTGCCCGTCGATGTGGGCAAAACCGCTCGAGGCGCCCGTAGGGGCTGCATCGCCCTGGTCCACGCGGAAGTACGGGTTGGTCTCGTTGACGGCCAGCAGCATGCGCTTGTGGCGCTGCAATTCCAGGAATTCGGGGAACATCGCCACATCGTAGTGTTCCGCCGGAACTGCGCGCACGGAAACGTCGGAGTGCGGGTGATCGACCAGATGTTTCTGCACGGCGGCCGCGAGGTCGCCCAGTGTTGCCGCCTGGCTGTAGACCGTGTCCGGCAGGTGGCGCCCGAAACTCTTGTCCAGCGCCGCGATCAGTTCGACGCGCTGCAATGAATCGAGTCCCAGCGCCTCGATCGGCGTCTCGGGCGTTACATCGGCGAGCCCGGTGCCCGACATGGCGAGCGCGTGCTGGCACACGATGGCAAGCGCGGCGCAGGACACGGGCGGTGCGGGCGGCGCGGCAGGCAGCGCGGCAGGCAGCGCGGCAGACGCAACGAAGGCGGATGCGGATTGTGCGGGTTGCCGGGCAAGGGCCTTCAGTTCATCGGCACGGAACGCAGCGCAGATCGCGTGACGCTGGACTTTGCCGCTGGAGGTCTTGGCGATGGTTCCGCATCGGATCAGGACGACGGCATCGAGCGCCAATCCGTGCGTCGCAAGCACCGCCGTACGGACCGCGCTCATGACCGGGGCCAGGTCGGTGCTCCCTTCACGAACGACTTCGTGCACCAGGACCAGGCGCTGCTCGCCATGGTCCCTGAACGCGAACGCTGCGCCTAAGCCGGGGGCGAGCAACGGGTGGCTATGACGGGCAGTGGCCTCGATGTCCTGCGGGTGATGATTCAACCCGCGCACGATGATGAGGTCGTCGATCCTGCCGGTGATGTAGAGCTGCTGGTCGTGCATGAAGCCCAGGTCGCCGGTCCGCAGGAATGCGGTGGCGCCGGCGTCGTCCAGTCGCCCGCGAAATGTCGTTGCGGACTTGCCGGGAATGCGCCAGTAGCCGTCGCCCACGGAATCGCCGGCGACCCAGATCTCGCCGATGCGGTCGGGGGCCGTCCGCTCGCCGGTCTCGGGCTCGACGACGGCCACGCGCAGCGATCCGACCGGGCTGCCGCAGCCGACGAGGTGGCGGGCGCCGGGGGCGTCGTCGCCCAACGGCACGACGACGTTCTGCGCGAGTGCGCCGTCGGCGAACGCGCGCACTGCGGCGCCGCTTCCCGCCTTCGGTCCGGTGACCATCAGTGTGGCTTCCGCCAGCCCATAGCAGGGATAGAAGGATGTGGGCCGGAATCCGCACGGGGCAAAGGTTTCGGCAAAGCGGGCGAGCGTGGCGGGCTCGACGGCCTCGGCGCCGATGAACGCGACGGACCACGAGGAGAGATCGAGCTCGGCGCGCTGCTCTGCGGTGATCTTGCGGACGCACAGGTCGTAGGCGAAGTTCGGTCCACCGGAAACATTGGCGCCGAACCGGCTGATCGTATCGAGCCAGAGGAAGGGATTCTGGACGAACATCGCCGGCGCAATGATGATGTTGGCGATTCCCCAGTAGATCGGCGCGAGGACGCCGCCGATGAGCCCCATGTCGTGACAGGTGGGCAGCCAGAAGACCGCCTTCGTGTCGCGATCGACGGCGAAGGCCTCGCCGATGGCCCGCGTGTTGGCGAGGAGATTGGCGTGGCTCAGCATCACGCCCTTGGGACGGCTGGTGGAGCCCGATGTGTACTGGATCATCGCCAGCGACGCGGGGTCCGGATAACGTTCGGTCCACGCGTCGCCGTGCCTGTCCGCGATCGCGTCGGTGGCGATCCAGCGCACCGATGCGTTCCCTCCGTCGATCGTCTGCATGAAGTCGACGGTGGCGGCGGTGCTGAGCACCACCTGCACACCGGCGTCGGCGGTCAACGCGTGAAAGCGATCGAGCGTACGCGCCCTGGGCGGGTACGCGGGCACGGCGACGCATCCGGCATAGAGCGCACCGAAGAAGCCGGCGATGAATTCGAGGCCGGGCGGGTACGCAAGCACGACGTTGCTGCCCGCAAGTTGCATGTCCTGAAGGTACGCGGCGATGGCCCGGGCGCGCCGATCCAGTTGTGCGTAGGTCAGCGAAGCCTGCAGCGATTCGCCCCCTATTCCTTGCGCGAAGGCGATATCGGCGGCTCGTCCGGCGGCATGTTCGCGGAGGCAATGCACCAGGCTCGTACGTTTGCCGTGCGCATCGCTGCGGGTGCCACCGACGGAATGGAGGGCGCGCTTCCTTGCCGTGTGGACTGGGAGCGGCTGCGTCTGGTGGGGGGCGAACTCCGGGCGAGTGTCAAGTGTCATTGCGGATAGGCCGGCCTGCTGGCGGATGGAAATTTGAGGAACTCGAAGGAAATTCGTGCGCATGCGCACTCCCTCGATAATGGCCAGCAGACTCTAGCGGGCACCGTGCCCGTGGTCTGTGCGATGCCGAACATACGGCGCGCCACGCAGGAGGGAAGATACGGCTGCGGATGGGCGATGCGCCGCATCGGCCCGCCGCTTGTCATTGCGACGGAGAAGCCATCGTGTCATCGCCACCGCTTTATCCGGAGTGCAGAAGGAAGCCGACATTCAGGAAGCCGGCATTCGCGCTGAACGCCAAACGTTCTCCCCCAGCGTGCCGCCGGCCGCTCGCATTGGTTGCAGCTTCAATGCTGGCGCTTGCCGCGCTGGCCATGGCGACGGCGACATTGGCCAAAGGCCCCGATATTGCCGGCCATTGGTCTGGGACCTGGGCCGCGAGCCCTCAGGCGGCGAGCGTTCCGCTTGAATTCAACGGCCAGACCATTCGCCAGATCGTGCATGCGAGCATTGGCGGCACGCAGGTGCGCGTGCGTCTTTCCAACGCCTATGGCGCCAGTCCGTTGCATGTCGGCGCGGCGCGCGTTGGCCTGCGAAGTACGGGTGCTTCGATTGCAGCAGGCTCCGACCGGGTGCTGACGTTCAGCGGGTCGGCGTCCACGACGATTCCGGTCGGTGCCTTGGCGGTCAGCGACCCCGTCGATCTCCGCGTGCCCGACCGAGCCGACCTGGCCATCAGCCTCTGGCTTCCTGGGAGCCAGTCCGCGGCGACCGAACACAAGCTGGGGTTGCAGACGACGTACGTCTCGCCTGAAGGTGATTTCACCGGCGCCGATTCGCTGCCCACGGCGACCACGACGGCGTCCTACTACTATCTGGCAGGCGTCGACGTCGGGTCCAGGGCGCCTTCCCGGGCCATTGTGGTGCTCGGCGACTCGATCACCGACGGACTGCATTCCACGCCGGACGCCAACCGGCGCTGGCCGAACCGACTTGTCGAGCGGCTGCGCGCGCACCAAGGCGGCAACAGGATCGCCGTGCTCAATGCGGGCATCAGCGGCAACCGCATCCTGCACGACATGGCGGGCACGAACGCGTCGGCGCGCCTGGATCGCGACGTGCTCGTGCAGTCCGGCGCGCGCTATGTGATTGTCCTGGAAGGCATCAACGACATCGGAATTCCCGTGGGCTCGCCCGCCGAGGACATCATTGCGGGCCACCGTCAGATCATCGAACGCGCCCATGCGATGGGACTCAAGGTGTACGGCGGGACGCTCACGCCGTTCCAGGCATTCCTTCCCGGCGTCTACTACTCGGCCGAAGGCGAGGCGAAGCGCCAGGTCGTCAATCAATGGATCAGGACCAGCAAGGCCTACGATGCGGTGATCGACTTCGACCGCGCATTGCGCGACCACGCCAATCCGGCCGTGTTGCGTCCGGCCTACGACAGCGGCGACCATCTGCATCCGAACGACGCCGGGTACCAGGCGATGGCCGATGCCGTCGACCTGTCGCTGTTCGACGTTCGGACCCGTGGGCGGCAGGCGACCGCTGCAAAGGGCCGGCCCTAACCCGCGGTCAATACGGAAACTTGCGCTTGAGCTTCAGCATCGGCGCTTCGACCAGATGCCACATTGCCGTCGCCAGCAGAACCGTCAGCCCGAGACGCGCGGCAAACGGGGGAAGGTCGCGAACGATGGATGAACGTGCCGAGAGCCAGTCGACCAGCGGCCACATGAACAGGTGAATGAGGTACAGCCCATAGCTGATCTTGCCGAGGAAGCGAAACGGCGCGAAGTTGAAGAATCCGAGCAGCCAGCGGTTCTCGGTTTGCCACAACCCCAGCACCATTGCCAGGAACCCGAGTGCAAGCAGCGTCTGCACGTGGGGCGGATGCATGACGTGGTCGATCGACGGTACCGCCGGCCAGGACAGCGCGAACACCGCGATGACCATGGCGAGCCCGACCGGGAACATCCATTGCCGGGCCGCGCGGCGAATCCCGTCACCGGTGGCCGACGCATCCGCAAACACGACGGCGCCGACGGCGCCCGCGACCAGGTATTCGCCGCAGACCAGCGGGATCAGCCCGTAGGCCGCCTTGGGCAGGAAAGCGGCGAAGAGAACGCGAAAGCCGATGCTCGCGCACCACAAGGCCAGCAGCCCCGACAGCCTCCCGCGTTCGCGCCGCAGGAGCAGGAACAGCAGCGGGAAGACAAGATAGAACTGCTCTTCGACGCACAACGACCAGAAGTGGATGCCGTACATCCGCGTCGGATCCCACGCAATGTCCACGAGTCCGGGCTGGACCCATGTGTAGAAGAAGATCCCCCAGTTCATCACATAAAGCACATAGACGGGCAGGTAGGCGATGCCGATGGTGGCCGCGGCCAGTCCCAGCACGAGGTAGTAAGCCGGAAAGATCCGCAGCGCGCGGCGTGCATAGAAATTCCAGAGGACGCGCTTTCGCGGGTGGTTCTCGTGCGCGATCAGGATCCGGGTGATCAGGAACCCGCTGATCACGAAGAACAGCGAGACGCCATGGCTGCCCCACCAGAAGCGGGTGATGTCGCTGTGCACCAGGAACACGGCAAAGAACGCAAAAAACCGTAGTCCATCGATCTGCTTGCGATGTTCCAGCATGTGCTCGTGGCGGTGCCCAGGGGAAGTTCAAGTGTGTCCGGACGGCTGCGGGCATTCCGTTCGCTACCGCACAGACTATCGGCCGGCCCGGCACTAAAAGACTCGGATGAATTCGACTTCGGGCCGGACGTGCTGAACATCGGGGACGCCGGGGCGCAGTTCCTCCTGGGATTGGCCAGGTCGCCGCTGGTGTTCTATCCGCATTACAAGTATCACCTGCCGCTGCCGATGGTGCTGATGATCGAAAACACCAATCACTGCAATGCCGATTGCGTGATGTGCCCGCGCGACACGCTTTCCAGGAAGCGCGGCTTCATGGACTTGGGACTCTTCGAGAAGATCATCAAGGAAGCTTCCGCAGAGAAGCGCAAGCCCGTCACGCACCTGCATGGCTTCGGCGAACCGCTTCTGGACAAGCTGCTGCCCGACAAGATCCGGATGGCCAAAGATCACGGCATCACGCGGACGTACATCGTCTCGAACGCGTCGCGCCTGTTCCCCGAGACCGCGCGGAAGATCATCGGCGCCGGTCTGGACAAGATGAAGATCAGTTTCTACGGGACGGACGCGGAATCGTACAACACCACGATGAGACATCTGAACTTCGATGTCACGCTCCAGAACATCAAGGACTTCCTGCGCATCCGCAGGGAAATGCAGAGCGCCACGCCCAGGCTGATCGTGCAATATCTTCCCAACGAGACGAACCACGCCAGGGTGGCGGAGTTCAAGGCTCTGTGGGAGCCGCTGCTGGATCGGCGTGCGGGAGACACCCTGAACGTCTCGACGTTGCACAACTACGGCGGCGGCAGGGCGTACAACCCGATGCGCGGCAAGATCGCCTCCGTATGCTATTTCCCGTGGACATCGATGTCGGTCCTCTGGGATGGCCGCGTCGTCACGTGCTGCATGGACTCCAATGGCGTGCAGGTGCTGGGCGACCTGAATCATCAGACCGTGCAGGAAGTCTGGAATGGGCCCGTGCTGGCCGGCGTGCGCAAGGACTTCGCGAATCTCGACTACCGGAAGTATCCGGTCTGCACGACCTGCGACTGGGTACGCAGGCGCTGACCGCCGCCCGGTTGCTGCGACAGGTGCCTACATGAACTAACTGTGTGTTCCAGGGAGCAGCCGGAACATCGCGGACAGCAAGGGGGGATCCTGCCATGGCGCATCCAAAGCCAGCGTGCGCAGCCACGTGCTGTCGGCATCGCGATACCACTCCTGCGGAAACAGCGCGAGGCGAAGGCCGGGACCGGGCGGCTGGTCCGACGGCCCGGTCCATGCCGACCCGCCGACCGCGGCAAACAACGCGGCGGCCAGGTCCACGCCGACCAGCGCGCCCGCATGCGTTGCCGGCAGCATCCGCCGGTTGACCTCGATCAGGAAGGGTACGTGCGTGTCCCGAGCAATGATGAATTGCGTGCCGACCAGTCCATGCATGCCGACCGCCTCGAACAGCGCGCGCGTGGCCTCCGTCACTGCGGGGATGCCGGCGAATTCGACGACGGACGCCGGTCCCAGTGGACCCGGATGCGTCGCCAGGCGGCCGCGCGTGAAGCCGGCCAGTTCCTTGCCATGCCACGCACACGACGCGCGATTGACTACGTCGCCGTCGATCCAGCGCTGGACCACCAGGCGCTGTTTCCCTCGAGGGCTCCACGCATCGACGCCGGGAAAGGCGGCCAATGCCGCGTGGATGCCTGCCGCGGACTCGCAACGCGCCGCCCCGCGACCACCCGACCCGAACATCTGCCGCAGGATGACGGGATAACCCAATTCGGCGGCGATGGCGATGGCGCCTTCCGCGTCGTCGGCGATTTCGCCATCAGCCACCGCGATGCCGTTGCGCCGCGCAAGCTCGAACAGCCGCGACTTGTCGATCGTGTCCATCCAGCCTGCCGGATTGCCCAGCGACCGCCGGATCAAGTCGCCCAGTTCGTTGCGGATGTCGGACCGCAGCCCCTGCGGCGGGTCCAGCACCAGTTGCATCAGCGTGCGCACCGTGACGTCGTCGCCGGGAAGGATCAGCGCGGGTTTCACGGTGCGCACCGTTCCCGCGACAATGCCCACCCACTCCTGGAACTTCACGCCATCGGGAAAGTAGCCGATCTTGTCGACGTACGACGTCTGCGCCGCCAGCGCTTTGCGGGGCGCCAGCAACGCGACGCGGAAACCCGCGCGCTGCAATTCGAACGGCATGCGCGCGGGCGCGACGTAGTCCATGCCCATCGTAATCACCAGCACCGTCGGCGTAGTCATTTCACTCCGCCCGCAATTTGAGGCGGCGGATCATGTCGCCACCGCGCTGGTAATCGTCCGCCATCGTCGCGGCGAATGCGGAAGGCGTGCCGCCGACGACTTCCAGGCCGTGCCGTTCCGCCCACGCCGCGGCGTCGGGCGAGCGCAGTATCCGGTTCAGTTCCGCATTGACGCGGACAACGATTGCTTCCGATGTGCCCGCCGGTGCGAGCAAGCCTATCCATGAACTCAAGTCGACGACCGCCAGACGCAGTTCGCGCGCCGTGGGAACATCCGGGAGCTGCGGCGCACGCCGATCGCTGAACACGACCAAGGGCCGGATGCGCCCGCCTTGCGCGAGCGGAAGGCCGGTAGTTACGGAAACGATCATCGCCTGCGCGTCGCCGCCGGCCACGGCGGCAATGGCCGCTGCCGGACCGTTGTAGGGCACATGCACGATGTCGAGCCCGGCGGCGGATTTGAGCAATTCCATGTCGATGTGATTAGACGAGCCGACGCCGCCGCTGGCGAAGTTGAGCGCGCCGGGCCGGGACTTCACGTAGGCGATCCAGGCGGTCGCGGTGGTCGTCGGCAGCGCCGGATTGATCCAGAGCACCTTGACCGACCTGAACAGGTTCGCCACGGGGGAGAAGTCGCGCAGTGCGTCGAACGGCACGTTGGCGCTCGCGTGCGGCACCAGCGCATGCGTCGAAAATGTGCCGATCAGCAACGTATATCCATCCGGCGCAGCTTGCGCGGCGGCGCCCACGCCGATGATGCCGGCGGCGCCCGGACGGTTGTCGACCACGACGGGCACGCCCAGTGCGCGACTCAGCGGTACGGCGACGTATCGCGCGATCAGATCGGGCGGTCCGCCGGGCGCCTGCGCGACGATGATGCGCACCGCCCGTGCGGGCCAGGGTGCATCGGCGGCACGTGCCGGCATTGCCTGCGCGAGCAGCGCGGGCAATACGAGTACCAAGCCGCGAACGAACCGGGTCGCCGCGCGCATCATTGCCAACTTGTCCATCGATCCAGTGCTGATCCAGTGCCTGTCCGGCCGCCATTTTCACCTCGAATGGCGTAACGCGTGCGAATTTGTTGACCGCACACCACATGCCCCTGATACTCCGCCGTCGCAATACTGCATTGGTGAAAGTTCGCTCATGTCGCAATCCGCGATCGTCACGTCGATGGCAACGCTGGGCACTGCGCTCGGCGCTCGCGCGTCGGGGCACCTCGACCTCGCCTTCCGTCACATGATGCAGGGGCAGGGCGCCGAGGTCGGCCCGCACTTCCTGCGCCTGGTAACCGGCGAATCGCATCCGCTCGGCAATGTCGCGGTGGTTTCGAACCCGGGCGATCTCGCCACGATGCACACCGCCGTCGATCCGCTGCTCACGTGCGGCTTTCCGACGTCGGTACTGTATCCGCAGGGTGTCTCCGACGCTGTGGCGCGCTCGCTGCTGGCGTCGGGGTATGCGGACGCGGGAACGATGCCCGCGATGGCGGTGGACATCGAGCGCCTTGCCGCGACGTCGCTGCCGCCGGGATACGAATGGGCGAGGACGGGCGAGGGCGACGACGGCCGTGCGTGGGCCGATACGCTGGCGGTCGGCTACGGATTGCCTCTCGGCCTGGCGCGCATGATGTCGCCCGACCGCCTGGGTGCCGACATGGCACCAGATGCGTCGGTGCAGTTCTTCGCAATCCGCCGCAAAGGCAAGGCGGTGGCGACATCGATGCTGTATCTCGCGGACGGACTCGCGGGCATCTACTGCGTTGCGACCCGCGAGGAAGAACGCGGCAAAGGCTTCGGCGCGCATGTGACCGCCGAGCCATTGCGTGTGGCGCGCAAGCTCGGTTACCGCGTCGGCGTCCTGCAGTCGTCGCCGGCCGGCCACTCGGTGTACCTGGGCCTGGGCTTCGCAGACGTCGGCACCGTGCCGATGTTCATCCGCATGCCGGCATAGCCGGGCCGCCGCGGCGGGTGCCGCGCGTCAGAATTCGTATTCGGCCTGCATCCGGAAATTGCAGTCCGGCGAACTGGTCGTCAGGCCGAAGAGCAGCCCGGCATTCCAGACGATCGCTTCCTTGCCGCCGAGACTGTATTTTCCGAACAGTGCGGGGCCCATCCGGTGGCTTTGCTCGCTCGTCGGCAAAAGGTGGTTCCACACACCCATGTCGCCGAATCCCTGCGCGCCGAATTCCAGCGCCTGGTGCCAGCGGTACTTGACCTGCCACTGGTAGCCCAGGTACGTGCCGTTTTCCTCGACGGAGCGCGAGATGTTGGTCAGCAGCGGGTTGAAGTTGACCTGCACCTGGTCGAATTCGGCCTGGAACAGCGG
>Ga0302321_100003187_pt1 | contig 14052 bp, 14 predicted proteins | sample Fen_T0_1_FD_202505 | JGI IMG/M metagenome (GOLD analysis project Ga0302321, IMG submission 202505) | Peat permafrost microbial communities from Stordalen Mire near Abisko, Sweden - Fen_T0_1 | ecosystem: Environmental > Terrestrial > Soil > Wetlands > Permafrost | place: Sweden: Abisko...
CAATCCCTACATCGCCGCCGAGTTCGGCTTCGTGGACGAGGTGATCCTGCCCCGCGAAACCCGGCTGAAACTCGTCAAGGCCCTGGCCTTCCTGGAGACCAAGCGCGACAGCATGCCCCCCAAGAAGCACGGGAACATTCCGCTCTAAGGCTCTGGAGTCGTCATGCGCCTGCTCATACTCTGCCTGGGCCTGCCTCTGCTTGGGCAGGACGCGACCGCCGCCTTCTTCAAGGCAGACCCGAAGCTCGTCCTGGTCCAGTGCGCGGACCGGGCCCAGGCCATGAACCTCAAGGATTCACGGAGTCTCGCGGAATTCGGCCGTGCCTACCTGCTGGCTGGCCAGAAGGAAAAGGCCGAGGCCGCCTTCAAGGCCGCGATCGCCTCGGATCCCAAAGACGGAGAGACCTATCGGCTCATCGCCGTGGCCTGGCTTTCCGCGGGCCAGCGCCCGGAAGCCCTGGCCGTCCTCCAGGCCATGCAGGCAGCGGATCCCAAGGCCCGGAACGTGTTCACCCGGGCGGCCATCAACCTGCTGGATGCGGGCTGCCCCGATGAGGCGGTGGCCCTCATGGAGCGGGCCTGGGCCCTGGATGCCAAGGACTACCACAACGGGAAGGACTTTGCCCACGCCGCCCTCCGGAACCGCCACTGGGACCTGGCCGCCAAATGGATGGACCGGGTCCACCCCTTGGAGCCCAAGGACTGGAAGGACTGTCTCGAGTTCGCCCGCGAGGCCCTGCGCCTGGGTCAACAGGACCTGGCCTGCCTCTGGCTGGAGCGGACCGTGAAAGCCCGGCCCAAGGAGGAACGCGTATGGAGCGAAATCATGCTCCTCTTCGCGGAACGGCAGAACCCCGCCTGGGCCGAGCATCCCTAGGTTGGCTGCCATCACTCCGGTGGATGTGTCCTATCATGGCGCAAACCTCCAGGAGTCCCCATGCGCCGATTCGCCCTCTGCCTGTTGGCCCTGCCCCTCTTTTCCCAGGCCATGGATGAAGCCGCCTTCCGCGGCGATGCGCGCAAAGTCGCGGGTGCCTGCGCGGACCGGGCCCGGCTGCTGCGCCCCAAGGACGCCAAGATGCTCGCGGAGTACGGCCGCGCCTTCCTGGCGGCGGGCGAGCGCGCCAAAGCCGAGGAATGCTTCCAGGCGGCCCGCATCGACAAGCCCAAGGATGCCGATGTGCACCGCCTCATCGCCGCGGCCTGGCTGCGGGCCGGACAGCGCCATGAGGCTCTGAGGGCCATCGCGGACATGCAGGTGGCCGACCCCAAGGACAAGAACGCCTTTACCCGCGCCGCCGTGAACCTCTCGGACTTCGGCCTCGCGAAGGAGGCGGACGCCCTCATGGAGCGGGCCTGGATTCTGGATCCTTCCGATTGGCAGAACTGCGTGGCCTTCGGGCGCAGCTGCCTCCGGAAGACCCACCGCGAAGCTGCCGCGAAATGGTTCGCCCGGGCCAGCCAGGCCAAGCCCCAGGAGGAGCGCATGTGGAACGCCATCGCCCTCGCCTACGCCGACCACGGCGCCGAGCCGAGCTAGGAGTCACCCGTGCGCGCCGCCCTCTTCGCCCTCACCTCCCTCGCCCTCGCCGCCCAGGCGCCGAAGCCCACGCCCATCTTCAATGAGGCTTTCTTCAACGGCGACCGTCGGGCCATCCTGGAGGGCTGCGCCGACCGGGCCCGGTCCATCAAGCCCAAGGACGCGAAGTACCTCGCCGAATGCGGTCGGGCCTACCTGGCCGCCATGGACAAGTCCCGGGCCGTGGAGGCCTTCAGGGAGGCCGAGACCCGCGAGCCCAAGGACGGTCAGGTGCTGCGCCTCATCGCCCAGGCCTGGCTGAAGCATGGCTACAAGACCGAGGCCCTGGAGGGCTACGAGAAGATCGTGCAGCGGGATCCCAAAAACAAGGAGGCCGTCACCCAGGCCGCCGTCGACCTGGCGGAAGTGGGGCTCGTGAATGAGGCCGAGCGGTACATGGGGGTGCTGGTGGCCATCGAGAAGGACAGCTGGGAGCGCTTCCTCATGTTCGGGCGGGCCCTGCTGGTGGCCGGCCAGCGCAAGAAGGCCGCCACCTGGTTCGCCCGCGCCGCGACCCTGAAGCCCAACGAGGAGAAGCTGTTCCTTGAGATCAGCCGCGCCTTCGCGGAAACCCAGAGCGTGATGTAGGGCTCAACGGGGAGTTGATCTGGCCCGTAGCCCGGTCTTCCAGGAGATTCCATGCCCCAATGGCTCACCGTGTGCTTCGTCAACAAGCAGGGCTCCATCCGCAGCGGCTGGAAGGCGTCCGGCTTTTTCGTGCTGTTCCTCGCCATTGGAATCACCGTGAGCGCCCTCGCGAAGGCCCTCCATGCGCCACGGCTTGGCAGCGCGGGCGTCTGGGTCAGCGCCTCCATCGTCGCCCTCGCCAGCTTCATCTGCGTGCGCCTGGAGAAGCGATCCTTCCGGGACCTTGGCTTGCACCTGGGCGGCCGCTGGCTTGGAGAACTCGTGGTGGGAACCCTGGGCGGCATCCTGCTCATCCTCATCACCGCCCTGCTGGTGCGCGGTGCGGGCGGCTTCCACTGGGAGCGGGCCGCGGGCATCGGGGGCCGGCAGCTGCTGGTCGCGGCCTGGATGCTGCTGGGCGTGGCTTTCAACGAAGAGCTCATCGCCCGGGGCTATCCCTTCCAGCGGCTCGTGGAAGGGGCCGGGCCCTGGGTGGGCCAGCTGGTCTTCGCCGGGTTGTTCGCCCTGGGCCACTGGGGCAATCCGGGCATGCACGGGGCCACCAAGATCTGGGCCACGCTGAACATCGGTCTCGCGGCCATCCTCCTGGGCTTCTGCTACCTCCGCACCCGCAGCCTGGCCCTGCCCATCGGCGTCCATCTGGGCTGGAACTGGGCCCAGGGCAGCCTGCTGGGCTTCGGCGTCAGCGGCACCACCGACATCAAGGGCGCCTGGACGCCGGTCTTCCACGGCCGGCCCGAGTGGTTGACGGGCGGCACCTTCGGCCTGGAGGCCAGCCTGCCCTGCGCCCTGGTCTGCGGCGCAGTGATCCTGCTGCTGTGGCGCTGGAAGGGAACGGCAGCCGTCGCCGCTAGCGCCGATGCTTCCACTGTTTCGGCGTCTTGATGCCGGCGCTCATCACCAGCCGCATCTCGCTGGTGGGCACGAAGCCCATGCGCTGATACAAACCCTCGGCTTCCAGGCTGGCGTGCAGCTCCACGATCTCGATGCCCAGGTCCCGCGCCAGGTCCAGCGCCGCGTCCGTGAGCCGGGCGGCCAGTCCCCGCCGCCGGTGCGAGGGCACGGTGTAGACATTGAAGAGGTAGCCCCGCACGGACAGCGGCGTTACCGGAGTCGGCAGGGTCTCCTTCAAGAGCAGCAGCACGCTGGCCACGGGCCGTCCGTTCTCCTCCAGCACGAGGCCCCGGCACTGGCCGGTCACGAGCCAGCTGCGCAGTTGGTGGCGGAACGACTCGGCCATGCGCTTCCGGCCCTCTTCCGTGCCCATCTCCATGTCCTGGAACATGCTGATCCGGTGAGCCACATGGGTCTCCAGGTCGGCCACAGTGGAGGGGCGCAGGGTCGGGTTCGGCGTAGCACTCATGCGAATAGTGTAAGCCGATGCGTCCGTTTGACCCGAGCATTTCCATGAATCGCGGCATAAGGGACCGCAGCAAAACACCCACAAGAGTGCCTAACAAAACCCGACGATGCCGCGATGATGCCAGGCGGGATGCACCGCAGATATCGGTTTGTCTCGCGTATCGCCGGAGGCGATACCGAGAAGGAAGGGCCCGCAGGGCAACGTGGTTCGTTGTTCAAGGGACCTGACGCCGCGGGGAGCCCGCCTGACTTCATCCCTCCGGGCGAGGGGTGGCGGGCGCCGCGATCCATCGTCAGGCTCGTTTCGCGTAGTACCCGCTACGCCGCCACTCGCCTTCCTCGCCTCGCTCGCCCGGCACCCCTCGCGCGGCGCCGTGGGGTTTTGTTAGGCACTCTCAATTGCACAGGGCGTTTTGACGCGTTCCCTAAGCGGTATGCTGGGCCATGCACTATGCCGCACTCGCCTCGGGATCCAAGGGGAACTGCCACGCCCTGTCGGAAGGCGGCCGGACGCTCCTCATCGACGCCGGCATCTCCCTGCGCCAGATCCGCCAGCGCCTCGAGCTCCTGGGCCTCCCTGGCGACGAGGTCCAGGCCCTGGCCCTGACCCATGAGCATTCCGATCACATCGCCGCCCTGGGCGTCATCCTGCGGCGCACCTCCTGGGCGATCCTCGCCACCCGGGACACCCGCCGGGCGGCGGAGCGGGCCCAGGGTGTCCAGATTCCCGTGGAGCGCTGGATCGAAGTGGAGGCGGGCCATCCCGTGGACTGGGGGGGCTGGCGGGTGCTGCCCTTCGCTCTGCCCCATGATGCCGCCGATCCAGTGGCCTTCCGGATCGAGGCCGGTGGCCAGGCCTGCGCCGTGGTCACGGATCTGGGCCACCCCACGGCGCTGGTGGCGGATCACCTGCAGGAGCTGGATCTCCTCGTCCTGGAAGCCAACCACGATGTGGACATGCTCCGTGAGGGCGACTATCCACCCGTGCTCAAGGCCCGCATCCTGAGCCGGGTGGGGCACCTCAGCAACGCCGCCATGGCCGAGCTGCTGGCCCGGGCCTGCTCGCCCCGGCTCAAGCGGGTGGTCCTGGCCCACCTCAGCGAATCCAACAACCATCCCGACCTGGCCCGGTTCGCGGCCGAGGAGGTCCTCCGCGGCACCTCCGTGGCCCTGCACCTGGCCCACCAGCGGCAACCCCTCGCCCTTTCCCCTGCTTCAGACTAAGAGCCGCCATGTTCCGGAACACCCTTGCCTGCCTCCTGTTCGTCCTTCCCCTTGCGGGCCAGACGCCGCCCGCCCTGCGCGAGGTGGTCGAGCATTTTGACAATGCCCAGGCCCAGGTCCAGACCCTGCAGTGCCCCTTCACCCTCACCCTGCGGCGGGCCCTGCTGAAGACGCCTTCGGTCACCCGGGGCACGATGTACCTCCTGGGCTCCGAGTTCGCCCACTTCGCCTTCCAGCCCCCGGAGGATCTGATCCTCCACCTCACGCCCAAGGCCCTCATCTCTTACAGCCCTGAGGCCCGGGAGGGCGAGCTCATGAAGATCGGCATCATCAAGAACTCCGATCGGAAATTCCTGGGCCTTGGCCAGAAGCTGAGCTACCTCTCGGACTACTTCCAGATCGCCCTCAGTGAAGCCAAGGACGGGTCCAACACCTGGTTCCTGGCCCTCTCCCCGCGCACGCTCTCCCTGCGGAAGCGGATGCTGGCCCTGAACCTGTGGGTGGACAAGGACACCTGGCTGCCCCGCCAGGTCCAGTGGATCGAACGCAGCGGGGATTCCTGGCACCTGGAACTGGGGGCCCTGCGCATCAACCAGCCACTGCCCACCAGTGTCAAAGAGTTCAAGTTGCCCGAGGGGATCCCCCTGCGCAGCGAATTCAGCTTCTTCGCCACGCGCAAGAAGTAGCGGTACACTGCAACGGTTTCCCGAGGGCCCGATGATCGTGGTTTGCCCGGCCTGCCAGGCCCGCTTCCAGTACGACGACAGCCGCTTCGGCGCGGTTCGTACCAAGCGTTTCAAATGTCCGAAATGCAGCCATGTGTTCGAGGTGGTGAACCCGGGCATGGGCCTGCTGCCCCCGAATGAAACCCAGTCCCGTCCCTACACGGAGGCCATGCCCGAGGCCGAGCCCACGCCCCCGGCGCCGCTCGCAGCGGCCCGTACCACCGCCAAGCGCGACCGGGAGGCCATGCTGGTCGCCGCGGGACTGCAGGTCCCGGGGATGCCTCCGGGGCTGATCTTCAGCCTGGCCTTCCTCTCCGGCCCCCAGGCCTCCACGGTGCAGGTGCTCGTGCAGCCCCAGACCGTCATCGGCCGGGAAGAAGGGGATGTGGTCACCCGGGATCCCGAGACCTCGCGTCGCCACGCCCTGGTGGAGATCCACCGGGACGGCACCGTCTGGATCAGCGACCAGCAATCCACCAACGGGACCCTGGTGAACGGCGAGCGCATCACGGGCCCCGTCCAGCTTCTCAGCCAGCAGGAATTCACCTGCGGGAACAGCACCTTCATGCTCCTGGTGCGCAACACCGACGAGTTCCCGCTCCACTGAGAATCGACACCATGACCACCGATCCCTACGCGCCCCACCTCCGCCAGGCGGACGAGCTCTTCGCCCAGGACGAGTTCGTCAAGGCGGGCCAGATCTGGCAGGCCATCCTCAAACAGAACCCCACCCATCCGGAGGCCCGCACCAACCTGCTGGCCGTGAAGCAGCGCCTCCTGGCCCTCCGGGAGGCCGCTGCCGCCCCAGCCGAGTCTCCGGCGACCCGGCCGCCCGAACCACCCACCCCAGAACCCGTCCTGCCACCCGTGGAGAATCCCCGCACCACCGCGCCGGAAGCACCGCTGCCGCAGGACTCCCGGTCCACGGCACCCGAGGCCCCGCTGCCCGTGGAAACCGGGCGAGTGATCACGGGGGCCCTCGACCCTGAGCGCCTATTGAGGGAGGGCTGCACCCTGTACGACATGGGTCAGCTGGAAGACGCCCTCCGGAAGTGGGAACAGGTCCTGACCCTGGATCCCGACCATGCCCTGGCCCGGGGCTACGCCAACGGGGCGCGCCGGGAACTGGGCCTGCCCAGCCTTCAGGCCCACGCCGCATTGGCTCCGGTCCAGGCGGAACTCCACCACGCCGATGAGGACATCGAGAAGCTCCTACGGGAGGCCGTCCAGCTCTACGACATGGGGCTGGTGGAAGAGGCCATCTCGAAGTGGGAACGGGTACTGGTCCTGGAACCCCAGCGACACGAGGTCGAGGGCTACCTGCGCCAGGCCCGCCTGGAAGCCGCCTCGGCTGCCCCCAGTCCCGCGCCCTTCCAGGCCCCCCCGGCCCCTGCCGCGCCTGGTTCCGAGGCCCTGGATCTGAAGCTCCGCCAGGGGGAGCACCTGCTCAACCTGCAGCGCCGGGATGAGGCCGCCTTCACCTTCCAGCAGGCCCTCGCCCTTGATCCGGGCAATGCCAGGGCCCTCCAGGGCCTGGAGCGCTGCCGGAAACCCAGTGGTCAGCCCGTCTCGGACATGGGCATCCGGTCCGCGCCCGCCCCGGTCCTTTCCCTGGACGCCCAGGGCCGCATCGCCATGGCCGTGCAGGAAGTTCCCTCCCCCACGGAACCCCAAGGTGTCGAGCCGCCGGCCGCCCTGCTCAAGGCCGCGCCCGCTCCGCGGGAAGGATTGTCACTGCCGGACCGCTTCCGCGAGGCGGCCGAGAAAATGCCCTGGCTGAAGGAGCCCAAGCTCCTCGCCGGCGTGGGGGGTGGCGTCCTCGTCCTGGTCGTGGGCTTCGCCTTGGTTCACAGCTACCAGAAGGACCAGGCGCTTAAGGAGGAAGTCCGCGCCGCGCGAGCCGCGGCCGTGGCCCCCTTGGCCCAGCAGGCCCAGGCGCCGGAGCTCACGGAATCCCCCGCCGCCATCCGCCAGGAGGCCGAGGCCACGCTCACCACCGATCCGCTGCGAGCCTATCTGCGGGCGGAGACCCTTCTCGCCAGGAATTCCGGAGAGGCCAGCGCTCCGCAGTTGCTGGAGAAGGCCCGCGCCGGTCTCCAGGGCGGCGTCACCGGCGCCAGTCTGCCGGAGTTCCAGAAGCACCTGCAGAACGGCGACCTCGAGGCGGCCCTCAAGGTGATCGACGCCCTCCTTCGCGCCCAGCCCGGCGACGGAGACCTTCGGGCCCGGGCGGGCCGCCTGGACCTTACCCTCTGCTTCGCCCACGCCAGCCAGGCCAAGTGGGACGAGGCGCGGGAGGACCTGCTGCGGGGCCGGGCCCTCTTCCCCGGCGACAAGACCTGGCAGGTCCGCCTCAAGCTGCTGGAACATGTGAAGGCACTGCCCAAGGAGCAACGCCCTGCCTGGCTCGCCCTCCTGGGGTAGCGTCAGACGCCGAGGCTGGGCCTTGCCCCGCAGAGGCGTGGGATTCCGGAGGCATCGCAAGCAGGGCGAGCAGGCGGTCCCCCTGGACGGCGTCAGACGTCGAGGCCGGGCTTGGCCCGGCAGAGGCGTGGGGGCTCCGGGGGGACATCGCGAGCAGAGCGAGCAGGCGGTCCCCCCGGACGACGTTAACCCACCCAGATCTCCGGTGGCACCGGGTGGCTCAGGAAGTGGGTCATGCCCTCGTTCAAACCGTAGGCGCCGGTGCTGCCGAAGGCCAGCAGATCGCCAGCCGCCAGCGCCGGCAGGCGCACGTCGCCCAGGCGATCGAGACTCGTGCAGAGGGGGCCGGCCAAGGTGTAGGGGACCGCGCCTTCGCCCTTGCCCACGGCCTTCACCGGGAAGGGCTCACCCGTCAGCAGCGGACGGATGAGGTGGTTGATGCCGCCTTCCAGGATGGCGAAGCGCTTGCCTCGGCTTTCCTTGAGGCGCACCACTCGGGCCAGGTAGAGGCCGCAGGGACCGGCCAGAAAGCGGCCCGGCTCCAGGATCAGCTCGCCCCTGAACCAGGCGTGCCTGTCCAGCAATCCGGACAGTCCTTGGCCCAGGGTCTGCACATCCAAGGGCGCCTGCTCGGGCCCATAGGGAATGCCCAGGCCGCCACCCAGGTCGATCTGCTCGAAGACCAGGCCGTGGGCCTCCTGCAAGCGCTTGGCCAGGTCCAGCACGGCGCCGTGGATGGCCAGCAGCTTGAAGGCGTCCCGCTGATTGCTGGCGGCGAAGACATGCAGTCCGCGTATCCGGACGTGGCGCAGGCCTGCGGCCTTCTGGAGCAGGACCGGCACATCCTCCTCGTCCACGCCGAAGGCCGAGGGACCGCTGCCGCCGATGATGCGGTTGCCTTCATCGATCTCGAAGGCCGGATGCACCCGCAGGTTCACAGCCGTCTCCCGGTCCACCAGCCCATCGATGCGCGCCAGGTCCTCGAAGCCCTCCGCCTGGATCCGCACACCCATGGCCAGGGCCTTGCGCAGCTCCTCTTCGCGCTTGCCAGGCCCGGCGAAGAAGGTGCGGCCTGAGGGGAGCAGCAGGCCCTCGACTCGGGCGAGTTCCCCGATGGAGGCGCAGTCGAAACTCGCGCCCAGCGATGCAAACCGCGCCAGCAGGCCCGGATGGGGATTGGCCTTCACCGCATAGGCGAGACGCACACGGGACGGTAGCACATGACGCAGGGAGACGAATTGCTCCGTCGCTGCCGCGCCGGAGTAGGCAAAGCAAGGTGTGCCGTGGGCCTCCGCCAGGGAGCGGGAGGTGGTGTCGTCGAAGGCGAAGAGGTTCGTCATGGCCGCAAGGAGTACTTCTCGATAAAAGTTTTGATGGCGCCAGAATTCGCCTGCTTCCAGGTTTCGAAGTCGGGTCGGAATGTTTCCTTATACATGAGGAGAAAGATGGCAGCCTTCAGGTCACCAGATAAAACAAACGATTTCATTTGAATCAAGGCGGGGTCCCTTAACTTTCGCTTGGTATTGGTCTCCAATTCTTGACCAACCTTCAGCGCCTTATCCCAGATTTCCAACTCAGCCTCGAAAGCAGTTTTTTTCCTTTCCCCGTCTTTTGGAGGGAGATCCCTGCTGACCTGAACCAATCCATACATGACCCAAACACCAAAGTCCGGACTGGGCGCATTTTTGTCCTCCCCAGCCAAGAAACCCTGGTCAATGACCACGGTCGATTTCTTGGATTTTTCATCAACGACAGCCTTGGCCATTGGCTTTATTCGAAACACTTTCAAGGGGCTTCCAGACGCCTTCCCCCAATCAGACAGGTTGTCCCAGGCGGCCTTGTAACTTGGGCGCGCAGAGATGGCACCAACCAAGGCATCTCGAGATTGCTCGATCTTGTTTTGCTTGAGCAGAGCGTCCGCCAGGAATCGCCAAGCCCGCTCATGGAGGGGATCCACTGCGATGGCCCTTCTGAAATAGGTTTCAGCCTCTGCGTATTTCCCTTGAGCAAACTTACAGTCACCCGCATAGACGAGAGCTTCAGCATAGGCAGGATCAAGCTGGAATGCCTTGTTGTACTGATCCAGAGCGGCATCATATTGCTTTGTGTGGTACAGATTTTCTCCCGCGTCGAGTGCCGCGCGAGCCTGCTCGTTAGGAGTGTGCCGTTCCTTGTCGGGTCCATCCATCAAGAGCCTGAGGACTTCCAGGGCAACCATATCTGTTGAGTCCCGCCCCAGTGCGGCCCTTGCTTGGCCCTCCGCGTCCTGGCGATATTTCTGAACATTTTCAGGGAAGGTGACCTGAGAGGCTGAATAGAGGGCCAGTGCCCGCCCCGAAAGTGGAGATGAGGCATAGGGATCTGCCTTTTCTGCTTCCTGGAATTTGGCGAGCGCCTCATTGAATTTGTTTTGTCTCAGCAGGTTGAGGCCTTCCCGAACCAATGCCTGACACTTTTCATTTCCAAACAGGGACTGAGCTTGAACAGTCAGTGGCATCAGGAGCACTGGCACCAGCAGTGAGAGGCGATTCACATGGACTCCGTGACCAATACCAAATGCGCAGACAAATTGCCTTAAATTAAACAGCAGCGGTCTTCCAGTACGGCGCTAATCTCCGCACCCCTTCCCGCAGCTGCTCCGGCGTGGCGGCGAAGCTGAGTCTGGCGTGGCCTCGGCCGCCTTCGCCGAAGGCCAGGCCGGGGATGAGCACGACCTTGGCTTCGTCGCGCAGCTTCAGGCAGAAAGCCAGAGGGTCGGCGTGGGCTAAGGGCGGCAGGGGCATGAAGTGGTAGAAGGTGCCGTCTGGAGGCGTCACCACTTGGCCCAGCTCCTCGCGCAGGGCCGAGGCCAGGGCCTCCCAGCGGAGCTGCACGGCGGCACGGGCTTCGGCCAGTACCGTGTCGGAGTTTTCGATGAGGGCCAGCGCGGCCCACTGGGCCGGCGTGGCGGTGCCAGTGACCGCGTAGCCGTGCACGGTGCGGGCGGGCACCAGCCAGGCGGGATCGCCCACGGCCCAACCCACGCGCAGGCCCGGCGCGCCCCAGCCCTTGCTCACGGAGCTGGTCACCACGCCGCGGTCGCTGACATCCCGCAGACTGGGTGCCCGCACACCGAAGTGCAAGTCGCGGTAGACCTCGTCGGAAATCAGCAGCACGCCCAGGGCCGTGCAGGCGTCCGCCACGCGCTTCAGCGAAGCGAGATCGCCGCCGCCGCCGGTGGGATTGGAGGGGAGGTTGAGGATCACGGCGGAGGCGTCTGGCGTGGCCGCCAGCACCTTCAGGAGCTCGTCGGCGTCCAAGCGGAAACGGTCCGCCGACAGCCGGTAGGGCACCGGCTCCGCGCCCGCCATGCGGGCCAGGGCCGGATAGGCCACGAAGCCCGGATCGGGGACCAGCACCTTCGTGGCTGGGTTGACCCAGGCCTGGAACAGGGCGAAGAGGGCGCCCTGGGAGCCGGTGGTGATGAGGACCTCGTCCAGGTGGGCGTTGTGAAAGGCGCCCACGGCCCTCCGCAGCTCCGTCAGCCCCGCGTGGGGCACGTAGGCGCAGGGGCCGGGGTCGCGCAGCAGGGCCTTCCGCGCCACCTCCGGCAGATCCCAGGTGGGCTCCCCGAGGCCGAGGGGGATGGCCCCGGGCGGCGTGCCGTCCGTGATGGCGCGGATGGGTGAGGGCTTCAGCAGGGACAGGCGGGTGGCGGGGTTCATGGTTTCTCTCGGTGGCTTGCGTTGCGGCAGCAGTCTAGCGCAGCGCCTGCTCCAGGGCCGTGGCCGCGTCGGTCTTGTCATCCCGGTACTTCACGATGCAGGGTGCCGCCAGCTGCAGCCCGTTGGCCTTGGCGTAGTCGCCCGAGGCGGGTCGCGAACCCGGCACCACCACGGCGCCTTCGGGCACTTCCTGGCGCAGCTCGCAGCCGTTGACCAGATCGTAGATCACGGTACTGCCGGTGATGACCACGCCCGAGGCCAGCACGGCGCGACGGCGCACCACGATGCCTTCGAACAGGCCCACGAGACCACCCACGAAGGCGTCGTCTTCGACGATCACGGGTCTCGCGCCCGCGGGCTCCAGCACGCCGCCGATCTGGGCGGCGGCCGACAGGTGCACCCGCTTGCCGATCTGGGCGCAGCTGCCCACCAGGGCGTGGCTGTCCACCATGGTGCCCTCGTCCACGAAGGCGCCCACGTTCACGTAGGCCGGAGGCATGAGCACCACGCTGCGAGCGATGTGGGCCCCGCGCCGCACGGCGGAGCCGCCGGGCACCAGGCGCACGGCATCCTCCAGGCCGAAGTGGCGGGGCGGGTAGGCGGTCTTGTCGAACATGGGGAAGCCCGGGCCCTCCATCTGCACCAGGTTCGTGCGGCGGAAGCCGCAGAGGATGGCCTGCTTCACCCAGGTGTTGGCCTGCCAGGTGCCATCCTCCTGGCGCTCGGCGGCGCGGATGGCGCCGGTCTCCAGGGCCACCAGCAGCACCTGGTGCATGGCCGGGGCCTCGGGATCCAGCGCCAGGACCTCGGGGGACCGGCTGAAGAAGCTGCGGATGGAATCAAGATTGACGACCATTACTTCACTCCCGGCAGGGTGCCGTCCGTGGACATGCAGAGGGCTTCGGCCACGCGGGTGCGGGTGGCGACAGAGGCGGACACCATGGGCAGGCGCAGGATGTCCTCGCCGATGCCGATCATCTTGAGCGCGGCCTTCAGCGGAGTCGGATTGCTTTCCAGGAACAGGGCATCCATCAGGGGCAGCAGCCGCTGGTACAGGCCCAGGGCCTCCAGGGTGTTCCCCCGGCGGGCCGCGGCGATCATCATGGCGGTCTCCCGGGGCAGCACGTTGCCCAGCACGGAGATGAGGCCGGTCGCGCCCACGGCGATGGCGGCCAGGGCCAGGTTGTCATCGCCGGACAGCAGCGTCTTGCCGCTGGGCAGGGTGCGGGCGACCTCGGCGATCTGGGCCAGGTTGCCGCTGCTCTCCTTCACGGCTACGACCTGGGGGTTCTCCCAGAGGCGCAGCAGCACGGCGGGCGTCACATTCAACCCGGTGCGGGCCGGCACGTTGTAGGCAATGAGGGGCAGGCCCGGCGCGGCTTCGGCGATGGCAGTGTAGTGCGCCACCAGCCCATCGGGCGTGGGCTTGTTGTAGTAGGGCGTCACCACCAGGGCGCCCGCGGCCCCCAGTTCCTGGGCCCGCCTGGTCATGGCCGCGGCCTGGCGCGTGGCGTTGGAGCCCGTGCCCACCACCACGGGGCGCCCCTTGCTTTCTTCCAGGCAGGCGGTGATCACCGCGTCGCGCTCCGCATCGAGTAGCGTGGACGCTTCACCCGTGGTCCCCAGGGGAATGAGCGTGTCCACGCCGCCCCCCACCACATGGCGGACCAGCCTCCGGAAGGCGGCCAGATCCAACTCCCCCGAAGACGTGAAGGGGGTGGCCAGGGCGACGGCGAGACCGGAGAGATCCAGGGTCATGGCTTGCCTCCAAAAGCGAAGAGGGGATCGAGCAGGTCGGCGGCCAGGTCGTCCATGGTGAAGAGGCCCTTCCGTCCCTGGAGCCAGCGGGCGGCCACCAGGGCACCCTGGGCGAAGGGGGCCCGGGAGCGGGCCGTGTGCGTCAGCTCCAGCACCTCGGCCGGCGCGTCCAGGCCCACCGTGTGGGTGCCCACCTCAGCCCCGGCGCGGATCACGCCGATGCTGAGCTGGTGAGGCGCCGGGTTCGTCAACGTCCACTCCGTCTTCCGGGGCAGGCCCGCCATGAGGGCGGCAGCCAAGGTCTTGGCCGTGCCCGAGGGGGCGTCCGCCTTGAGCCGGTGATGGTGCTCCACGAGGTAGGGATCCCGGGCGGGATCCAGCGCCGCGAAGCGGCCCAGCACTGTGGCCAGCCGGGCCATGAGGGCCACCGTCAGCGAAAAGTTCGAAGCCGTAAGCACGCCGATGCGGTCCGCCACCCTGGTCTCCAGGTCTGGCAGCGACCAGCCAGTGGCGCCGATCACCAGGTTGGTGCCTGTGTCCAGCGCCCAGACCAGATGCTCTTCCACCGCTTCGGCCACGCTGGCGTCGATGACCACGTCCACGGGTCCAGAGGGGACTTCGTCCTGGT
>Ga0302321_100003188_pt1 | contig 14051 bp, 14 predicted proteins | sample Fen_T0_1_FD_202505 | JGI IMG/M metagenome (GOLD analysis project Ga0302321, IMG submission 202505) | Peat permafrost microbial communities from Stordalen Mire near Abisko, Sweden - Fen_T0_1 | ecosystem: Environmental > Terrestrial > Soil > Wetlands > Permafrost | place: Sweden: Abisko...
GCAGCTTGCGGCAGAGTCCGCCCAGCTCGCTGATTTTCAGCGTGCCGGTCTGCTGGTACAGGTAGCCGCTCAAGGCGAAGGTCAGCGCCGCGAGGAAACCGTGGGCGATCATGATCAGCACCGCGCGCGTCACGCCGATCACATTCAGGCTCGCAATGCCGAGGAAAATAAAACCCATGTGCGCCACGCTGGAATTACCAATGAGCAGGTTCAGATCCTTTTGCCGCATCGCCACCCAGCCGACATAGAGAATGTTACCCACACAGAGCCACGCGATGACGTGCGCCCAGCTTTGCGCGGCCTGCGGCAGCAGCGGCAGGGCAATGCGGATCAGGCCGTACAGCCCGAATTTCTTCAGCACCCCGGCGTGCAGCATCGCGGTCGGCGACGGCGCCACGCCGTAGCCCAGCGGCGCCCAGGAGTGAAACGGCCAGAGCGAAACCAGAATGCCAAAGCCGAACAGCAGCAGCGGAAAAATAAAGTTCTGCACGTTTTCGGCCAGCGGATGCGCCTGGGCATGGGCGATGATTTTCGGGATGTCGAAGGTGTTCGCGCCGGATTGCAGATACAGCGCAATGAGGCCGATGAGTGCGATCAGCGCGCCGATGCTCAGGTAGATCGTAATCTGGAAAGTGGCGTAATTTTTCCGTTCGCCGCGGCCCCAGACACCAATCATGATGAAGGTTGGCACCAGCGCGAGTTCGTGCAGGAAATAGAAGAAGAACAGGTCCAGCGAGGCGAACGCCCCGAGAATACCGCCCGCCATCACGAGCAGCAGGATGTAAAACTCCTTCTCGCGGGTCTGGATTTCAAACGAGCACAGCGCGGCGGCAAACGCCACGATCGCTCCCATCAAAATCAACCCCACGTTCAAGCCGTCCACCCCGACGTGATAGCTGATGCCGAGGGATTCGACCCAGGGGATTTGCTGGACAAAACGATAGCCCTCCGCATCGGGCAACGCGGCGTTAAAGTTGCAAAACATCTTCACGGCCAGCACGGCGGAAATGAGCGTGGCCAGCACGGCGATCGCGCGGATGATGACCCGGTAATTGCGCGGCACGACGACCAGCGCCAACGCCGCCAGCAGCGGCCAACCTGCGATGTATGTTAAAATGGATGTCGTCATTTATTTTCCCAAAACGAAAAAGAGCAGCAGCGCCACGCCCAGCACGAACATCAAGGCGTAGGTCTGCAGGTTGCCGGTTTGCACCAGGCGCAGCGCCCGGCCGCTCAGATCCGTGCCGCCACGAATCGTGCCGATGATGAAAATCTCCAAAATCCAGCGGTCAATCCAGTCAGCCACAGCCGCCAGGAAATCGTGCGCGCGGATGAAGGTGGCGGCATAAAGCTCGTCGAAGTAAAAGCGGTTCTTCATCGCCGTCGATAATTTCCCCAGTTTGGCGGGCAGCGGATCGGTGGCCGCTTGCCGGTAAAATACGAAGGCGGCCAACAGACCGACGAGCACTGCCCCAAGGCCGCAAAGCATCGGCGGAAGATCATGGATCGGATGCCAGAATTGTTCCCCCATGGTCTGGGTTGCGTGTTCGGCACCAAACTGGGCTCCGAAATTATTGGTGATCCCAATAAACCCGCCGATGATGGCAAACAACGCCAGCGCCACCAGCGGCAGCGTCATCACCTTCGGCGATTCGTGGGCGTGCTTGGCTTTTTCCGTGCGGGCCTCACCGAGGAAAGCCACGAAGAACAGGCGAAGCATATAGAACGTGGTCAGCGCGGCGACAAAAACGGCCACGCCAAACAGCATATAATCTTTATGTTCCAGCGCCTGCGCCAAAATCGAGTCTTTCGAGTAGAAACCGGCGAACGGCGGCACCCCGCTCAAGGCCAGCGTGCCGATGAAGAACGTCCAGAACGTCATGGGCATTTTTTTCTTCAGGCCGCCCATTTTCCAGATGTCCTGCTCTTCGTGCAGGCCGTGAATGACGGAGCCGGCACCGAGGAACAGCAGCGCCTTGAAAAACGCGTGCGTGGTCAGATGGAACATCGCGGGCGTCGGCCCGCTCAGCCCAACTGCCATGACCATGTAACCGAGCTGCGACAGAGTCGAGTAGGCGAGGATGCGCTTGATGTCGTTCTGCTGGACGGCGATCAGCGCCGCCAGCAAGGCGGTAAAGCCGCCGATGTAGGCGATGACGTGGAGCGCATCCGGCGTGTACAGGAACAGCGTCCGGCAAAGCATGTAAACACCGGCGGCCACCATCGTCGCGGCGTGGATCAGGGCGGACACGGGCGTCGGGCCCTCCATCGCGTCCGCGAGCCAGACGTGCAGCGGGAACTGGGCGGACTTGCCGACGGCACCGCAGAAAATCAGCAGGCCGGCAATCGTTGCGCCACAGCCCAGCGCCGTGGGATACGCCTGCATCACCGCCTGCAACTCGCCAAAGTTCAACGAGCCGAGCAGGCTCCAGACCATCAGGATGCCCGCCAGAAAACCGAAGTCGCCCAGGCGGTTGGTGATGAAGGCCTTTTTCGCCGCATCGCCCGCGCTGGGTTTTTCAAACCAGAAACCGATGAGCAGGTAGCTGGACACGCCGACCAGCTCCCAGAAAATGAACATCATCAGGAAATTGTTCGCCAGCACGATGCCGAGCATCGAAAACGTGAACAGGCTCAAAAAGGCGAAGAAGCGCGCCATGCTGCGGTCGGCATGCATGTAGCCGTAGGAATAAATGTGAATTGCGCCGCCCACGCCGGTCACGATGAGCAGCATCATCAGGCTCAACGCATCCAGCTTGAGGCCGAAATCAATCGTCAGCAAATCCCTGCCCGTGGCGTTGCTGATGGTCAGCCAGTTCCGGGTCGTCTCGGTAACTTCAGGATGAAACCCGTTGGCGGCAATAAACAGCAGGGTCAGGACGAAACCGGCGACAATCGCGCCGATGGATATCAGGCTGCTGACGGTCTTCGAACGCAGGGTGAAAAGCGTTATCACCGCCGCTGACAGCAGCGGCAGGAACAGGATCAGCCATGGAAAAAGTTCGTGTTTCATCCGTCAGGGTCTATTCAATTCAAATGACGCAAAAATTTTGCAATCTCTCTGGCCACAACCACGGCACACAACAGCCAGCCAGCCATTTTCTTCACCAGCCGAAGACGGCGATGTTCTTGCCACCAAGCCTCCCGCGCTTGAAACCATTCTTCCGAAAAGAACAACGCGCGGTAGCCATAAAAACCCACCACCAAGGCCAGGCCGGCCAGCATACAATCCACCCACCACAGCTTGGCCAGTGCCGGATCGAAAACCAGCAACGACCCAAAACAAAAGAAAAAAATGCAATAAACTCCAAACAGCAGCAATGATTGGAGCTTTGCCGGATGATTCCAAGTTGTGTGCAATCGTCTCATCAGAGTTTCATCGAGGTCAAGTCTTCCACGTGCGCCGACTGGCGTTTGCGGTAGAGCGCCACGATCAGCGCCAGGCCCACCGCCACTTCCGCCGCCGCCACGGTGATGATGAAAAACACCAGCACCTGGCCGTCGAGCTTGTTGTTGAACCGCGAAAAGGCGACCAGCGCCAGATTCGCCGCATTGAGCATGAGCTCCAGCGACATGTACATCACCAGCAGGTTGCGCCGCAGAATCACACCGAGCAGCCCCAATGAAAACATCAGGAAGCTGACGGCCAAATAATGTTCGAGTCCGACGTGCATGTTATTCCAGTTTCTTTTTGCTCAGGAGAATCACGCCCACCATGGCCACGAGCAGCAGCACGGAGACGATTTCAAAAGGCAAAACATATTGGCTGAACAGCAGCTTGCCGAGCGTGGGCGTATCGCCATCGAGCGTCGGCGTCACGGTGGCCGCCGGGAGGTAGACCAGCGATTTGATAAATATCGTCACGATGATCCCGACCGACACCAACCCGCCAATAAGCCCGAACAGCTTGATCTTCCGGCGTTCCTCCTCCTTCAAGTCGAGCAACATGATGACGAACAGAAACAGTACCATCACCGCCCCGGCATAAACGAGGATCTGCACCGCCGCGAGAAAGAAGGCATGCAGCAGCACGAACAGCCCCGACATCGAGAGGATCGTCAGCACGAGGAACATCGCGCTGGTCACGGGGCTGCGACTGAACGGATTGGCGATGACGAGCACCCCACACAGCAGCGTCAGCAGCGCGAAGACGTAAAACAAAACGTCCGGCACCGCGCTTCCGCCCAGCAGATGATTGATGGCTTCCATTGCTTATTGAACTTTCACCGGAAAGCTTTCCTGCGCCCTGGCTTCTTCCAGCTTGTGTTTCCACTTCTGGACGCCGGGGCTGACGCCGCCGAGCGCCAGGAGCTTTTCCTTGTTGTAAATCATTTCGGCCCGGTTGGTGCCGAGGTGCGACCAGTCGCTTTTCAGAAAAATCGCCTCTTCGGGGCAGACTTCCTGGCAGAAGCCGCAGTAGATGCACCGCAGCATGTTGATCTCAAATTCCTGCGGCATCTTCTCCGCATTCGCGCGGTCGGCCGGCTGGCCGTTCTGACCGGGCGGCGTGATGCGGATGGCCTTTGGCGGGCACACAAATTCGCAGAGCTGGCAGGAGACGCACTTGGTGTTGCCGTCCTGATCCTTCACCAGATACGGCGCGCCCCGGTAATTTTCGGGCACGGTCCACTTCTGCTCGGGATATTCCATCGTCACGACCTTGCGCAGGATGAGCGTGGCGTAGGCATGCTTGAGCGTGACCTTTAAGCCGCCGATAATCGCCGGCAGATAAAGCCTTTCCCAGAACGTCAATGGTCTGCGGTCTACAATCATGCGTAAATCCTCATTCCAGCTTGGCCTTGGCGCCAAGAAATTGCGTCAATTTTTCGTAGGGCAGATCCACGATCAGCTTTTGCCCGTCGCAAAAGGTCAGGACCGTCGCCACGCGGGTCGGCTGCATGGCGATCACGTATTCGGTGTTGAAACAAAACTCGGAATTTTTTCCGGTGATGTCGTCCGTCAAGGTGGTTTTGATAAAGGCCATATCAGTTATTGTGTTATTTACCGGACCGGGCCCACAGCCAGATGGCCGTGAGTAAAATGTTGACCAACGCCAGCGGCAGAAACCGCCGCCAGCCCAAATCCATCAATTGGTCATACCGGAAACGCGGGAACATCCAGCGCACCCAGATGAAGACGACCATGAACGAAAGCATCTTCACGAGGAAGACCAGAATGTGCGCGATGCCGGCCGCCAGCGTCGTCGCCGGATGATCCAGTCCCCAGAACGGCAGCGACCAGCCGCCGAAGAACAGCGTCACCATCATCGCCGATGAGCCGATCATGTTCGAGTATTCCGCCAGAAAAAACAGCGCGAACTTCATGGAACTGTATTCCGTGTGGTAGCCGCCGACGAGTTCGGTTTCCGCCTCCGGTAAATCGAACGGCGTGCGGTTGGTCTCAGCAAAGGCCGCGACGAGGAAAATGGCAAAGGACAGCGGCGAATATAGCACCAGCCAGCCGTTGGCCGCCTGCCAGCCAATGATCTGGCTCAGGTTCAGGTTGCCGACGATCAACAGCACGGGAATGACCGACATGCCCATCGAAAGTTCATACGAAATCATCTGCGCACTCGAGCGGATGCCCCCGAAGAACGGATACTTCGAGTTCGCCGCGTAGCCCGCCAGCACGATGCCGTAAACCCCCAGCGAGACGATGCCGAACGTGTAGAGAATGCCCACGTTCAAATCCGCGATGACCATTTTCTGCCCGCCGATTTGGGAGCCGAACGGAATCACCGCAATGGCCAGCATGGCCGGCACCATGGCCACCGCCGGGGCCAGCCAGAAATAAACTTTCTTCACGCCGCCCGGCACGAAGTCTTCCTTCAGAATCGACTTCAACCCGTCGGCCATCGGCTGAAAGATCCCCAGGCGCGTCAGGAACGTGCCCAGCACGGGAACATATTTCACAAACGGCGGCGCGCAGCGGTTCGGCCCCACGCGATCCTGAATCCACGCCGAGATTTTGCGCTCGGCCAGCACCGAGTAGGCCACCATGGTCAGCAGCATGCCGATGACCACCGCAATCTTGACCACGCTAAAGATGATGAAATTCCAGTCCATTTTAGATTTGCACCGTCACGCCGGTGTCGCCGAGGGCCTGCCACGTCACACCGTTGAACGCCGGCACTGCCCCGGCCATTTGGTTAAACAGACCTTCGATTGTCGCCGCGCCCTTGTGGCCGGTGACATGCAGCACGAGGTCCTGCAAAAATTCCCATTCGGCCCGCGCCTCGCCCGGAGCTTCGACCGCCTTCATGAATTTTTGGACGCGGCCCTTGGTGTTCGTAAACGTGCCGCGCTTTTCCGCATGGGCGGCGCCCGGCAAAAGGTAATGCGCCAGCTTCGTCGTCGCGTTTGGCAAAATGTCGCTGACCACCAACGTGTCCAGCCGGACCAGCACATCGTCGCCGATGCCCTGCTTGGTCACATCTTCGCCGAAAACCAGGAGGGTCTTGATTTTGCCGCTGGCAATGCCATGGGCAATCTGCGGCAAATTGGTGCCGATCTCGCTGAAGCAAATCCCCGTCAGGCGGGCGCCATTGGTGTTCGGATTTTTGTCCGCACTGACGAGCAACGCGTCTGCCTCCCCATCCCGGCCGACGGCATCGCTGACCGCGCCGAGCTTCGCTTTGAGCAGACTGAGCAGCCAGAGCTCCTCGTTGGTCTGCCGCGCCGAGGCCACGATGGCCACCGACCCTGCGGGGGCTTTTTTCAGCTTGTCGGAAATTTCATTCAAGGCCGCGGACCAAGTGGCTTTCTCACCGCGTACGAAAACATTCTTCAGGCGGTCGGCCCGTTGAATCCACTTGTAATTCAAGCGGCCGGCATCGCACATCCACGGACCGTTGACGGCGTCGTTGTCGCGCGGCGTGTAGCGGTAGATTTTTTCTTCGCGCGAACCCACGATGATGCTGCAACCGGTGGCGCAGCTCGTACAGACGCTCTTGGATTCCTTGAGGAACCATACCCGCATCTGAAAGCGGAAATCCTTCGAGGTCAGCGCGCCCACGGGGCAGATGTCCACCGTGTTCAACGTGTAATTGTTGTCGAACGGCATGCCCGGAAACGCCGCAATCGTATTGTAACTGCCGCGGTTGATGATGCCCAGCGCATCGTCATGCGCCACGTCCCGCGTGAAGCGGATGCAGCGCGTGCAGAGCACGCAGCGTTCCGCATCCAGCATGATCCGCGGCCCCAGGTCCACCGCCTTGGGCTTGTGCACCTTGGCCTCCACAAAGCGGCTCGCGCTCTGGCCGTAGTCCACCGAGTATTCCTGCAACTTGCATTCGCCGGCCTGGTCGCAGATCGGGCAGTCGAGCGGATGGTTGATCAGCAGCGATTCCAGCACGCCTTCGCGCATCTGCTTCACCGCCGGCGTCGTCGTGTAAATTTCCATGCCCGCCGAAATCGGCGTCGCGCAGGCAATCGCCGGCCGCGGGGATTTCGCGATTTTCGGCGTGCCGTCGGGGTTCAGGACCGGCTTGCGATCCGGCCCGAGCGCCGGCGTGCCAAACTCCACCAGGCACATGCGGCAGTTGCCCGAGATCGGCAGCTTCGGATGCCAGCAGTAATGCGGCACCTCGACCTTGGCCAGTTCGCACGCCTGAATCATCGTCGTCGGCGTGAGCTTGCCCGACCATTCGGCCATCAGGCGCGGCACTTCAATTTCGCGCCCGTCCACCTTCACCTTGATTTTTTCAATCGCGGGCGCGGCGGGCTTCGTTTCAGTTGTGGCGGCGGTTGACATTGCAATCAGTGATGCGCGGCGGCCGTTGGTTTGGTTTCCGGCGCGGATTTTTCCCCGGCCCGGCGCGCTTCATCGGCCGCGCCCTTGGCTACAAAATCATCCTTGAACTTCGCGAGAAAGCTCTGCACCGGCCAGGAACAGGCTTCGCCAAAAGCGCAAATCGTGCGCCCGCCGGGAATGTTGTCCGCGATTTTGCCCAGATAATCCGCATCCTGCGCGCGGCCTTCCCCGTGCGTCAGGCGCTGCAGCGTCTTGTTCATCCACAGCGAACCTTCACGGCAGGGCGTGCACTGCCCGCAGCTTTCGTGCGCGTAAAATTCCGAGAGATTGGCCAGCGCCCCCACAATGTCCACGCTGTCGTCCATCACGATGATCGCGCTGGAACCGCTCATGGTGCCCGCCTGCGCGAGCGAATCAAAATCATAGGGCAGATCGAGCATGTCGGTCTCCACCAAAATTTCCTTGCCCTCGGCGTCCTTCTTCTTGAGCTTGAATTTCTCGCCCGCCTTCAAAACTTTCGACGACGAACCGCCGGGAATCACGGCTTTCAACTGCCGGCCGTCGCGCAGGCCGCCGCCAAAATTCGCGTCGTAAATCAATTCGCGCAACGTGGCCTTCCCGACCTCGATTTCGTAATACCCCGGCCGTTTCACCAACCCGCTCAGGCTGACCACCCGCGTGCCGGTGTTGTTCGGCGTGCCGAGCTTCGCAAAGGCCGCGCCGCCCATCGTGATAATGTGCTTCACGTTGCACAGCGTTTCCACGTTGTTGACAATCGTCGGACACATCCACAGGCCCAAAATCGCCGGGAAATACGGCGGCTTGATGCGCGGATACGGCCGCTTGCCTTCCAGCGATTCGATCAGCCCCGTTTCTTCGCCGCAAATGTACGCTCCCGCCCCGCGGTGGACATGGATCTCCAGATCATAGCCGCTGCCCAGAATGTTTTTGCCCAGGAAATTTTTCGCGCGGGCCTCTTTCAGCGCGCGATTCAAAATCTTCGCGCCTTCGGGCATCTCGCCGCGAATATAGATGTAGGCCAGCTTCACGTCGTTCGCGAAGCAGGAAATGATCATCCCCTCGATCAGTTGATGCGGGTCTTTGTGGATGATCTGCCGGTCCTTGAACGTGCCGGGCTCGGATTCATCCGCGTTGCAAATCAGGTAAATCGGCTTGCCGCTCTTGCGATCCACGAAGCTCCACTTCAGCCCGCAGGAAAAACCCGCGCCGCCACGTCCGCGCAGCCCCGAAACCTTCACGTCTTCGCGAATCTGTTCCGGACCGGAAATTTTCTTGCCATCCGCCAGCTCCTTCGGCGCGAGCGCCAGCGCCTGCTTCAGCGCCGCATAGCCGCCATGACGCAGATAGCACTCGAGGTCCGGGGTGTACCCGGCTTCATCGAGGTGCTTCAAAATCAATTTGTATTCTTGCGCCATAGCAACTTGACTCTCAGTAAAATTTCACTAGCTTGTTTCTCCCGTCATTGCCCGATGGTGTAACGGTAGCACAACAGACTCTGAATCTGTTTGTCATGGTTCAAATCCATGTCGGGCAACCATTTCATTTGCAGCCGCTCACGATTTCATCCGCCTGCGCGTGGCTGACCCCTTCGTAAAACTTTTCGCCGACCATCATCACCGGCGCCGTGCCGCAGCTCGCGAGGCATTCCACAAACTCCACCGTGAACCGGCCGTCCTTCGTCGTCTGCGGACCGTGCGCATGCGCGTCCAGGCCGAGCTTCTCGCAAAAATGTTTGTGCAGTTCGTACGCACCGCCCAGCGCGCAGCTCAACGTGCGGCAGACCTTGATCGCATACTTCCCCTGCGGCTCCTGCCGCAGCATCGGGTAGAACGTCAGGATCTCCAGGATGTTGATCGGCTGCAGCTCCAGCTTCTTCGCCGTCCACTGCACCGCCTCCTGCGAAACCCAGCCGAACTGCTCCTGGATCGCGTGCAGCACCATCAGCGATGCCGCGCGTTTCACCGGATAGTGCGAAATTAATTCGTTCACTTCCGCTTCGAGTTGAGGTGTGGCTTGGAAACTCATCGGTCGCTTTCTCCCATCACAAAATCCAGCGAGCCCAGCACCACCGGCACGTCGCTGATCATGCACCCGGGCAGCAATTCGCCCAGAATGCTCAAATTCACAAACGATGGCGCGCGGATCTTCATCCGGTACGGCGTGCCGCCGCCCTTGCTGTGAATGTAAAAACCAAGTTCGCCCTTCGGATTTTCATGGCCAAAATAGATTTCGCCGGGCGGACAATTCACGCCTTCCGTCACCAGCATGAACTGGTGGATCAATTCCTCCATGCTGGAAAGCACCTTCAACTTCGACGGCAGCGTGATTTTGCCGTCGGGAATGCAGACCGGCTCCTTCGCCGCGTTCGCTCCGCCGCCGGGAATCTTTTCCAGGCACTGATACAGAATGCGCATGCTCTGCCGCATCTCTTCCATGCGCACCAGGTAGCGGTCGTAGCAATCCCCGACCGAACCCACCGGCACGTCAAATTGCAGATCCTTGTAACAGAGATACGGCTGCGCCTTGCGCAAGTCATACTCCACCCCGCTGCCCCGCAGGTTCGGACCGCTCAACGCGTAATCAATCGCCATCTCCTTTGAGATCACCCCGAGGTCGCGCAGGCGGTCCACCCAGATCCGGTTGCGCGTCAACAGGGTTTCCGACTCCGCCAGCGACACTTCAAACTCCTGGAGAAATTTGCGCACCTGGTCGCACCACGTCGGCGGAACATCCCGCGCCAGCCCGCCGATGCGCGTATAACTCGTCGTCAGGCGCGCCCCGCTCGCAGCCTCGGCCAGATCGTAAATTTTTTCCCGCTCCGTGAACGTCAGCAAAAACACCGTCACCGCGCCGGTGTCCATCGCAAACGCCCCCAGGCCCAGCAGATGCGCGGAAATCCGCGCCAGCTCGCAGCACATCACGCGGATGTACTGGCAGCGCGGCGGCAATTTGTCGTGGATCCCCAGCAGCTTTTCCACCGCCAGCGCGTACGCCACATTGCTGGCCAGCGGCGCCAGATAATCCAGCCGGTCCGTGTACGGAATGAACTGGGTGTAGGTCATGTTCTCGGCGATTTTTTCGTCGCCGCGATGCAGATAACCAATGTCCGGGTCCGCCTTCGTGATGACTTCGCCGTCCAGCTCCAGCACGATGCGCAACACGCCATGCGTCGCCGGATGCGATGGCCCCATGTTCAGCACCATCTTCTCGCCCTGCGCATCCTGCAGTTCGTCCGCCGCCAGCGCGGTGCGCGCGGCGGAATCACGGATTTCAATGTCTTGAACGTGCGCCATGAAATTATGTTTCGGGATTGCGAACCCGCGGTTCGCGGTCAATTGAATCCTTGCCGCCGGCCACCGTCACAAACGGACCGCCTTCCAGCGGCGCCGGTTGGGTAAAAGCCACCCCCGGCAGATCCGTGGGTTTGCCCGCCAGCGGAAAATCTTTGCGCAGCGGAAAATAGGGGTAGCCCTCCCACATCAGAATCCGCCGCAAATCGGGATGCCCCGTAAACCGGATGCCCATCATGTCGTAGATTTCGCGCTCGTGCCAGTTCGCCGTGCGCCAGACCGCGAATACGCTCGGCAGCTCCGATTTTTCCTCGCTCACCTGCGTGCTCACGCGCAGCTCCTGCCCGTGCCCGAGGCCGCGCAAATGATAAACCACCGTCCAGCGCGGGTCTTCGCCATACTGGTCCACGCTCGAAATATCCACGAGATAATCAAAGCCAAGCTGCGTTTTGGCAAAGCTGCAAACGTCAAAAATCTTCTCCGCGTCGGCCAGCCGCACGGAAATTTCGCCGCGAAATTCCGACGGCGCGGACACGAGGTCGCCAAACTTGGCTTGGATTTTCTGGGCTGATTCGGTGGCGCTCAAGGTGTTAAGATTGGTTCGTGCCGGCCAGCGACTTCACGACGTTAAGGTTTTGCAGCACCGGCTGCGTGCGGATTTTGCCCTGCAATTTCATCAGCGCATCCAGCACCGCTTCCGGGCGCGGCGGGCAGCCGCTCACGTAAACATCCACCGGGATGATATGGTCCACCCCCTGCAGCACCGCGTAACTGCGGTACATCCCGCCCGTCGAGGCGCAGGCCCCCATCGCGATCACCCATTTCGGCTCCGCCATCTGGTCGTAAATGCGCTTCACACACGTCGCCATCTTGTACGTCACCGTCCCGGCCACGATCATGCAGTCGGACTGGCGCGGGGAAAAACGCATCACTTCCGAACCAAAGCGGGAAATATCAAAACGGCTCGCGCCGCTCGCCATCAGCTCGATCGCGCAACAGGCCAGCCCCATTGGCATCGGCCACACGGAATTCGCGCGGAACCAGTTCAACGCGGCATCCACCCGGGTGACAATGATGTCACCTTCAATCTTGGAATCGTAGGCGTATTCGCTTTGCGTTGGCATGGTAACAAAACACCTTGAAACAGGCGTCACTTGAGGCTAGCGACCCCCCGAAAAACGGGCAAGTTCAAATTTGTGATTTTTTTCACAAGCAGAACTATTGAGTCATATCTTGGCCTCCCCTTGACAATAAATGGTTAACCGCCGGGGAAACCGCCCCCGCAAAAATTCGCCGCGGCAAATTTCACCGGATCGTCACCCCGCCGACCCCGCATTTTGGTATATTCTTGGGCTTGTGACAAAAAAAATATTCACTAAATTGAACAGACGCGCGGGGCGCGGGATATGAAAACATTTGCGCAACTCAATTTTCCGGGACGTCTGATTGCTGTCGAAGGGCTCGATGGCTCGGGCAAATCCACCCAAATTTACCTCCTCAAACGCTGGCTCGAGGCCGAGGGCATCAAGGTCTACTTCAGCGAGTGGAACTCCTCCGAACTCGTCAAGTCCGCCACCAGCAAGGGCAAAAAGCGCGAGCTCCTCACCCCCACCACCTTCAGCCTCATCCATGCCACGGATTTCGCCGACCGCTATGAGCGCCACCTCGTGCCCCTCCTCCGCGCCGGCTACATCGTCCTCTGCGACCGCTATATCTTCACCGCCTTTGCCCGCGATGTCACCCGCGGCTGTCCCCCCGAATGGGTCCGCGGCAATTACGCCTTTGCCTCTCAGCCCGACCTCACCATGTTTTTCAAGGCCGATCTGGAAGTCTCCTTAAACCGCATTTTGGAAGGCCGCCCCAAACTCAAGTTTTTTGAGGCCGGCATGGATTTGCGCCTCTCCGCCGACCCCTACGAAAGCTTCAAAATTTTCCAGGGCCGCATCCTCGACCAATACCTCGCCATGAGCAAGGAATTCAATTTCGTCATCATGGACGCCAACGAAAACGTCGAGAAACAGCAGGTCATTGTCCGCAAGCTGGTTGGCGAACGCATCGACCTCAAAAAATTCAAACGGCGCAGTCCCCTGCCGCTGCCGCCCGCACTGGCCGGCAGCCGGGAAGAGGAAAAGGAAATCGAGGAAGACAAAGCCGCATGAAAAAATCGCATAACTTTTACGGACACGGCATTCCCCACGTCAAACCTGAGGATCTCGGCGGCAAATTGATCGTCGTCGAAGGTGCCGACGGCTCCGGCCGCTCCACCCAGATCGCCGAACTCGTCAGCTGGCTCGAAGTCAGCGGCCGCCCCACCGTCCAAGTCGGCCTGAAACGCTCCACCCTCGTCAGCGAGGAATTGGAAATGGCCCAAAAAGGCAATGTCCTCAGCCGGACCACCTTGAGCTTGTTTTACGCCACCGACTTCGCCGACCAGTTGGAAAATGTCATTTTGCCCGCCCTCCGCGCCGGCTTCATCGTCCTCTCCGACCGCTACATTTACACCCTCATGGCCCGCGACATGGTCCGCGGCATGGACCCCAAATGGCTGAAAAACCTTTACGGCATCGCCCCCATTCCCGATGCCGTCTTTTACCTGTCCGTTGAGCCCGAGGAACTCGTCCAACGCAACCTCTCCAAGACCGCCACCCTGGATTACTGGGAAAGCGGCATGGACCAGGGCCTTTCCCGCGAAGTCTTTGACAGCTTCCTCAAATACCAGTCCGCCATGGGCGAAGCCTTCCGCCAGCTCCAAAAAGAGTACAAGTTTGACATCATCGACGCCAACCGCTCCGTCCACTCCGTCAACAAGGAACTCTGCAAGAAAATCAGCGCCGTCATCGACAGCGAATAAGCTCCAGCTCGCGGGTAGGTAACGATGACATTTACCTGCTCCAGAGTAGCCGGCATCCGCTGCGGCGTGCTGAATTTAGCCTTTAGCCTTCGTCATTGCCCGCCCGCCTCAGCGCCGTAGGCGCGACATATTTATAG
>Ga0302321_100003190_pt1 | contig 14047 bp, 11 predicted proteins | sample Fen_T0_1_FD_202505 | JGI IMG/M metagenome (GOLD analysis project Ga0302321, IMG submission 202505) | Peat permafrost microbial communities from Stordalen Mire near Abisko, Sweden - Fen_T0_1 | ecosystem: Environmental > Terrestrial > Soil > Wetlands > Permafrost | place: Sweden: Abisko...
GCCTTGGCGATGGTGTCGATCGTCTTCGGGACAAGGTCGTTGCCGATCACGATTTCGATTTTCACCTTGGGGAGGAAATCGACGGTGTATTCACTGCCACGATAAATCTCGGTATGGCCTTTCTGTCGGCCAAAGCCTTTGACTTCGGTTACGGTCATGCCTTCGACTCCGATTTCTGCGAGCGCGTCCTTCACTTCTTCGAGTTTGAACGGCTTGATGATTGCGATGATGAGTTTCATGAATTTTTGGAACGAGTTTAAATGATCAATTCGGTTTACCTGGCCAATTCCTTGCGGCGGACACGGAGCTGCTGAAACAGCGCCCAGCCGTAACCTGCCACCACGCCACCAGAAACCACCCACTGCGCGCCTTCCGTGAAAAGGAGGGGACAGATCAACTGGACCAAGAGCAGTGCTATCAGCAGATAAGCGGTGCGTGCACCTGAACTAGGAATGATCGACCATCCGCTTTTGAATTTGCCGTCTAACTGTTTCTTTTCATGGCGAAGCCGGGCGGCATTCTGGATCAGCCCGAAGGCGTATCCGATCAGGCCACCGGCGATGACGGCGAAAAGAACACGGAGGGAGTTAATGAGTAGAGTTTCCATGGGGAGTGAGGGATTTGGCTTTTAGGTGGCCGCGCGAAGAGCTCCGCGCGGCCCGATAGTTTGTTGGATTAGCGCGCGTGAGGGGTTTCGGACTGCTTGTCCATCACCATACCGGCGTAACCAGCGATGCCCATCTCAGGCACATCGAGACCTTCGATTTCAACTTCAATCGAGACACGATTCCCGACGGTCTTTTCGATGATCCAATAAACGATGATCGAGAGGATCGAGAGCGTGACAAAGCAGGTCGTGACACCGATAAGCTCAGCCCAGAACTGGGTCATACCGCCGCCGTAGAAGAGGCCAGCAACGTTGCCCGCGACGCCGTTGAGGCCATCGCCATAGGTGCCGTCAGCAAAGAGGCCGATCGAGAGACATCCCCAGCAGCCGTTCACACCATGAACCGAGATCGCGCCGACCGCGTCGTCGATGCGATGTTTGTCGAAGAAGTAAACCGCTTCAACCACGAGGAGACCGGCAACGACGCCGATAATGGCCGCACCGCTCGCATTCACAAACGCGCAGGGCGCAGTGATCGCCACGAGACCGGCCAGCATGCCGTTACACATCATGGAGGGGTCAGGTTTTTTGGTCTTAAACCAAACATAAAGCGTGGTCGCCAAGGCAGCGGTCGAACCGGCGATCATGGTGTTGACCGCGACAGTCGCGATGCGGAAATCGGTACCCGCCAGCGTGGAACCGGGATTGAAGCCGAACCAACCGAAGGCGAGAATGAAAGTGCCGAGCATCACCATCGGAATGTTATGCGGGGCGATCGGATGGACGAGCTTGCCCTCCTTATTGTACTTGCCGTGGCGCGGACCGATCAGCCAGGCAAAGATCAAGGCGATGACGCCGCCCTGCATGTGAACGACTGAGGAGCCTGCGAAATCGAGGTGACCGTGGCCGAGACCGAAGTTGACGCCGAGCTGGGAGAGCCAGCCGCCGCCCCAGACCCAGTTACCAAACAGCGGATACATGACGGTGCCGATGAAGCAGCCGTAGATCATGAAGGCAGAGAACTTCCAACGTTCGGCCGCAGAGCCGGTCGGAATCGTCGCCGTGGTGTCCATGAAAACCATCTGGAAGAGGAAGAGCGCGAACGCTGCGGTGTCATAACCGGCGCCCTGGAGGAGGAAGCCCTTCAACCCGATCAACCCGAAAGGTTTTCCAAAGAGGTTAATAGTAAACTCATTGTTGAGCCCAGCGTAGCCGCCCATCGTGCCGATCGCGCCGATACCACCAAACATGAAAGCGAAACCACACAGATAAAAGCCCAACATACCCATGGGATAAATCATGAAATTCATCGCCATGGTGTGGCTGGAGTTCTTGGCGCGACACAGACCGGTTTCAACCAAAGCGAAACCCGCCTGCATGAACATCACGAGGAAACCGGTGACCAGCGTCCACACAAAGTTGATCGCGACACGATTGTGACCGACGTTGTCGGCCAGCTTGACCGCGAGCGGTTCGAGTTTGGACTGAGCGGCGTAGTCGTCAGCGGCTTTTTTGGCATCGGCAAAAGCTTTTACTTTGGCCGCATCCTTCGCGTCGTCTGCACTCAGATCGGCGGGAGCCATCACCATAAAGCCGGGCACATCTGATATCGTACCTGTAGCGGTGCCAGCTGGATCGGGTTTGGGGTCATCAGCCCGCGCGAGCGTAGAGCCAATTAGGAGCGCGACCCCGAGGAGTGTCGCGTTCAACCATTTTGAGCCTGGATATCGGATTGTCATATGTTGGTTTAATCGCCGGCTGGGCCGGTTGTTGTTTTTGGAGATGTGCCCACGGGGGACTGTTTATTTGACGATTTATTCCTTTCAATCGGTTCCACTCACAAGGGGGTGAAATCGATGAACGGATTTGCTAACAGCACACCCTATGCCAACGGTTTATTTGAATTTTACCCGAAGTTAAAACAGATGATATCGCTAAACTACGGATTTTATTCGTCTCGTGTATCCCACGGCTCACAAAACAATTAGAGCTGAATTGGCAGCCCAATCTCGATGATCTGATTCGGGGGGATGCGGTAATAATCCCTGATGGGCCGCGCGTTGCGGCTGAGGAATCCGTACAGTCGTTTTTCCCATTCCCACATCGGTGAATCGCCTTCGGCCATGATCATTTCGCGATTAAAAAAATAGATGGCCGAACTCGGATTGATCGGCACACCACTGTTTTTTATCCGTTGCATGAGACTGCCCACGTCGGGTGACTGCATATATCCGTAACGTCCAACCGCCCGCCAGAGACCTTCGCCGATTTCGCGCAGACTAAGTTGCTCAGTCTCGTGGATGGTCGGAACCTCCTCGGTGATGATGCTCAACAGCAGCACCACTTTGTGCAAACACCGATTCGATTTCACATGGTGGAGTAACGCAATCGGAGTACCCCGGGGTGAACCAGCCATAAACACTGCGGAACCGAGGTTGCGGGTTACGTGTTTACTCGTCGCGATATCGATGAGCTCCGACTCGGTCACGCTGTTGCCATAGACCCGGCGAAAAATTTCGTCACGACCGAGTTTCCAAGTGTGCATGATCGCAAGAATCCCTGCTCCAATGCCCAAGGGGAACCAGCCTCCATCGGAAAGCTTCCGCGCATTGGAGCCAAAAAACGCCAGGTCCACCATCAGGAACAGACCGCAAACCGGCGCAATCCGCCACAGCGCCCAGTGCCAGTTGCGTCTGACCACGATGAAATACGCCAGGGTTGTTATCCCCATCGTGCCGGTCACAGCAATACCGTAGGCTGAGGCGAGCCGACTGCTTGAACCAAAAAACGCCACCGTAAGAATGCAGCCGACCGCCAGGATCGTATTGACGAAAGGCACATAGATCTGCCCGGACTGCTCGGCATTGGTGTAGTTGATTTTAAGCCGCGGAAAGTAACCGAGCTGAATAGCCTGCCGCGTCAACGAATAGGCGCCCGTGATCAGGGCCTGACTGGCGATGATCGCCGCCACGATGGAAAGGCCCGTCAACGCCGCTCTCAGCAAGCCCTCGGGTGCGAGGGCAAAGAACGGATTTTCCGAAGAGTTTGGGTTAGTCAGAATGAACGCCCCTTGTCCAAAATAGTTCAACACCAGGCCGGGGAAAGCGGCGCCGTACCAAGCCCAGGCAATATATCGACGTCCAAAATGCCCCATGTCGGCGTACAACGCCTCAGCACCGGTGATTGCCAGAACGATCGAGCCCAACAACGTAGCCACCACGACCGGGCGGTGTTGCAACAATGCCCAACCATAGGACGGATTCAGGGCTCGAAAGACCGAAGGAAATCTTGCGATGTGCCAGGCCCCGAGCAACCCGAGCGTGACGAACCACACGAGCATGATCGGCCCAAAAATCTTCCCAATACTCTTTGTCCCTTTGTGCTGAAACCAAAATAAACCCGCTAAAATGATCACCGCCACCCATGGAACATACGGGGCGAAACCAGGGCTAATGGCCTCAAAACCTTCCGCCGCGCCCAATACGGAAATCGCAGGCGTGATAATGCCATCGCCATAAAGCAAGGCTGCGCCGACCAAGATCATCACCACCAGGGGGCCAAGCCCGTGACGGTTGCCCGACTGTTTGCCCGCCTCCCGCTTGGCGTGAATGAGCGCGAGCAATGCAAAAATTCCGCCCTCGCCCTGATTGTCCGCCTTGGTCACGAAAAATAGATACTTGATGCTAACAACTAACACCAAGGACCAAAAGATCAGCGAAAGCACACCCAGTACACCTGCGCTCTGGTCGATGCCCGCAGGCAGATGGGCGACGCATTCGCGCATCGTGTACAGCGGGCTTGTGCCAATGTCGCCAAACACGACCCCCAGTGCGCCGAGGCAAAGCGCTGCTTGGGCCGACTTGGTAATGACGGCAGAATGGGTCGAACTCATGAGTATTGGCATGAGCTAGCATAGAACGGTACATTACGGACAATATTCCTCGCGGGAGCGCATTATCTAAAAATTCCACCACCATGAGCGCAGCTGATGCGTGCAGATTCCGTAAATCATACTGCCGATCCGTGCATCAATTGGGTTTATCTTTTCCCGGCATCCCGCTTGCATCGGCCACGACTATGAACCTCGCACTGCTGTTGGCCTCCGCTGAGCACACGGAAATTTCTCCGCTGCTCATCCTACCCTTCGGGCTGCTTCTGTTGCTCATTGCAACGATGCCGCTCTCGCCCGCTAAGGTGAAACACTTCTGGGAGCATAACTACCACTTCGTAGCACTGGGACTCGCGGCCTTCGTCGCGGTGTTCTATTTCTTGAAGATTCCCGGCGGTGGCACCGAGATTGCCCATACCGCCAAGGAATACTTTTCGTTCATCGTGCTCATCGGTTCACTCTTCATCGTGGCCGGCGGCATCCACATCAAGACCTCTGGCGAGGCCTCACCGCTCCAAAATGTTATTTTTCTCCTTATCGGTGGCGTGTTGGCCAACTTCGTCGGGACCACGGGAGCCTCGATGGTCCTGATCCGGCCGTACATCCGGATGAACAAGATCCGCATCACCGCCTACCACATCGTCTTCTTTATCTTTGTCGTTTCCAACGTCGGCGGCGCGCTCACGCCGATCGGCGACCCACCCCTCTTCCTCGGTTTCCTGCGCGGTGTGCCATTCTTCTGGCTACCTGAAAAAGTCATGCCCCAATGGGTCGTCACCATCGGCCTGATCTTGGTCGCATTCTACTTGTTCGACCGCCATTTCTACGCCCGCATCCCCAAGAAGATTCAAAAGAAGATCGAAAAAACCGACGCCTGGAGCTTTGAAGGCGGCATCAACGTCCTCTTCCTCCTCGTCATTATCGGTGCTGTTTTTGTGGAGAAAACCCCTTACCTCCGCGAGGCCATCATGATTGGAGCGGCAGTCGCCTCGTATTTCCTGACGCCCAAGAAAGTCCACTCTGAGAACGCCTTCAGCTTCGGCCCGATCAAGGAAGTCGCCTTCCTTTTTGCCGGTATCTTTATGACCATGATGCCCGCCCTCGGTTACATCGATCAGCACGGCAAGGAATTCAACGTCAAGAAACCCGTTCAATACTACTTCGCGTCCGGCAGCCTGTCATCCGTACTCGACAACGCACCGACCTACGCGACCTTCCTACGGCTCGCCGAAGCGACCGCCCAAGCCGAACATCCGGCCGATTTTGCGGACGCCAAGACCGAACCCGAAGTCGTCAAGATCCTTCTCTCCAAGCCCGACTACTCCCTCCTCGTCATCGCGGTAAGCCTGGGTTCGGTCTTCTTCGGAGCCATGACCTACATCGGCAACGGCCCGAACTTCATGGTTAAATCCATTGCTGAAAGTGCCGGCGTGAAAGTGCCGACCTTCTTCGGCTATGTCTTTAAATACAGCCTGCCGATCCTGCTGCCAATCCTTGCCCTAGGCGCCTGGTTATTCCTGTGAATCAGTCCGGCCAATTGGAGTAATTCTCCACATCTGCCGTTTTCTTCTTCAAAACCCGCACCCTCTGGTGCGGGTTTTTTCGTATCGCCAACGAAAGTTGTTTTACTTCGCCGCCAGCACCTTGGACTGAACATTGTAGGCAACAAGGACGGCCCGCTCACCCTCCATCAAAATCGTGAAGGTTTCCACCCCTTTGCCGTGCTCGAAAAGTGTTTCCTGGGAAAGATACGCCATGATCTTCTCGTTAGCGGTCGACATCCGCCGGTCGATATTCGCCGTGGACGTGGCTTTACCAAGCTTGGTTTTCACTCCCTGCAGGTATGTCACGAAAGCCGCTTTCTCGGTCGCGCCCTGAAATCGTGCGTGCGCCGCATCCCAAATCGCGTCGGCTTTACCGCTATTATATTGATCGTGAAACTGGGTGACGGCCGCTTCCTGAGTAGCCAGTGTCCTATTCAAACTCGAGCAGCCAGTGATCAACAGTCCGAGACAAGCCAGGATCAGGGGTACAACGTTCGTCTTCATAAATATGCCTAGAGTTTTTTTGCCACTCAATTCAGGTACATTTTCAAGGGACAAGCCGAAGCGCACCAGAAGCGCCAAAATGCGGCAATCGGAAAACGATAAGGACGACAATTCTACCCCAAAGATTCGCGATCAAAACGTCGCCGCCAAAGCGCCCAGATTTGCATATTTCCACCAACACGCGAAATTGAGCCGTAAACCACGGCATCACGCCGATCCTCATTCACCCATGAAACACTACGAATTCCAAAAAGACTTTCACGCTCTCTACGACAAAGCCGTTGCCCTCTACGCCAAAGGCCAGCGCGGCGCCGACACGTTCTTTAACTCCGAAGAGCAAGCCTTTCTCGCAGCCAATGGCATAACCAGCCAAAACCTCTATGATTACGCCGAGGATCACAATAACTACGGCGAACCCGGCTTCGACCTCGCCCTCGGCATCGAGTTTGTCCGTCGCAGCTATTTCTTAAACAACCAACACGGCAAGTCCTCGGTCACCGTCCTCGACGACGCCAAAATGCCCGCCAAAACCGACTCCGTTCGCAGAATCGCCTGGCTCCCCCGTATTTTACCAAAGGCGAAAGCCAAACTCCGCGGCGAACTTCCGGCGTCGCTCATGTATTGTTGCGGTGGCGACCGAAACTTCTTCAAGACCCACGATATCAACCCGGTTGAGTTCCTCGAAATCGTTCGTCAAAACGAGACCAACGACACCGCGATCATCGACTGGGTCTGCAAACGCATCGGCACCGGCTGAGGCCGGCACGCCGGGCGCTCGTTCACCGCTTTGATCAATCCTTCATCTCGCGCAGGCCGCGCAGATCCAGAACCACGTCATACAGTCCGGGCGGTGGCGGCTTTTCGCCCGACACCATGTGGTCAAGCGAACGGCAGGGCGGAATCATGGGATGCTTTTCATAAAAATAGAGCTTCAGCATTTCCTTCGGCACCCAGTCCGAGTCCGTCGACAACGAACCGAACTCATCCGTACTCATCAACTGCACGGGTGCGTCCGCCGGTGTTGGCGTGATGATGTAAACTTTCTGATCGCGAGTCCGATCCAACTTCATCGACTCCTGCTCCACGAGCCGGCATTCCTTGTCCTGCGGCACTGCAATCAATTCATACGCCTGCGTTCGCGCCAAGTAAGCGGCCACGACAACGACCGCAACCCCCAACACGTACCGGATGCGTTTCAGTACCGGCACCAATTCTCCGATCATCGCGATGGAGGCTGCCAGAAAAACGATGATCACCCCCGTCAGCGGATAGATCGTTCGGTAGCTGAACAAACGCTCAGAGGCCACGAGATTGATGGCGTAGGCTCCCAGCACGAGCACGATAAAACCGACAAACCAAACCAGCCCTTCACGCCAGCCACGGCGCCACCCAGTCGCAATGCCGCCACCGATGATCATCACGCTCACCAACGCCGCCGCCAGGTGATGCAAAGCCGCCGTGCGCCCTTGCAGATCGTTCAACACCAGTAGCGAAAGCGCATTGGGCAGCACATTCTTCGCGAACCAGACCAGTTTACCCAACGGATCGGTTTCGAAAGCAATCCGTTTCGACATCGGCAAAAGTTCTGCCGCGAACGCCGCACGTATCAATACATAGGCTACGAGCAATGACGCGGCCATCAACAACAGATGCTGAATCAACCTCAACCGCGGTCCCTGCAACGTCCATTCGCCACGCCGAACAACCGCCACCGCCACAAAGACGAGGTAAAAGAAACTACACGACTGATAGGTCCACGCACTGACGACAATCAGCAGACCGGCTATCCCCACTAGTAGAAATTGGCGTCCTTTTTTCTCCGCCGGTGCTCTGAATGCAAACTCGGCCAGTACAAACGCGCCCAGTGAAAGCAGGCTGGCAACATTATACGGCCACAATATACCCCAACTCGCGATCACCTGCGCCGAAGGCACCAGCACCAACAACGCACTCACACAAGCCGATTTCAGGAATGGCCACCGATACCAAAAAACCAGGATGCCAAAAACCGAAACAGCCGTCAGCCCTAACATCACAGTACTCGCCAGTCGCGCCCGTGAAATTTCTTCGATATGATCGATCGACTTAAACGAAGTCTTCAGCAACCAGCCGTAAACCGGCCGCGCATGTGAGCCGCAAAACCGCACGATTGCGCCCGGTTCTTCACGCGCCTCACGGACAACCCCGTAGTCATCGCGCAGACCAAAATCCTTCCAGATCGTGTTCCAATAAACACAGGTGGGTAAAACAAACAGAAGAGCCGCCACCAGTATGAGCAAATAGCCCCGTCCACGACCTAGGGAAGCAGTCGCCAATCCAGTCACGGTCCGTTCTTCAAGTGGCTGGGTTATGATTTCCATCTGAACAAGTCTCCCCTTCAGCCAAACCCACCGTCAAGATTTCTTCCCGAACGTTTTTTGCACGCGTCGTTGAACAACGTCCACTTCCCGCTCGATCAGCTTCTCTCTTCGGTCAATCGTGTTCCCATGCGTTGTCTCACTTCGATATCCTTAACCGCTGCGCTCCTCGCGGTCCTCGCCACCTTTGTCCACGCCGAAGATTCCTCCCCGGCCTATTTGAATCCAGCTCTTCCCGTCGCCGCCCGTGTGACTGACCTCGTCGCCCGGCTGACGGTTGAAGAAAAGGCCGGCTTGATGATGAATGGTTCGGCGGGCGTTCCCCGCCTCGGCATTCCGAAATATGATTGGTGGAACGAAGCCCTTCACGGTGTCGCCCGCGCCGGCGAAGCCACCGTCTTCCCCCAAGCCATCGGACTCGCCGCCATGTGGGACGAAGATTTTATGCTCACCGTTGCCGAAACGATCAGCACCGAAGCACGCGCCAAATACCACGACGCCCTCCGCCGAAACAATCGCGAGCGCTATTACGGCATCACCTTCTGGACTCCCAACATTAACATCTTTCGCGATCCGCGTTGGGGCCGCGGCCAGGAAACCTACGGCGAGGATCCTTTTCTCACCGCCCGCCTCGGCATCGCTTTCGTGCGCGGACTTCAGGGCAACGACCCTCGCTTCCTAAAAACCGCTGCCTGCGCGAAGCACTTTGCCGTCCACAGCGGCCCCGAATCCCTTCGCCACGATTTCGACGTCGCACCCAGCGAAACCGATTTTCACGACACCTACCTGCCCGCCTTCGAGGCGCTCGTCCGCGAGGCCCATGTCGAAACAGTCATGACCGCCTACAACGCTCTCTACGGCTACCCCTGCGCCATCAACCCCCGGCTCTACGAAATCCTCTACAACCAGTGGCATTTCGACGGCCATGTCGTCTCCGACTGCGGAGCCATCTACGATCTCTCGCGCAGCTACAAAATTGCCCGCAACGACGCCGAAGCCGAGGCGCTCTCCGTCAAAGCCGGTCTCTGCCTGCGCTGCGGCGACGACAACCCCGCGCTCGCCGAAGCCGTGAAGAGCGGTTTTATCACCGATGCCGAAATCAACCTGCGCCTCGGACAACTGCTGCGCACGATGTTCCGCCTCGGCTTTTTCGATCCCGCCGAAAACGTCCCGTATTCAAAAATCCCCTTCAGCGAAAACAACTCCCCCGCTCACGCCGCACTCGCGCTCGAGGCCGCGCAGAAATCCATCGTTCTCCTCAAAAACGACGGCGTGCTCCCACTCCACGCTGCGAAACTCAAACGCATCGCCGTCATTGGCCCCAACGCCAATTCGCTCCCTGCCCTCCTCGGCAACTACAACGGCACGCCTTCCGCCCCTGTCACCCTCCTCGCCGGACTCAAGGCCGCGCTTGGCGAACAGGTTGCCATCGACTACACGGGCGGCTGCGATTTTGTCGGCACCGACGCCACGCTCGTCGCCATCCCGCGCCCAAACCTCTCTGCCGGCGAATACACCGGCCTGACCGGCGAATACTTTTCCAACCCAACGCTCACCGGCGAACCCGTTTTCCAACGCCGTGACCGCCCCGTGGAGTTCGACTGGAGCAAGTCCAAATTACCCGAAAAAGTGCCATCACAAAACTTCTCCGTACGCTGGAGCGGCTGGCTGCTCACCGGACTCGATGGCGATTACCAGCTCTCCGTCGAAACCAGCGGCGGCTTCCGCCTCTATCTCGGCGATGAACTCATCATCGATGCGTGGACACCCGGCGCCAAAGCCAAAACCATCACCCACCGCCTGCCCGAGAAAGCACGCTTGCCTGTGCGACTCGAATTTTTCCACACCGATGGCCCCGCAAAAGTCGCCCTCAAATGGGCCGTACCCGAAGCCACCTCCGGCTTTGCCGAAGCCATCGCCAAAGCTCGCGCCGCCGATGCCGTGATCTTCGTCGGCGGTATCACCGCACAACTCGAAGGCGAAGAAATGAAGGTCAACTTCGATGGTTTCGCCGGCGGCGACCGCACCAAGATTGAACTACCCGGCGTACAGGAACAGTTGCTCAAAGAACTTCACGCCACCGGCAAACCCATCGTCTTTGTACTCATGTCCGGCAGCGCCATCGCCCTCCCGTGGGCCGACGCCCACCTTAACGCCATCGTGCAAGCCTGGTATCCCGGCCAAGCCGGCGGCACCGCCGTGGCCGACGTGCTCCTCGGCAAAACCAATCCGGCCGGACGCCTCCCCGTCACCTTCTATCGCGCCACGTCCGACCTGCCACCGTTCGAGAACTACGACATGACGAACCGAACCTATCGCTACTTCACAGGGAAGCCGCTCTACCCGTTCGGCCACGGTCTTAGCTACACGCGTTTCACTTACAAAAACTTCCACGTCACCAAAGCGACCGGCGACACCGGCCTCGCCGTGACGATTGACATCACCAACACCGGCAAACGTGACGGCGACGAAGTCGTGCAACTCTACGCCCAGGAACCGAAGGCCACGAAGCCTCGCACCCGCGAATCACTCTGCGGCTTCAAACGCATTCACCTAAAAACCGGCGAAACCAAAACGGTTGCCATCACTATTCCGTCCACCGCGCTCCGCCGCTGGGACAATGCAAAAAAGGACTACGCTATTCCGTCCGGCAACTGGCAAATCCTTGCCGGTTCCTCCTCCGCCGACCTCCGCCAGACCGCAAAAGTCAGCCTGTAATGACCACGAAAGTCGGCACCGCTTGGTTCACCGGAGTGCCGCCTACCGCCGTCGGGGGCTAATCCTCCAGGTCAAAACGGAGGGGAACCGTCACTTTCGTCTTCACCGCCACACCTTCCTTTTTACCGGGCTTGAAGGTCCATTTTTTTACCGCTGCAAGAGCGGGTGCATCAAAATCGGGGTTCGATGATTTTATCACCTGAGCGCTAAAAACCTTGCCCGCCTCATCAATCACGATGGAAACCGCCACAACACCTGAAGTACCCAATCGTTTAGCGTCATTCGGATACTCTGGAGGTGGAGTTTTGATCGGCACAGGATTTACATCGACCTTCGTGTACACCGTATCATCGGCGGATAGGCGAAATGGCACCAAGGCCACTATCGCGGTAACGAGCACGGCGCTGATTTGTGACAACGAAATCATGGAAAACATATCGAGTGGTCCTTAATGCTGCTTCGTCCGCACGGGTCGGACGTTGGGATCTTTCAAAGTCCTAATGGAACCATAGCATACTCAGTTTTTCTTTTGACGCTGTGCAATGCCTACAAGTTTCCGTCAAAAACATCAGAATACGCAATCCCTACGCTGCTGTCATTTAGTCCACATCGTCCCTCAACCACGTTCGCGCCGCCCTCGAACCTCGGCGCATGAATTGCGCAAACGTCGCGATTGCCGCAATTCTCCTGCTCGGAAGCATAACTTCGCCCGAAGCGGCAGCAACAAAACGCAGAATACCCGGTTGCGAGAAAGAATTTTGTGACTTAGCTGGCGTCATTATGACCCGCACGTTGAACACCCCGCGCACGCCTTATGAAAAAGTGGGAGGCCTCTACTATTTGGGCCGTTGCATCGACAAGATCCGGCTGAAACAGGCCGGCCTGCTTCGCCCGGATTTCTTCGAACTCATGGGCAAGGGGTTTGATGCCCGAATCATGGGCTATCTGGAATTGGACTACGGCCAGTTCACCGAATTCGTCCTCATCGGCGCGACCGATGAGCAATGCTGGGACTACTGCGCCCAGCATGGCCGGAAACTGAACGACCTAACCACGCTGATCTGGAATGATTTCTCCAGCAAGCGCGGCTGGAAAGACTCTGCCTCGGAGTTGCTGGTTAAATTTAAGGCCGAGAGTGGTCTCGCCGCGCGTGACGACCTGCAAACGCTGTTTGAGTTTTGGGAAGTGGATGAAGGCCGAAAGCCGTGAGCCGAAAACCGAACCAATAACTAATTTAGAACACTGGAGCTCAGGAACAAACACGCGAAGCAGGGGATTTTCCAGAGTTCCTGAGTTCCAGATTAACTACCGACATCCCCCATGAACGCGATCGACGGCTATTTTCTGATCAAGCCCGATGACCTTTCGTGGAAGCCCGCGAATCCGATGAAGATTCCCTTCGCGGATTTTCTCGAACGAACCAAAAGCGAGAACCTTGGCGCGCGGATGTGGCGTTTTCCGCCGAAAAGCGCGAACACGCTGCACAAACACGTCAAAGCCGAGGAGTTCTATTTTGTGCTCGAAGGCGTGGGCCGCATGCGCGTCGGCGGAGAAACGCTCACGGTGCCGAAATACGGCGGCGTGCTGGTCGGGCCCGAATCCATGCGACAGGTTTTCAATGATACGGACAGCGAGGTGCTCTGGCTAATCCTCGGCGCGCCGGACAGGGAGTTTGGACCAGGGGAAAGCTTCGACATCAAACACTTCTGGCCGACGGATCCCAAGCAGTTACCCAAAGAATTAGAGGGAACGATTTGGCCGCCAAAAGAAGAGGGCTGAAATCAGACCATGCCAACCGTATTCTGCTATGACTTTTCAACTCTATAACGGAGCTCAAAACTATCAGACGGAATCGATTTTGCCGGTGGCTTCTGATTTTTGCTGTTCATAAAAGACCAAGCGGCGTCCTGGCTATCGAGGTAATTCGGACGAGTCCACGTGGTCCAATCAGCCGCTTTGGTCTCCTTGGGAAGCACAATTTCGAAGACTTGTGACGGAGCGCTGTTTTCGAACGAAACAATCAAAGCCCGGCGATTCTCGCCAGTAAAGATCAGCACGCTTGCGGCATAGATCGAATAATTTCCATTAATATGTTGTTTCGTGAACTTCAGACGTGTTCCTGAAGCACCACGGTCCGTAATGAAATCAAACTTCGTGAGTGGATCGAAGGTTTTGGATTTCGGTGCACGAAGTTCGTACACGATTCTAAACGACTCGTCGGCTTCGGCGCTGTCAGCCGAGAATTTAGGCGCCTTGTCCCAAGGAGGAGGAGATGAAAACGTCATCTTAGCCCTCTCGCTTTCCATCCACCAACCGTTGTCACGAATTCGCGGCAATTTCTCGCTTGGCAAAACCTCTGCCCCAACTTGAAGCTCAACGCCACGACTTTTAATGACCTGAATGACGTAGGGCCACGTGTAGGAAATAG
>Ga0302321_100003191_pt1 | contig 14044 bp, 12 predicted proteins | sample Fen_T0_1_FD_202505 | JGI IMG/M metagenome (GOLD analysis project Ga0302321, IMG submission 202505) | Peat permafrost microbial communities from Stordalen Mire near Abisko, Sweden - Fen_T0_1 | ecosystem: Environmental > Terrestrial > Soil > Wetlands > Permafrost | place: Sweden: Abisko...
GATTCCAGCGTATCATTATTCTCAATACGCACTGTTGTCTGATCAATGATCGGACCGCCATCCACTTCGGCGGTGACAAAATGAACCGTGCAACCGGTCACTTTCACGCCACGCCGCCAGGCCTGGCCGATACCATCGAGCCCGGGAAAACACGGCAGCAGACTCGGATGCAGGTTAATGATCTTGCCCGCAAAAGCATCGATAAACCGTGGCTTCAAAATCCGCATAAAACCCGCGAGCACGACAAGATCCGGCGTGAGTTTTGAAATCTCCTCAATGTAACGCAGTTCGCCCGCATCGTCGAATTTCGTCTTGAACGGACCCGGATCCAAAAATGTGGCCGGCACACCGAACTTTTTACCATGCGCCAAAATTCCGGCTTCCGGTTTGTCGGCAAAGATCTGTACCACCCGGCCCGCTCCGAGTTGTCCGGCCGCCTGAGCCCGCAGAATTGCCTCGGCATTGCTGCCATGGCCAGAACCGAGAATAACGATTTTCATCGGGATAAAACGAAATGTTGTCGGCGCGAAATCAAACTTCGCCGGCGGCTTTGATTTTTGCGATCAAACTCGTCGTGCTAAAACCGGTCAAAAACGGAAGAAACCTGATCTCTGCACCCACTTGTTCGAGTGCGCGCCGCTCATCGGGATCGAGTTTTTCCAACGTGTAGTCGCCCGCCTTGCAATAAACGTCGGGCTTCAACGCGAGGATTTCAGCTGTGAGCCGCTTGTTCTGGAAGACCACAATGCCATCGACAAACCAGGTCGCGGCAAGCGCGTACGCACGATGTTCTTCAGCCTGCACTGGACGCAACGGACCTTTGAGCTCGCGTACGCTAGTGTCACCATTGAGCGCGATAAAAAGCGCGTCGCCATAGCTGCGCGCTTTTTCGAGATAATAAAGATGACCCGTGTGGAGCAGATCGAAGACGCCGTTGGTCAGCACCACACGTTTACCGCTGGCGCGTAGTTTTTCACGCGCAGCCACCGCAGCCTCGAGCGTGGCGAAGAGTTTGGGGTTTGGTAGAACAGACATCGGGAATAGGTAATCTGGAACTTAGGAACGCTGGAAACGGAAGAAAATAGAAACCGGCAAACGACGTTGATCCCAATTTAAAATATATTTTCCAGCTTTCCTGAGTTCCAGATTATCAATTTCGGTTAAAAAAACTTTTTCGCTTTTTCGAAAAAGCTCTTTCCCATCGGTTCGTCAGCGTCGCCACTGAGAAGCGCGAACTCTTCCAGCTTTTTGCGTTGTTCCGGTGTGAGACTGGTCGGCACTTCGACCTGCACGCGCACGAGTTGGTCGCCATGACTGCCGCCGCGAAGGTTCGGCATGCCCTTTGATTTCAGGCGGAAGGTCGTGCCACTCTGTGTGCCAACGGGAATCTTGAGCGTCGCCTTGCCGGAGAGCGTGGGCACTTCGATCGTGCCACCGAGTGTTGCGAGCGTGAATTTAATCGGAATCTCGCAGAAGAGATCATCGCCCTGACGTTCAAAGATTTCGTGTTCCTTGACGGAAAGTACGATGTAGAGATCGCCCGCCTGGCCGCCCGAAGCGCCGGCTTCGCCGTTGCCGACGGAACGCAAACGCGAGCCGGTGTCAACGCCTGGCGGTATGCGAACGTTAAGCTTCGTGTTCTTGGCCGCGCGACCTTCGCCGCGACAAGCCGTACAGGCTTTTTCAACCTTCGAGCCAGCACCACCGCAGGTCGGGCAAGTCTGAGTAAACGTGATGATTCCGCCCGAGCGGCGAATCTGACCCGCGCCGCGACACGTGGGACAAGTGACCCGTTTTGAGCCGGGTTCGGCTCCCGAACCATCACAACGTTCACAAGTGACCGCCTTGCGGAATGAAATCTCTTTTTCGAAACCACGCGCTGCTTCCTCGAGCGTAATTTCAAGGTCGTAACGCAAATCCGAACCATCGCGGCCGCCATCACGACTGCCACCGCCAAAGAATTCCTCAAAAATTCCACCACCACCACCGCCGCCAAAGACTTCGCGGAAAATATCTGAGGGATCGTGGAAGCCACCGCCCATGCCGCCGCCGCCACGCGGACCGGCGCCGCCCTGCTGAAAAGCTGCATGACCGTAGCGATCGTAAGCCGCGCGTTTCTGCGGATCTTTGAGCACTTCGTAGGCTTCGGAGACTTTCTTGAAAGACTCTTCAGCTTCCTTGTTGCCCGGATTTTTGTCGGGATGAAATTGAACGGCCTTTTTTCGGTAAGCCTTTTTTAATTCTTCCTCGGAAGCGCCTTTTGCGGCACCGAGCAGTTCGTAGTAATCTTCTTTGGCCATGTTGATAAATAGATGGGGCAATGCCACAGGTCAGACCGGCGGCGTTTGCTCAGGCTTTGACCTCCGCTTTCGACGAACCACTTGATACCACCACCGAGGCCGGCCGAAGTAGGCGCCCGTTCAGGCTGTAGCCGATGCGCACCACTTGCAGCACCGAACCATCGGCCACCTCTTCGCTGGGCTGGGAGGCGATCGATTCGTGCTGGTTGGGATCGAACTTTTGGCCGGCGGGATTGATTTCCTTAAGCCCATGTCCAGCCAGTGACGCCTTCAACTGCTCCATCAACATGACGATTCCGCCAACGAGGTTATTCAGGTCGGCATTAGGCGCTTTCGCCGCGCCAAGGCCGAGCGAAAGATTGTCGAGCACGGGCAGCATATCTTCCAGCACGCGTCCGGCGGCAAACTGACGCAACTCGTCCTTCTCGCGGACGGTGCGACGGCGGAAATTCTCCAAATCGGCCATCGCCCGCATATAGTGGTCATGACTTTTGGCCGCCGCTTTCTTCGCCTCTTCGAGCTGCTGTTCCAAGCTCGGTCCAGCCGCGACATCGCCCTTGGCGGGTGTCGGTTCTGGCTGAACTAGCTCAGCGGCAGCATCTTTCGCCGGAGCATCATCGGCGGGCGCTTGAGCCGGAGTCGTGGCTTCGTTGTTCTTGAGAGAATCAGTTTGTTCAGACGCGGTCATATTGAACCGCTGAGTAAACTATGGCTTCGGCGTTTCTTCAAGTTTCTCGACGACCGATTTTAGCGGGTCTTCAACGGAGCCATCCGGCTTTCTAGGCTGATCCTGATCGGCATTGGTAACAGCGCCAACGGCTTTGCCGATATCGCCAGGAATGAGACCACGGATCGCAGCGCCAACCGATTCAAGACTCTTCAGGGCAAAGGGCTCGAGCAACTGCTTCGGATCAGTCACATCATTATAGGTATAATAGACCTTACGATTAAACTCCCGTACATTTGGCGTACCGCCCGCGTAATCGGCCACGATCACTTTATCCAAGCTCACTTGAAGGCGTCTGATCAAAAACTTCATCGGCTGAGCAACTGGTTTTTCTTTTGCCTTCGTGCCGTTTTCTTTCGCGGCCGGGTCGTCCTTGGTCTTGGCGTCGTTCACCGCCGGCTTCTTCTCGGCTTTAAATTTTTCAGCGGGGCCGCCCTTGGTTACTTTTTCATCGGGCGTGAACGAATCCTTTTTCTGAGCTTTCGATTTCGCCGCCCGCTCAGCTTTTTCAGCCGCGGCAGCCTCCGGATTCATCCGTTCGTGAAACAATTGCGTGTTCAGCAAGCCATCCGCATCGCGCACAAACGCCACGTAATCTACCTCGATCCACGCGTAGTCGAACTCAGGCCTATCGCTAAATAGCGACGCCAGCTTCGCATTGGCGTTGAAAGAGCGCACTGCGATAAATTCGCGCCGCGGAAAACTCTCGGGGTTGTTGATCACGAACCCGGTCAAATCGACCTTCGCCGTAAAAGGATTGAAGCTCAGCTCAGTCACCTTCACGCCAAATCCCGTGCGTTTCTGCAGCGCGCTCGTCAGGATCGTCGGTAAAAAATAGACCCACGCAGCCGTCAATACACCGCCAAAGATGATGAGAAACATCAGCAGCTTCATCAACGCGCCGCCGCGATTCCCAACACTCGTGAACCCCTCGTGTTTTTCGTTCATGGTTTTATTCAGATAAAATTCTCGGTCAGGAGCAATACCCCCGTCTCCATCGCCTCGCAATCAATCTGAGCTTCAAAAGGTAGTAAAACATTCGCGCCGCGTCCCAACGGCGAATCCGCGTCGCCACTTCCATTTACCACCGCCAAGCGAACCTGGCCCGCAACCACGCTCAAGATTCGCGGCTGCTCACCGCCGGCTAGTCGCAAACGTTCGCCCTTGGCCAGCGGCACGCGGCGGATGCGAAACTCCTTCGCCTCGGCGATCACCGCCGGCCTGTCCGCCGCGCGCAACGGCTCCGGCTCAAAATCATTCCAGTCGATCGAGCGCAACGACTCCGCAACATGCATCTGGCGCGGTTTCCCGTCCAACCCAACCCGGCCCCAGTCGTAAACACGGTACGTCGTGTCCGAGTTTTGCTGAATCTCGAGAATCAGGTTGCCCGCATCGATCGCATGAATTCGCCCGCTTTCCACCAAAATCGAATCACCCGCCGCCACCGGGAAACGGTGCACACACGACTCCAGCGTATTATCACGAATGGCTTGTTCGACTTGTGCGCGTGTCACGCCTCGCTTCAAACCCACGATCAATGAAGCCTTCGGGGCCGCCGCTGCGATAAACCAATTTTCAGTTTTCGGCTCGCCGCCAAACGCAGCCGCGACCGACGCCGGCGGATGCACCTGCAAGCTGAGCCGCTCGCGGCAATCGAGCCATTTTACCAGAATTGGAAACGGCTTCGATTTCGGCCAACGCGGCCCCATCACCTGATCGCCATGGCGCTCGATCACCTCGCGCAACGTCCAGCCATCCAACGCCCCACCAACAACTTTCGACTGCGCCTCGGGCCGGTCAACGATCTCCCAGCTCTCGCCAATCGGGGCCTTGCCCGGTGGTAAAGTGCGCGAAAATACGGTTTCGAGCTCGCGCCCGCCCCAAACTCTCTCTTGATAAATAGGTTGGAACCGAAAAGCTTGTTGCATAATATTGGCGAGAATTTTGTGAATCTGCGGCGAATGAGGATTACGTTTGACCGACAACCGCAGCCGGCAGGGAATCGCCACGGGTCCGCTCGGTTGAATAAAACATATGGCTAAGTCTTCGAGTTCAAACTCAAACAGCACGTCCAGCACGTCCCTAAATCCGCCGCGTTACCCACCACGCTGGGCCGTCTGCTGCATCTGCCTGCTCTTCGGCATCATGCTCACCGTGGCCTTTGCCGACTACGCACCTGAGCAAAGCCTCAAGGTGACGACCAACCCGACGACAAAAAACCTCGTCGGCCGTTTCGGTGCCGAAGTCTCCTTTTGGTCACTGTACCTCGTGGGCATCAGCGCCTGGCTGATCCCCGCCTTTCTCTTGTGGATGTCCTATATCTCGGTGCGCAATTCCCGCCGCCTCGCCAACACCCGCGTCCTCGCGCTCATCCTCTGCATCATCTCGCTCTCCGGACTCGCGGCCATGATCGGAACAATGACCGACACCTTTAAAGGCACCCAATATTTCTCCGGCGATCTCGGCGGCCTGCTCGGCGGCCTGATCTATAATTCCCTCCTGAAAGATACCCTCGGCACCTTTGGCGCCGGCCTGCTCCTCGGCATGATCTACTGCGTCGGCCTGATGTTTATCATTTCGAAAGATATCAGCGCCGAATTCGAAAAGATCGGCAACGGCTTCAGCGAATGGCGTACCCATCGTGCGGAAAAAAGCGCCGAAATGGCCGCGCTCAAACGCGAAGCCAAAGAAGCCAAAACCCGCCAAAAACACGTCCCGCCGCCCATCGCCGTCGGCCCGCCACCCACCAACCGGCTTTCCCTTTCCTCGCGCAACACCAACCCGCCCATGGGCTCCGGCGGCACCAACCCGCCCATCGCCGCGAAGAGCTCCAGTGCCACCACACCCCCGGTTCAATCCACCCCGCCCATCGCCGAAGCGCGCGTCATCACCACCGAGCCGACCACCAGAGCTAAGTCCTCCGCAGGCAAAGGCACCGTCAGCCCCTTTGGCGACAACGCCCCGCTCGCCGCCTCAACCAGTCCATTCACCACAAACACGCCAGGCCGCCTCGAGCTCAACATCGTCAAACCCGAAACCGTGAAGAAGGCGTCGAAGCCATCCCTTCCCCAAAGCATTGACGAGAAATACCAGTTTCCCCCGCTCACCCTCCTCAAAGATCAGGTCAAACCCAACGCCACCACCGCCGATGACGAACATCGTCGCAACGCCGAAAACCTCCTCCGCATTCTGAGCGAATTCGGCGTCGAGGTCTCCCTCGGCGAGATCCACGTCGGCCCCGTCATCACCCGCTACGAAGTCGTGCCCGCCGCGGGTGTACGCGTTGAAAAAATCGCCGGCCTCGATAAAAACATCGCCCTCGGCATGCGAGCCCAGTCTGTGCGCATCCTCGCCCCGATTCCCGGCAAAGCCGCCGTCGGCGTCGAAGTGCCGAACCAAAGCTCCACCCCCGTCGGCCTTCGCGAAATCCTCGAGTCCGAAGATTGGGTCAGCGCCAAAGCCGAACTCCCCATCGCCCTCGGCAAAGACGTCTCCGGTGCTCCGCTCGTCTCCGACCTCACCAAGATGCCCCATCTGCTCATCGCAGGTGCCACCGGCTCTGGAAAATCCGTCTGCATCAACGCCATCATCGCCTCCATCCTCTATTCAAAGAGCCCGAAGGACGTGCGCCTCCTGATGGTCGACCCGAAAATCGTCGAACTCAAAATCTTCAATCCGCTCCCCCACATGCTCATCCCGGTCGTGACCGAGCCCAAAAAAGTGCCTGGCGCACTCAAGTGGCTCCTCGCCGAGATGGAACAACGCTACCAAATCTTCGCCAAAGTCGGCGTGCGCAACATCACCGCCTTCAACAGTCGCAAAAAAGAAACCGTCAAAGCGGAAGCGAAAGCCCAACTCGAAACCCAGACCGCCCTCACCGGTGTCGATCCAACCACTATCGACGACGGCATCGAAGTTCCCGAGCGCCTCCCCTACATCGTCGCCATCATCGACGAACTCGCCGACCTCATGATGGTCGCCCCCGCGGAAATCGAAACCTCCATCGCCCGCCTCGCCCAGCTCGCTCGCGCCGCCGGCATCCACCTCATCATCGCCACCCAGCGCCCCTCGGTTAACGTTATCACCGGCGTCATCAAAGCCAATCTCCCCTCGCGCATCGCCTTTCAAGTCGCCTCCCAGGTCGATTCCCGAACCATTCTCGACACAAAAGGCGCCGACACCCTCATCGGTCGCGGCGACATGCTCTTCTCGCCCCCCGGCTCCTCGCGCCTCGTGCGCGCTCAAGGCGCCTACGTCTCCGACGAGGAAATGCAGTCCATCATCGAAGCCCTCAAGAAAAACGGCCCGCCTAAATACGCACAAGACGTCCAAGCCCAAATCGACCGCCCGCCCGACGACGACGATGACGACGAGGGCGAAGAAGAAGGAGCCGAAGGCGACGACGAATTACTTCAGGAAGCCATTGGCGTTCTCAAATCCACCCGCCGCGCCTCCACCTCCATGCTCCAACGCCGCCTGCGCATCGGTTACAACCGCGCCGCCCGCATCATGGAACTCATGGAAGACAAAGGCATCGTCGGTCCGGAAAACGGAGCCCAACCTCGCGAAATCCTCAAAGATCTCGACATGATGTAGGCTCACCGCCGGCGCGAAAAAACCGCCCCGCCTTTCGCCCGCACACCGTTTTGTTGCTAGACGCACGCATCACCGTGCGTCAGCTTTTTTTCATAGGAACGCACCCCGGCGTTACTTCCTTCTTCCCCTCTCCCATCTTTTACCCTAACTGACTTCTCATGCAATCGATCGGCGAACGCCTAGAAGAAGCCCGTAAACGCAAAGGCATCTCCATCCGCGAAGCGGCGGAAGCGACAAAAATCCGTGGCGACTACCTCCACAAATTCGAAGGCAACCAGTTTGATCTGAAGTTGCCCGAGATCTACATCCGCGGCTTTCTCAAAACCTACGCCGTCTTTCTAAAAGCTCCCGCCGAAAAAATTCTCGCCGACTACAAAGCGCTCGGACTCGACGAGCACAAAGGAGTGCGCGGCCTCAACCGCGAAGTCTACGGCCGCATGGACCTGACAGTTGGTTCCAAGATGGATAAAGATTCCGGCGATGGCACTACAACGGCCCAAACCGAACCAGTCGCCACCAACGCCGACGCCGGCCCGCGCAACCCCTCCACCTTTACCGCCCCACGCCCCGCCGGCCGCGCACCCTTCGACCGCGACCTGATCATCAAAGTCGGCTTCGCACTCGGCCTCGCGATCGTCATCCTCCTCCTCGTCCTTGTGCTAGGCCGGAGCGACAAACCCGCCGCGACCACAACCACGGCCGCCGCCAGCACTGACATCACCTGGGCCAAGCCCCAACAAGGTGAATCCGTCCTCACCCTCGTCGCCCTCAACTCGGTCAAAGTCACCGTCACCGCGATCAACGGCGACCAAATCCTTTATCAAGGTACAATTCCCCGTGGAGACCATCGCGACGTCCCGCGCCGCGGCCGCCTGCGCATCGTAGCCGATCCGTACCAGAACCTCGAATTCGAAATCGCCGGCAAACGTTATCCCCCAGCCGGCGCAGCCTCCGAAATCTTCGCACCCTGAGAGATTAAATCGGTTACACTCTCCAAGCCGCGTCCTAAACGACGCGGCTTTTTTATTTCTGATCACTCCGCTTCCAGGAAACCGATCCGTTCACATCGTCTTCAACGCAACGCCACCGGCGTTCCAAGCACTTCACGCAAGATAATCGCCCGTCGCACGGCCGTTGGATTTCGCAAATCGGCCAGCGGACTTCCCAGAACCGATGTCCCTGACGCCGACATGGCCTTCGCGGTTTTCTCGGCAAACGCCTCGGCCGGACGCTCAATATCACGGCGCTGTTGCTGCAACTCACGCAGTTTCGCTGCAAGCTGTTGCTGGCGTTCCAGCATCGCTTGGTCTGCTGCAACCAGCGCTTCAGCGGCCGTTGGCGTGTCGTTGTAAGCATCTGCTTTGAGTTGCTCCACCGGCAAAGGTGGCGGTACCGGCCGCATCGGCGCGGAAGCCGTTTGTGGCTGCGCCTGCGGGCGGGTCGTACCACCCGCCCGCTCTAAAATCTTACGACGAATCTCTTCCTGAATGCGCCGCGTGCGCTCGCCATCATCATTCATCTGCGCCCGTGGATCCGGAGCTGCGAGCACCTCTTTGATTTCCTGTTCCTCTTTCGCCTTTCGACGCTGGTTCAACCAGTAGGCAATGGCTCCGCCCACGAGAATGATGATCCGGAAGTTATCAAAGATCCAATCCATGAGAGGGCGGATTCAGTATTGAAAATTCGGTTACAGACGGCAGGCGTTTACTTTTTGCCGTCTGGATTCGCGATCGAGGAACGCATCGCCGTGTCGGACTGGATGTTTTCCATCTTGTAGTAATCCATGACGCCCAAACGTCCGCTGCGGAAAGCCTCGGCCATCGCGAGCGGCACTTGCGCCTGCGCTTCGACAACCTTCGCCTGCATCTCTTGCACGCGCGCTTTCATTTCCTGTTCAAGCGCCACGGCTGCGGCGCGGCGGATTTCCGCCTGAGCCTGCGCGATGGATTTATTGGCCTGAGCCTGCGCTTCCTGAAGTTTTGCACCCACGTTTTCGCCCACGTCCACGTCAGCGATGTCGATTGAAAGAATTTCAAAAGCCGAACCAACATCCAGGCCACGCTTGAGCACCGTCTTGGAAATACTATCCGGCGATTCTAAAACCACCTTGTAGGTTTCAGCCGAGCCGATGGTCGTCACGATACCTTCGCCCACGCGGGCGATGATCGTCTCTTCCTTGGCACCGCCAACAAACCGATCCAAATGCGTGCGCACTGTCACGCGCGCTTTGACCTTCACTTGAATGCCGTCCTTCGCCACACCGTCGATCGTCGTGCGACCGCTTTCAGGATTCGGGCAATCGATCACCTTCGGATCAACTGACGTGCGCACGGCCTCAACCACCGATTTGCCAGAACCTTTCGTCGCGAGATCGATCGCACACGCGCGATCCCAAGGCAGATTGATGCCGGCCTTCTGCGCCGCGATCAGCGCCTGCACGGTCGGCACTACATTTCCGCCCGCTTGAAAATGCGAGGCGATTTGGTCCGCCGACACATCGATGCCAGCCCGCACCGCCGTGATGCGCGCATCGACGATCAAGCTGTAAGGAATGCTGGCGAGCTTAAGCGCCACCAGTTTCGACATCGGCACCGCCGCACCATTGAAGAGCGCCTTCACCCACGCGCCAATTAAACTGAAAATGACTGCAGCAACAACTAGTAAAAGGATGCCAAGCAGCACCGCAGCGATTAAGTAGATATTCATTAGGTTTCTTTGATTTGGGTTACAATAAGACGAAAAGTATCAACCTCCACCACGCGCAAACGCGCACCGGCTGCCACCAGCCCCGATTGGCAAGACGCCTCGTAACGCCGCCCTTCAAGTTCCACGTAGCCAGTCGGCGCCAACGTCGTCACCGCGACGACTTCGCGACCAACGACCGCTGCACGATCCGCCACCTCAGGCTGACTCCGGCTGGAAACGGTTTCAGTCATAGAAAATTTCTTCGCGAGACGGGACTTGGGCAAAATCACAAACTCAAGATAAAGCGTCACCACACCGATCGCCAGCGCCACGCCCGTCGCGACCGCGCCACCCGTGCCTCCGAGTTGCACAAACGCGGCAATCACGCCACCGAGCAAACAAAGACCGCCAATGATTCCCAGGATCGCACCCGGGACAAGAATCTCGATCGCCACCAATATCACGCCGGCGACAAATAAAGTGATCACCAGACTCATGGCTTTTTTGCCTCCACGATCAGGTTAAAGCCTGTCCGCCGCACCACGCGGATCGGCGTACCAGCCTCGACATAGCCGACCTCAAGCCGCGCCTCGTACCGGCGCCCGTCAACCTCGACCTGGCCGCTCGGAAACAAACTCGTTGCGGCAACGCCCTCGCGACCGACGAGCGCTTCCTCTTCTTCGAGGACCGCAGTCGCAACACCGGCGCCCGACACCGCGCCATTCACGGCCAGCCGCTGCCAGATCCAGCCATGCGGAAGAAAACGCGCAATAAGCGCCAGTAAACCACCCGCCACGACCAGCCCAATCAGCATATTTTTCAACGGCTCCATCAGCACGTCGCCCGTCCATGTTACCGATATCGGTTGATTCGGCCAGATATCAGCCATCGCCCAGACGAGCGAGCCGACCATCATCATCAGCCCGATCACGCCGAGCGCGCCCGCCGTGTGAAAAAATGCCAACTCCAACGCCACCAGCACCACACCAATCGCAAAAACTAAAAGCGGTTCATGCCCCGATAGCCCGGCGGCATAACTGCTCAAAAACACAACCGCCAGGAGGATAATTCCCGCGACGCCAAAGATTCCGAAGCCCGGCGTTTTGAATTCGATGTACAACGCCAGTAAACCGAGCCCAAGGAGGATCGGCGTGATCTTGCTCAAAACCTGCGCGAGCCGCTCCGACCACGTAATCTCAAAGGTGCGCTTCACGTAATTGCCCGCGCCATATTTTTTCGTGAGCAGCTCGTCGATATCCTTCGCGATGCCCGCCGCGAGTAATGCCTGTGGCGGTTCACCATAGGTTTTTGAGGCCTCGGTCGCAGTCAGCGAGAGCAACTCGCCTTTTCCCTTCAATACCTTATCGCCAATCTTCAGCTCAAAGTCTTTGTCAATCATCGCCGAAACGACTTCACCACGATAACCTTTGCCCTCGGAAATCGCGCGAATTTTTGCGCGCAGAAAACTGTTCAGCTTAAGCCGCATCGTTTCTGGAATATCCTGCCCTTCCGACGTCACCGCCGCCGCGGCACCGATCACGCCGTTTGGGGCAAACCAGATTTCTTCTGTCGCCGCCGCGATAAACGCGCCCGCCGACATCGCCTCGGTATTCACAAACGTGATCGTCTTACCCGAGAATTTGCTCAGCGCCTCCATCATTTCCAGCGCCGTGCCCGCACTTCCGCCCGGCGTGTTCATATCCAGCACCACCACGTCCACGCCGTCTTTCAATCCACGCCGCAATATATAATGCACCGGATCCGAAATCTGGTCGCGCACCGGGATCACGATCACCGTCACTTTTTTCGCGGCTAACGTAGGTATCACCACCGGCGCCACCGCTGGCACAACCTTATCCACCGGCTCGGCAACGAGAGCCGTTCCGATCAGCATGAAAAGCGTAAGAACCTTGATGAACGTGCGAAGCATCAGGTGGAAACGCATAATCGTTCGTCGTCCGGATGCAAGCACCCCGCCGTCCGCCGGCTATGGAATTTCCCGTTTTGTTTCCACCGCTCACAATTCCGGTCACCAAACGAACAGCTCGAATGACCGGATCAGATTTTTCGAAATGTTGTGCGATTTCCGTGTTTGCTGCTAAATAATAGTGAACGAAATGAGCGACGATGGATATCTCCTGCGGCAATTTGTCGATACGCGCGACGAGGCCTGTTTCAAAACGGTCGTCGGGCGGTACATTGGATTTGTCTATGCGGTCAGCCTGCGCCGGCTTCGGGATCCACATTCAGCCCAGGACGCCACTCAGGCCGTTTTCATCGCGCTCGCACGCAAGGCGGCCACGGTTGCACAGGCACCGAGCGTGATGGGGTGGTTGCACCGGAGCACCTGCTACGAAACCCACAACCTCATGCGTGCCCAAACCAACCGCGTTGCCCGCGAAACCGAAGCACTGCAGCTCGGCACCACTTCGCCGCAAGCCGTGCCGGATGCCGGAGCCATCGAAGCCGTGCTCGACGATGTGCTGGAACGGCTGCCGAACCAGGATCGAGAGGCCGTGTTGGCTCGATATTTTTCGGGACAATCGTACGCACAAATCGGTGCCACCCTCCGGCTCAGCGAGAACGCCGCGCGGATGCGGGTCGACCGGGCCTTGGGTAAACTGCGCGACGCCTTGCAGCACAAAGGCATCACCTGCACAGCTGCGGCGCTCGGCGCTGCGTTGCCAGCCTGTGCGTCAACACCGGTGTCCGCCGGCATGGCAACAACCGTGACAGCCGCATCAGTCGCCGCCGGCGCGGCGATTGCCACAGGTATAACCAGTTCCTTGATTTTTATGAGTACCGCAAAAATCGCAACCGGAGCCGCGGTCGTTCTGGCTATCACCGGCATGGTTTACCAATACCAGAAAACAAACCAGCTCGAAGCCGCACTGGCATCGGTCCAAGCAGAACGCGCAGCCACATCTAAACAGCTTGGTGCAATGGCGCAGCAGTTGAATGAGTTCAAAAACCGCCCACAAGAACAGCGCGCCCCAGCTGAAACGGTCCCTGACGCAACCACGTTGACCACCCAATCCATTCCAACGCCTGGCATCACACCCAAGGCACCTAAAGGCTGGTTCAAGAACGGAAGTGCCAGCAATTTGTATGAGGTGGGCGTTGACGAAACGCAGCCGTGGGGTGGTATGCCGAGCGCCTACGCCATGTCGACCGGTGCGGTGGACGGCAAGTTTGGCGGCATGATGCAGACAATTTCCGCAGAAAGTTTTAGAAACCAGCGCGTACAGCTAACAGGCTGGGTTAAAACCCAGGGTGCAGACGATGGCGGCGGCCATCTCTGGCTGCGCGTTGACGGTTCCGAAAAAGGAAAAACGCTGGGCTTCGACAACATGCAAGACCGTGCCCCCAAGGGCACAACCGACTGGCAGGAATGCTCCTTGGTACTTGATGTTCCAGCTGAAGCCACGACGCTGAACTATGGTTTCTTCGTCTCAGGTAAGGGGAAAATGTGGGTGAATGGCGTCATCATTACCCCCGTCGGTTCCCATGTTTCCTCCACTAACATGCTGCGAACCGCTTCGCAGACTTTACCGAAAAAACCGATCAACCTCGGCTTCGCGCCACAGCCAGCAAATTAGGCGGCCAGCGGTCAACGTGCCGCGCGAATTGCCAACCAAATTGCCACTAGCAACCCCGGACCCACAATTTTATCGCGAAAAATATTTTGCATGCCGCCCGTTTCGCGCCTTAACAGCTGAGGCCTATGGAAACAGTC
>Ga0302321_100003192_pt1 | contig 14043 bp, 11 predicted proteins | sample Fen_T0_1_FD_202505 | JGI IMG/M metagenome (GOLD analysis project Ga0302321, IMG submission 202505) | Peat permafrost microbial communities from Stordalen Mire near Abisko, Sweden - Fen_T0_1 | ecosystem: Environmental > Terrestrial > Soil > Wetlands > Permafrost | place: Sweden: Abisko...
CTCTCGCCGTTCACCGTGAGTACGGAGAAAGACAAAGGTTACTTCGGCGAAAACACCCTCGCGGGTAGCCGTATGAAGACCAAGCTCAGCGACCTTGGCTCGTCGATCTCCATCGTCACAAAGGCTCAGATGACGGATTTCGCCTCGCACGACATCAACGACGTGTTTCGGTATGAAGTGAACACCGAAGGTTCGTCAACCTACACGCCGACGGCGCTTGCCCAAAAATCCGACGGCATTCTTGACGTGAATGCCGGCGGTACAAGTGGAAGTAACGTGGTCTCGTTGACGAACTCCACGGCGAATCGGATACGTGGCCTCGGCGTACCCGGCTTCGCCACCAACTATTATCTGTCGATTGCGAATGTCCCGCCCGACGCCTATAACACACAGTCGTTCGAAATCAGCCGCGGCCCCAACTCGATGTTGTTTGGTGTTGGTCAGCCGGCGGGTATCGTGAACCAAAGCACGATGCAGGCCTCGGTCACTAAGAATTTAAACCGTGTGGAAGTCAGCGTGGACGACCGGGGATCTTTTCGTACCAGCTTGTCGATCAACCGGGTACTTATTCCAAACAAACTGGCTATCTACGGTGCACTTCTCTGGGATGATAAAAAGTTCGAGCGCAAACCTTCCTATGACAATACGAGGCGTCAGTACGTAGCTCTTACGTATAAGCCGTTTGCAAAGACCACCTTGAGCGCCAATTTCGAAAACTATAGCAACAAGAACCGGCGACCCAATACGATTTCGCCGATTGACTACGTCACGCAATGGAACCTCGCTGGTCGGCCGACGTATGACGCACTGACAAAGAAGGTCACACTGCTTTCGACTGGTCAAGTGATCGGGCCTTACTACTCCGCCGATGCCGCTACTGCCGCTAACACGTCTTATGCGCAAAGTGTGCGCGACTACATCAGATCGCGGCCGGATTATAATCCTGCACTGCGGGGTACGAACGCCACCACCTTCACTGGAACCGACCAAAATTTTTCGTTCTATAATGGCATAACGATCTTCGGCCAAGGAGCGCTAAATCCAGCACTCAGCTTGACCACTCAGAATCCTTACGCGTCTGCTCTCTACGTCCCTGGGATGGTTGAGTACAATCAAAGCCGTACAGTCATGCAGATCGGCGATGGTCAGCTACAGAACTGGTTCCAACCACTCTATCTCCAGAGCTATCGAACTGGCTGGAATAATCCTGTTGGAGGTACTGAACATACATTCCCCATCGATAATTTCACCTCCGCTCTTACAACCTCCTCAAAAGCTGCTCTCTGGGCGAACTCGACTTCGGTGGATATGTATAATCGCGATAATTTTTCGTCCGGCGGTTGGACGAATAACACGTGGGTCACCAACGTTGGAAATTATAAGTACGCAGGTGTGACCGACCGTTCAATCTACGATTGGAAGAAGGTCAATATCAATGCGATGAACTTCGGTGAACAGAAGAATAGAAATTACAACGTCGAACTACAGCAGGAAATCACCAAGGAGTTATTCCTAAGCGCCGGTTGGTTCCGACAGGACTTTGAGCAGAGAACTAATTATACGGTCGCACAGCAATTTGCCACGGCGATCAAGATTGATGAGAACAAGTATCTGTCAAATGGCAGCCTCAATCCCTATTTCGGCCTTCCGTTCGTGAATGATCAAGATCCTGATCGATATATAAATGCTCAAATAGATGATCACTTCCGTGGCATGCTTGCCTATACACCCGATTTCACCAAAAAAGAAGGCTGGCTGAAATGGCTGGGCCATCATCAGATCCTTGGTGCGTGGTCGCGAGATGAGTCCATGGCGTTGGCCAGACGCATGCGGCTTGCTTACACCGCAGCTGCCACCGATGCAGCGAAATACCGTTATATGGCGAACAATCAGAACAACAATCCCGACGGCACGCGATCGGGATGGAGCTTCTTCCCGACCTCGAACGCGACAATGATACGAAATTTCTACCTCGCCAGTCCGGGCGATCCGATGGGCAAGGTGACCCAAGCCTCCGGCGAGTGGAATCCGCTCACTTACACCGGCAATATCCAAGTGTTCAATTATGCCACTGGCAGTTTCGAGGATGCCAACGTCACTGAGTCCTTCGTTACCTTCGATAGCCCGACACGTACCCAGCAGATTCTCAACTCCCTGAGCGCCGGCATGACGAACTACTTCTGGCAAGACAGACTGGTCACAACCTTTGGCGCGCGGTTGGATAAGCACAAGGCACGGGCGACCACGACCGGTTCGTTCACGCTCCCCGACGGCACCAAAACCGCTGTCTTAACCGGAGTGGATAAATTCACACCAGACGGTTATTTCAACGATAGCTCAATATGGAATCGCTTTAATCCTTGGACCCGTACCACCGGTAGGACAAAGACCGGCGGCGGTGTCTTTCGGCCGTTCAGTGGTTGGACTTCGATCGATAACCGGGCCAATGGCGACAACCAATTCTGGCAGATCGTCCAGAACTTCGGCATCAGTTACAATTGGTCCAATAACTTCAATGTGCCAAGCGGGGCTCAGAACGATGCGTTTGGCAAGGCGTTGCCGAATCCTTCAGGCGTCGGTCACGACATCGGCTTCCAGTTTACAGCGCTCAATGGCAAGCTCTTCGCGCGTGTTACCTGGTTCGAAGCGAGTAACGAAAACCAGCGTTTGAACGCTGGAACTGCGATCAGCCGCCTGACCACTAATATAGACACCACCCTCTTCCGCAATTGGGCGCGAACCATTGCTCTGATAAATATGGGCCAGGATCCAACCCAGGCTTCGTTTGGTCAAAATATCATCGCAGGTTCAACACAAGACCTCGCACTCCAAGCGGCGATCGCGCCCATTTGGCAACAGGATTACAATTATTATACCAATCTCCCCGGCACAATCACCGCCACGGGAGACTCCGTTGCCAAGGGCACCGAGGTTCAGATCAACTATAATACCGGCAATTGGCGGAATCGATTCACCTTCGGTAAACAGGATACGGTCAATTCCAACATGCTGAAACAATTCGATGCTTGGTATGCAACCCGCAACCCGATCTGGCAGGCAGCAAAAGCGTCCGACTTTCTGTTGCCACAGTATAAGCACTACGCGACTGACGTCGCTGACGACGGTATATCAAATTATAGAAACTCTGGCGGCACATACATTAACATTGCGAACTTCTGGACTGGTTATGGCTGGGATTCTTCTGCCAAGTTGACCAATACCGACGGCACCACTAGCGTTGCAAACACCTATGCTTCCGTCGTAGTGCCACAGTCCTCGCTTGCGAGAGACCTCGATGGGCAATCAGCTCCTGACCAGCGCAAGTACCACTGGGCATACAACACCGGTTACGACTTTACTACCCGTATGCTTAAGGGATTTGGTATCGGTGGTGCCGAACGTTGGGAGTCGAAATCAGTCATTGGTTATTATGGAAAAGCGATCAGAACGACTACGAACGTGAATCTTCTAGACGCTTCGGACGTCTCCCGGCCGATCTACGACAAAGCGAACTACTACACTGACCTATTTGCGAGGTATCAGCGCAAAATTTGGAGCAATCGCATCGCGTGGACGCTGCAGCTGAATGTGGAAAATGTGTTTGAGAAAGGACACCTCCAGACCGTTGCGGTTAACTATGACGGCTCTCCTTACGGTTATCGCATTATCGATTCGCGAAAGTTCACATTAACATCGACGTTCGAATTCTAAGAACCTCGTTCGTTTCAAATTCAAAGCTCCCTTCGTCCGAGGGGAGCTTTTTTTTGCCAAGAGTTTGGATAATGTGATACGAGACATCCAAAATATCAGCATCCTTTGGAGATTGGACTATTGAGTTGGCGAACAGAGGTAGCGCGGAACCGCTGATACCATTTCTCTTTCAAACGCACAATACCCCATAGCGTTGGGATGGTAGGCAGGGACCGCCGAGCCGTTCGGTCGGATGTGGACCGCAGACAGCCGACGTTGAATCAAACTGCTCAGCTCAGGCTTGGAACGAAGAGCGCGATCTGCACACCGGGACCGTGCACGCCTTGTATCAGGATGCCTTCGACGTCGGCGGTCTTTGACGGGCCCGTGCACCAGATGGTATTAGGGTCATCGCCGAGTTTCGTCACGGCGGTCGCGAGATCCGGGAGTATTTGTTCTGTCGTGAGGACGGCTACGTGAACCCACGGCGCGAGCGCCCCCAGACGCGTGGACGTCGTCGCATCCTGGAGGATAATCGTGCCCGTTTCCGCAATCGCACCAGCGGCACGGGTGATGCCAAATCGATAGTCATCCACGCGCTTTCGGTCGAATGAAGTTTCAACTTTGAATTCGACCCCAAAGGCCGGTTGCAGCTGCGGCCAGAGCGCTGGATCGCAGTATCCGTGGGTGTGACCTTCGGCTTTTAGCCAGGCTGCGAGTGCCGTCACATCGTCAAAGGCCCGGCCATCGATTAAGTGCAGGCGCTCCTTGAACAACGCTTTAATATCGCCAAACGGCAAGCCGGTCATGGTTGCGGCATTGTCCGCAAAGTCCGGGTAAGCGGCGCGCAATTTCAGCGGCGCCAGGGAAGCGCGAACGCGCCCAAGAATTCTTTCACGAGAGTTGCTCATTTTTTTCTTCGTTTGAGCCATTTTCTAAATTGGCCCCCGCGCCACAGCGGCAACCCACGCGCCTCGATCCAGCTCCTGGCCGCCTGCGGGAGCAGAGGCTTGGGCACGGCGTTGATCAGGCCGCCCATCGCCAGCCCTGCTTTCCAGGCTGCGGGCAGGGTTGCTGCGAGCGCCCAGGAACCCAACGGCGGGGTCGCCGCCGCGGCTACCGCGCTCTTTTCACGTTTGCCTCGATTGCGAAGACGTAGAAGCAAGTCAGGGATCGGTATGTTGACCGGGCAAACCTCGTTGCACGCTCCACACAAGCTCGATGCTTTGGGGAGATCTGCCAGTTCGGGAAACCGGCTCCCGGCAAGCAAGGGCGAGAGCACGGCACCGACTGGTCCGGGATAGACACTGCGGTAAGCGTGGCCGCTCGCCTGGCGATAGACCGGGCAAACATTGAGGCAGGCACCACAGCGAATGCAGCGGAGAATCTCGCGACAATCCGAGGCGAGAACTTGCGTGCGGTTGTTGTCGACGAAGATGACGTGCATCTCCTCCGGGCCATCGGGTTGCCCGGCGCGACGCGGTCCGGATATAAATTCGGTGTAGACCGTGAGCTGTTGCCCCGTGCCGGAGCGGGCGAGAAGGTTGAGTAAAATAGCGAGATCGCGGTCTTTCGGAACGATTTTCTCGATGCCGACCAAGGCGATGTGGACTTTGGTTGCGGCGAGGGAAAAACGCGAATTGCCCTCATTGGTCACAACGACAAGACGGCCACTTTCGGCCGAGACAAAGTTGGCGCCGGTGATGCCCACGTCGGCCGCAAGGTATTTGTGGCGCAAATACTGCCGGGCGCGGCGCGTGATGGTCTCCGGATCGTCGTTGTACTCACCCAGACCATTTTCCTCAAAGAGCCGGGCGATCTCCCGGCGGTTTTTATGAATGATTGGCTTGACGATGTGCGATGGATGGTCGTGCGCGATCTGGATGATGAATTCGCCCAGATCCGTCTCCAAACATTCGATACCTTCCTTTTCGAGAAATGGCGCGAGCCCGATCTCCTCACTCACCATGGTCTTGGCCTTGACGATCTTGGTGGCATTGCGCGCCCGCATGATCTCAAGCACCTGCTGGCAAGCTTCGTGCGCGTCTTCCGCCCAATGAACGCGGGCACCGTTGGCCGTGAGTTTCGCCTCTACTTGAGGAAGGTAGGTATCGAGATTCTCGATGGCGTGCTGTTTGAGAGCGCCCGCCAGGCGCCTCAAATCATCTGGTGCGGTGTAATGGTTAAAAAGCGCTTTCTTGCGACTGTCATAACCCGCCTTGGAGCCGCCATACACAGCCGCGCGTTTTTCCTCGGCGATTTTTTCAGCGTATTGATCGATCGGCTGGTGTTTCATGACGCCGCCCTCCCCTTGTTCTGCAACGCATCCCGCAGCACCTGGGCGATGTGCATGCTTTTTATCGGCCGACCTCCTTTTTCCGCCAGTCCGCCAAGGTGCATGAGGCAGCTCATATCAGCAGAAACGATAACGTCGGGCTTTGCCGCTAAAAGATGGTTTAGCTTTAACTCCCCCATCGATTTCGAAATATGGGGAAAGGCGACCGAGAACGTGCCGCCAAAACCGCAGCATTGCTCGAACTCGTCGAACTCGACCAACTGCACGCCTTCGATTGAGCGGAGGAGCTGGTAGACGGCGTCGGTGGAGTGACTGCCGCGCAGGTGGCAGGAACGGTGGAATGCAATTTTGGCGTCAAAGCGCCCGCCCCAAGTGTGAACGCCAAGGCCGTTGACGATGAAATCGCAGAGTTCCCACGTGCGCTGGCCGAGCTGTTCAACCGCCGGCAGATCGGGTTCGTGCTCAAATTCGATCAACGCGCCGTGATACATCATGGCGGCGCATGAACCCGAAGGGATCACGACAGGATCGTCTCCTGCGAAGGTCCTGACCGCATGGCGCATCACTTTGCGCGACGAGGCCCAGTCGCCACTGTTGAAGGCGGGCTGGCCGCAGCAAGTCTGACCGGCGGGAAAATCAACCTTGCATCCAACGTGCTCAAGCACCTCGACCGTGGCCGCGGCAACGTCGTCGTAAAACGCATCGCACAGACACGTCGCCATAAGCTGGATACGGCGCTCGACGCCGGGCAGTTTTCGTTTTGCGGAGCTCAATTGGAACGCGGTTGATAGGTTTGACGCTCAAGCCTGCGCCCCAGAAGTTCGCGAAAAGCGGACAGGTCTTTCACCGCACCCAGAGCGATGAGTTGCCGGGCGATATTGCCCACCGCAGTCCCTTCAAGACTGAACGAGACGAGCGGGACGCCCGCGGCGTTCGCCGTGGCCTGGCACATGAGCCGGTTACGGGAACCGCCGCCGACCACGAGGATGCGTTTGAAGCGACGGTCGGCGAGGCGCTCAAAGGATTGCAATGCCTTCGCATGACTCGCGCCAAGTGACTCGCAAATCAAGCGGACGTAGCCAGCGAGATTTTTAGGAGGAACCGCGCGATTTTTTTGGAGCTGAGCGTTGATTGCGGCGCGCATCGACGAGGGATTTACGAAGGCGGAGTCGGCCGTATCGAGTAAATGCTTCGGCGCAGGAAGAGCGGCAGCAGCCGCATTGAGCGCAGACCATTCTGCATCCGTGCCGGGACGCTGGGTAAAACCTTTCAACACGCCTTCAAGTAACCAGAAACCAATCACGTTGGTGAGCGGCCGATAGCGACCGTCGCCACTGCGTTCATTGGCCACCCTTGTTAACAAAGCGTCGGGTCCGAGTATCGGCCTGTCGCTCTCAAAGCCCACCAGGGACCATGTGCCAGAACTAAGGAAGAGATCGCTACCATCCGGCGCAGCAGGCATCGCGTCGTATGCGCAGGCGGTGTCGTGTCCGGGTACGGCGATGACTTTTGTGCCCTGCAGTTCTGGCAAACCCGTGACGGTGCCGAGTTTTGTGCCAGCAAGCACCGGCTTCGAAAACCATTGCGCAGGGAGGCGGAAATGATCGAGCGCGGCCCTAGACCAATCGCACGAATGCACGTCCAGAAGCTGCGTCGTACTGGCAATGGAGAGCTCGTTCTCCATGCGACCTGAAAGAAGGTAGTTGAAATAGTCGGGAAGAAAAAGACAGCGCGTGGCCAGATCCTCGATCGCCGGGCAGTTCGCGACGACTTCGGCCAATTGCAGGCTGCTGTTGTAGAAAACATTTGGGACACCCGTCGCAGCATAGATGCGGGCGAGCGCGGCCCGCGTATTGCCAAGTTTTTTCAAACCAGGCTGCGTCCGCGCGTCGCGGTAGGCGTGTGCAGGGAACACGAGACGGCCCTGATCGTTAAGCAAGACATAGTCGACTCCCCACGTATCTACACCGACGGAAGCGAGTTTTTTAAACTGGCTCGCGGCTTTTCTTAGCCCGATCTGAACCTCGGTCCACAGCCCGGGCAAGTTCCAGTAGTCATGCGCCCCCAGGGACTGGAAGGCATTCGGAAAACGGTGCACCTCCGTGAGCGTGAGCCGATTGCCGCCCCAAGAACCAACAATGACACGGCCGCTGGTCGCGCCTAAATCAACAGCTGCACAGTGCAGGGTCTTCATAATGAGATGAGGAAGGATACTGGCATTTGCCGAACGTATTGAGAGGATATATTTCGCCCATTTTAGGAAGAAGGTGAAGCCCTCCGCCTATCATTATCCGGGGCATCCGATCGACCGCTCGCTAGCAGATCAGCGGTGCCGTCAGTTTTTCGGTTTAACCTTGGACCAAATTTCCAGGAGCGCGCGCGCACTCGCCTGAAGCCCTTGCTGCTCTTTAGGCCAAAGCGATAGTTCGACTTGCTCGATTACACCACTGCGACCCACGATGGTCGGAACGCTGATCGCGATGTCGCGCAGTCCGTACTTGCCCTGCTGAACGGACGAGACTGGAAGGAGCTGACGCCTGTCTTGGGCGATACAATGGATGACTTCTGCAATGGTGAGGCCGACCGCCCAGCCCGCGCCGCCTTTGCGGCGAATGACTTCGGCTCCGCTCCCTTTGGTACGTTCGAAGAGTTGGGCTTGGAACGAGGCGGTGACGCCGGGGAATTTGTCGAGCGGCAACCCCGCGGCAGTCGCGCTCGACCAGATCGGCAACATCGTGTCGCCGTGTTCGCCGAGGATCAGCGCCTTCACTTGCGTCGGGGCAAGCTTGAGTTCGTCGGCGAGCAGCGAGCGAAAACGCGCGGTGTCGAGCATGGTGCCAAGACCGAGAACTTGTTTCCACGGCAGGCCGAGGCGGACAACCGCCAGCTGGGTGAGGATGTCGACAGGATTCGAGACAACAAAGATAAGCGCGTCCTTGCGAAATCCGGCCGTTTTGAGCGAGGCGAGAATCTGTTCAAAGAGAGCGACATTGCGATTGATGAGATCGAGACGCGATTCATCCGGCTTACGGCGAAGTCCCGCGGTGATGACAAAGATATCGCTGTCGGCAGCCCGTGCGTAGTCGCCGGCGTAAATGCGCTGGTCGGCTATGACGGACGAGCCATGGAGCAGGTCGAGCGCCTCACCGAGGGCGAGATCGCCGTTGGCATCGAGTATTTGTATTTCAGATACGATGCCTGCGCATTGCAGCGCAAACGCTGCATTTGAACCGACGCGGCCGCCGCCGCCGATGATGGAAACTTTCATATTAGAAATGGATTCGAATCGTGTGCACTGAAACGCGAAGGCGGAGGGGAGGGTTTCTTCGTGCCTTCTCTCTTCAGCTATTTGGCGAGGTCAGTTTTTTCAGAATCTCCTCGGTAATCTTGCGAACCAACGCCTCAATCTCGGGATTGGGCGCCGGCTCTTTTGCTCCGCAGGGAGCACTCGGCACATCCGTCACCGAACCGGGGCGGAATTCAGCGCTGTCACAGAGTTCGCACTCCTTGAGCGCTGCCCGTGAATCGGGCATGCCGAGCTTCTGGCGCAGATCGATGAGTTCCTTCGCCTGCCCACTCGTGAAACGGCGCAGATTGCCGCCGAGGCTCTTCGCGATCCAGACAGTGCGGCAGTAGGAATCGATATTTTCCATCTTCCAATAGGCGTCTTCAACATCTTTGCCCCACACGATGACGCCGTGATTCTGCATCAGCACGGCTTGATGGTCTCTGCCGACTTCGCCGACTTCATCGGCATTGGCCGGTGTGCCCGGCGTTTGATACTTCGCAACGCCGATCTTGCCGAGAAACACCTCGGCTTCGGGAATCAAGCAGGAAGGGATGTCGACGCTGGCAATCGCGAAAGCGGTGGCGTGAGGCGGATGCGCATGGACGCACGCCTTGGCGGCGGGCTGACGCTTCATGATGCCAAAGTGCGTCATGGCCTCGCTGGTGCGCTTGCGGGTACCGGCTAGTTGCTTTCCGTCGAGATCGACGAGGCCTATGTCCTCGGGATTCATGAATCCTTTGCAGATCAGCGTGGGCGTGCAGAGCGCGAGGTTGTCACCCACGCGTATCGTAATATTACCACCATTGCCGTCCGTGTAGTCGCGCGCCCAAAGACGCCGGCCCATGTCGCACATCCGCTTTTTAAGTTCCTCGATCGGGGAAGAGTGAAAAAATTTCTCGATCTCGGCGGGTGTTTTTGGATCGGAGCCAGGAGCCCAGCGGAACTCATAGTCGGGCACCGTCGGCTCGCCCGAACTCGGGCGGACGGCAGAATTCCTGGCGCCTTGGCTGGCGCGTTTCCGATCATCCAGGAAGTCACGGGCCGAAGGCGTGAGCAGGACGCCTTCAGGGATGGACTTGCCCGCATGGAACAGGGCTTCGACTTCGCGCGCAGTGAGAATTTGTGGCATGGTTAAAGGTTTTTGTAATTAGCCTGGAGCGGCTGAGCGATTCAATGAAGGGGTGGCGGCGTGTAGTTGATGCGTTCGACGATGCACGCGTTGTAGGCGTCAACCGGGGCATCGCCCAAAAAAGGCTGGGAAGCTTCGGCGCCCTCAGTGAAACCCACGATGCTCCCCTGCCCCGCACCGAGCTGGTCGTAGATGATCGCACTCGAACCTTTTGCCAGCGGCAACGAAGGCGCTCCGGCAAATTGTGCGCGGGATAACGGCTGCACGATCAGGAGAGAGGCGCCTTCGTAAATGGGCTCTCTTTTCGAAAGAGTAATGCGGCCGATGACGGTTCCGAGACGCATGGATTACGGGTGGGAACCGCCGGTGGGATCGGCGATTCCTATGATAAGGTTGCGAAGCGGCGTCCGAGGGTCGCGCACGAGCTCGCGCGTGGCGGAGCCATCGGTTGAGAGGATTACGCGCTGGTGCAGTCCGGTGCCGAAACGGTCGAGAGCGAGCACGGGAGTGCCTTCTTCGTTGCCGCTCGCATCGAGCGGCTGACAGATCACCGTGCGGTAACCGGCCATGCTGGGATGGCAGGCTGCCGTAACGATTGTGCCGTCAATACGCGCGTAATTCATGATGCAAACGAAGGAAGTGGCGGCCTAGTAAATACGAAGTTGGTCAACCATCACACAGCGGCGGGTGCGGGTGAACGTTTTCGGGTTGGTGATGCCTTCGCCCGTGGTGGTGGCGATCGAATAGCTGAGATAACCTTCCCCGCCGAGCCCAAGCCCACAGGTGCTGGCGCCGTTTTTGACAAAAAGAGTCGTATCTAGAGCGCGGGCCATGGTCGTTATACGATCGACGTTGAGCGAATGAATGATGGCGGAATGCTTGTAGCCGTGCTCGGCGCGCTGGGCAGCTTGGATCCCTTCCTCAACGCTCTTTACCCTCACAATCGGTAGCATCGGCATCATCTGCTCCTCGATCACGAACGCATGGTTGGCATCCGTCTCAGCAAACAACAACTGCGTGCCATCGGGAACCGTGGTGCCGGCACGCTGCGCGAGAACAGTGGCGTCGATCCCGACAAAACAGCGATTGAGCACGGGGTGGGAACAACCGCCGGCATCCGCCTTAGTCGAAAAAGCGACCTTCGTGAGCTGGTCGAGCTGGTTGCTGTTGAGCGCGCGCGCACCGTTGCGCGAGAGTGCGGCCATGAGTTTGTCCGCAACAGAATCGAGAACGAAGACTTCTTTTTCGCCGACACAGAGAAGATTATTGTCGTAAGCCGCGCCGGTAATGATGTCGCGGGCCGCTTTGTTTAGATCGACCGTATCGTCGACCAAGACCGGCGGGTTGCCCGGTCCCGCGCAGATCGCGCGCTTGCCGGACTTCATCGCAGCCGCCACCACCGCTGGACCACCGGTCACACAGAGAACTTTTACCTCTGGCGCTTTGCACAGGGCGTCGAAGGATTCGAGCGTTGGCTTTTCGATGACGCAGATGAGATTCTCAATGCCCAGCGCGGCGTGAATCGCCTCATTGTAGGTGCGGACGGCGAGAGCGGCGGAACGCGCGCCGCCTGGGTGAGGATTGAAGATCACGCTGTTGCCGGCCGCCACTATGTTGATGATGTTGCCGGAGAGCGTGGGGATCGAATGGGTCATCGGCAAAATCGCGGCAATGACCCCGAAAGGCGTGAACTCCTCGAGCGTGATGCCGTGATCGCCGCTGTGTGCGTCGGGGCGCAACCATTCGACACCGGGCACGAGTTTGACGATTTGAAGCTTCTCAATCTTGTGGTCGAGGCGTCCGATCTTCGTCTCGGCGAACTCAAACTTGCCCCACTCCACCGCTTTTTCGGTCACGATCGCCTTGACGATTTCGACCACCTTGGCCCGCCCGGCCACACCCTTGAGGCGCAACTGATCGAAGGCATCCTGTGCCGCACGACAGGCGGACGGCACATCCTGAAATACGCCGAAGTGGCGCGCGCCGGTTGAGGATACGATGGCGGGCGCACCTTGGGGCGCCGCCGCCGAGCGTCCAAAGGCCCGCACCACTTCCTCAACTACGGAGCGGACAAGGGCTTCATTGATAATGAGCGGAGAAGACATGAGCGTATCAGAAAGTTGATTACACAATGCGCTTGCCCAGCACCTCGACGGTGTCGACGAGGCCGACGACGGCGGCGTCGATGGGCATTTGTTTCAAGCCGGTCGCCTGACGGGCGGAGCTGCCCTGGCAGAACAGGACGAGATCGCCAGTGCCGGCGCCGAGCGGATCGACTGCGACAATGGTGTTGGCGCCTGGTTTGAGCCGGGTGGGATCGGATTCGTCGACCAGCATCGGGCGCAAAAGGAGGAGGGGGCGGCCGCGCATGGTCTCTTCTTTTTTGGTCGAGACCACGGAGCCGATGACGCGAGCAAGAAACATGGCGGTTCCCAGGTTAAAGTTAGGGGGTCCTGACGAAGCACGCCGCTCAAGGAGAACGGTTCACCTCGTCAAAAACCGAACTATTTCTTAGGGGCTGGTGCGACGGGCTTGGGCAGCACGAGCGCGACATCATCGTGCGGGCGAGGAATGACCTGCACACTGATGACTTCGCCATACGCGCGGGCGGCGGTGGCGCCTGCTTCGGTGGCGGCTTTGACGGCGGCGACATCACCCGTGACCACCGCGGTCACGAGCGCATTGCCGACCTGTTTCATGGGGCCGACAAGGGAGACATTGGCGGACTTAAGCATGGCGTCGACACCAGCGACGAGCGCGGTGAGTCCACGCGTTTCAAGGAGACCGATAGCGGATTGAGACATGGTTGGATGAGTTGAGGTTTGGTTGAGAAGAACGGGAGTCAGGCGATTGCAGGCTGCGCCGAAATAAGCCGGGCGGTTTCGCGGGCAACCACGAGTTCTTCGTTCGCCGGAATTACCAGCACGCGAGTACGCGAACCGCTGGTTCCCAGATCGGTTTCGTGCGCTGCAGTGGCGTTGCGAGCAGGATCGAGTACGAGGCCGAGATCGCCGAGGTTGGCGCAGACGGCTTCACGCAACCATGGGTTATTTTCGCCAATGCCGGCGGTGAAAACGAGCGCGTCGCAACCGCCCAACTCGAGCCAGAAGGCGCCGATCCAGTGGCGAATGCTCTGAACGAAAGTGGTAAGAGCGAGCTTGGCCCGGACATCGCCCTGATCGGCGGACACCTTGATGTCGCGCACGTCGTTGCTCGATCCGGAAAGTCCGAGAAGACCACTTTCCTGGGTTAACTGCCGCTCGGCTTCTTCGAGGGATATTTTCAGACGGCGCATCGCGCAGGGCAACGCGGCGGCGTCGAGATCGCCCACCCGGTTGTTCTGCGGAAGCCCAGATTGCGGACTGAAGCCCATACTGGTGCCGATGGCGACACCGTCGCGTATCGCGGTAATCGAACTGGAGCCTCCGAGGTGACAGGAAATTACCCTCAAAGGAGCGCCAGAAATTTCGCGCGGCCCGTCGAGATACAAACGACGAACAACGTCGCCGACATCGGAGCGGCCCAGGAGATCGGCCGAGCGTTCGGCCACAAATTTATGACTGGCTCCATGAAAACCAAAGCGGCGAATGCCGGCTCTGTACCAGGATTCTGGGACGGCATAGCGCCGGGCGAAATCAG
>Ga0302321_100003195_pt1 | contig 14039 bp, 8 predicted proteins | sample Fen_T0_1_FD_202505 | JGI IMG/M metagenome (GOLD analysis project Ga0302321, IMG submission 202505) | Peat permafrost microbial communities from Stordalen Mire near Abisko, Sweden - Fen_T0_1 | ecosystem: Environmental > Terrestrial > Soil > Wetlands > Permafrost | place: Sweden: Abisko...
TCTCGAACGGCACCACTTCAGCCTGCGGATTCTGGCGCAAGATGGACGCGGCCACCAACGCCGCCACATCCACACACCGCACCGACGTGGTCGCACCCGTCCGCTGGCCGGTCACGGCCGAACTCATCGAGCCGGACACATCCGGGCAGACATACACTTTGCCAGCGATGCACGGAATGTTTTCCGTCGCGACTTCCATGGCGTCCTGCAGCGCGTCCCGGATCAGGCTCGGCACATCCCCGCCCGTCGCCTTGAACGCCATCAACAACTGATACGGAAACACGCGGGCGCGTTTTACCGCGTCGGCACTCGCCAGGCGGTTGGCGATTAATTTCACCATCACCTCGTTATCGAACACCCCGTGACGCGCAAACGTGTTCAAGTTCATCCGCGTCATCTGCCACGGCGCGTTCTTTGCGATGGCCGTCCACTCGGCCTGGCCGAGATCCAAGGCGGTCAACATCTGGAAGGCCACGTCCGGCACTTCCTCCCGCTGTCCGCCTTTATAGGCTTCAAACTGCTTCACGATGGCGGGGAGCGCGGCGGCGTCGTGCGTGCGGCCAAGCAAATAGCCGTAAAACGCCGCGCGGGTCGCATTGCCCGGCTTCGGATGCACCATCTTGACGAGATCCGCCAAGGACGGCGCATTGCCCACGGACGCCCGGAACAACTGCTCATCCGTGCGGGATTCCAGCCAGCGCTGCACCAGTTTCTTCGGCACGGTGCCGAGCGATTTGCGGCCCACCACGCCCGAGCGCAACACCTGGACGAAATTGCGGAGCATCTTGCCATCGTCAATCACGCGGTCGAAAACCGCGCGGAGCAACTGCGGATCTTTCATCGAGAGCGCCGCGCACAATACGGCCGGCATGTCTTTCATGAAACCTTTCTGCCGCGCATACACCGCGGTCTTGGCGAGGAAGGACGCCTCCACTTCCTTCGTCAAGGCGAGCACCTTTTGGAGCTGGTCCTCGGCGGAGGCGTAGTAGGTCGCGTTCAGGCAGCCCGTGGCGGCGTATTGGGCCAGCGCCTGTTTCGGCGCGAGCGCGTAAGCCGGGCCGCCCGCTTCGTTGCTGGCATCGGTCTGCGGCAAAAGCACGCCGCGCAAAGATTGGAACAAGGTTTTGTTGGCCATATGTTTTCTTTCGTTTATCTGCCAACACCTATCGCAACCGGCGTGCCAACTAAATGAACCCCCGCAAATCCAATGTAAACGCCAATAACCACGGCCTTAAAATAATTTTCCGCCGCCACGGCAGATTGGAATTGCTGATTGGCGGCACTAGCGGATAAGCTAAGCAGCAGGAATAACCGCTATGAATACTAAGAAACGCGTGGTGATTGGTCTGCTGGGCAGCGTATTGGACTCCGGCTTCCATCAGGAACGGTGGAACAAGTGGCGTCCGAGCATTTCCCTGTGCCAGCACGCCACGCTGCCCGTGGACCGGTTCGAGCTGATCTACGACCCCAAGTTCCAGGACACGGCCAATGTGGTCATGGCGGACATAGGGCGTGTCTCCGCGGCAACCGCCGTCAAAGGCACGCCCCAGACCTTGCGCGATCCGTGGGACTTCGAGGAGGTCTATGCCGCCCTGCATGACTTCGCCCGCAGCTACGAATTCAAACCCGACACCGAGGAGTATCTCGTCCACATCACCACCGGCTCGCATGTGCAGCAGATTTGCCTGTTTTTGCTGACCGAATCGCGGCACTTCCCCGCGCGGTTGCTGCAGAGTTCCCCGGCCGACACCAAGCGGCGGGGGCCGGAAGGCCGGTTTGCGATCATTGATTTGGATCTCTCCAAATACGACCGGCTCGCGGCGCGCTTCGGCAAGGAACAGACCGAGGCCCGCTCGTTCCTCAAATCCGGCATTGCCACCCGCAACGAACGGTTCAACCAGCTCATCGAACAGATTGAGCACGTCGCGATTCATGCGAAAGAGCCCATTCTCCTCACCGGCCCGACGGGCGCGGGGAAATCGCACCTGGCCCGGCGCATCTACGAGCTTAAAAAATCGCGGCACCAGCTCACCGGCGCCTTTGTGGAAGTGAATTGCGCCACGTTGCGCGGTGATGGCGCCATGTCCGCGCTCTTCGGCCACGTCAAAGGTGCCTTCACCGGGGCCCTCAAAGACCGCCCCGGCCTGCTCCGCACCGCCGATGGCGGCCTGCTGTTTCTGGACGAGATCGGCGAGCTCGGTCCCGATGAGCAGGCGATGTTGCTCCGGGCCTTGGAAGACAAACGGTTTCTGCCCTTCGGCGGTGATCAGGAGGTTGGCAGCAACTTTCAACTCATCGCCGGCACCAATCGCGACCTGCAACTGGCCGTGCGCGAAGGCCGCTTTCGCGAAGACCTGCTGGCGCGCACCAACCTGTGGACCTTCCCGTTGCCGGGCCTGCGGCTGCGGCCGGAGGACATCGAGCCCAATCTGGATTACGAGTTGGAACAATTTGCCCGCAAGAGCAGCCAACGCGTCACCATGAGCAAGGAGGTGCGCGCGGATTTTTTAAAATTTGCCCGGTCGCCCGCCGCCCTGTGGACCGCGAATTTCCGCGACTTGAACGCCTGCATCACCCGCATGGCCACGCTGGCGCCCGGTGGCCGCATCACCGCCCCCGTGCTGGTGGAGGAACTGGCGCGCTTGCAGCGCGGCTGGTCCGGGTCCCAGGCGTCCGATGATCCTGCGGCAATCCTGGCCGGCGTCCTCAGCGATCAGGCCCGGGCCAGGCTCGATCTGTTTGACCAGGCGCAACTGGCATTTGTCATCGGCGTCTGCCGGGAATCCGCCACCCTGTCCGATGCCGGTCGCAAACTGTTCGCCGCCACGCGCGAACATCGCAAAACCGCCAACGATGCCGACCGCCTGCGCAAATACCTCGCCCGGTTCGACCTCGACTGGCCCGCCGTCAAGCAAACCATGCCACAAGGCTAAAGATTGAGGGAAATGCGCCAAAGCTCCGCGCATAGCCCCGGAGCGCGCCCGTCCTCGGCCAATGCCACTAGGATTTGGGTTGGCTTTGGTGGAATACAATGAGAAATAGCTTTGGTAAAGCACCCCGTCGTCCCTCCCAGACGAATGGAAAACAGTCGCGGAGCGACCCGGGATTTTAGCCAGCTACGAAGTGGCTGGTCGCGCCCACAAAAAAGTTTTGCGTCCTGGAGGGACGCCGGATTTCCGCTGTCCCGTCAGGACGGATTCGGTTTTGAAACCAACCCTCCGGCACTGCGGGCCGGGCTAATTTCCCGTGTCGCTTCGCGACCGCTGAAACACGGTGTGCCTTTCGGTTGTCGCGGAGCGACCTGGGATTTTAGCCAGACACGCCAGTGTCTGGTACCCGCCCCCAATTTCAAATTTGTCCCAGCGGGACAACAGGAAGCCTGCGACTGGTTACCTTTTCAAACCTCGAGAGGGTTAGGGAGAGAGGCCGGGTTTCCCCGCCGTCATCCCAGTAAGAGCCACCCAGACCACAAGACTCAAACCACGCCTCCCCACGCGACGCCCACCACCCAAATCAATGCCCTGTTTACCCTCCATGAACACCCTCAGCGAAATTATTTTAAAAATATTTGACAAGCACACAAAGTCAGTTTAAAAATCAGATGCGGCAGAAATATGCACCGCGGCCCACGCCGGGGGGCATTAGCCTTTTTGTGCCTTGTGTCGTGCATGGCACCGCTCAGATTCTTTGCCCATGAAAAATAGAACCCTACATTTTTCAAAAATCCAGGTGTCCATCCCGGCCAGCATCCGCGTCGCCGAAACGGAAAATTTTTCTCATTCATCCAACCTTGAAGTTTTCCGAAAAAAGGCAAATCGGCGAAACGAACCCAATTTGCTTTTTTTATAAGTGCCTGTATTTAAATATAAAGCGATAAATTTACGACGAGCGCAGGGCCGAAAACGAACCCAAAACGAAGCCAAACGAACCCAAAGCGAACCCAATTTAAACCTCAATAACCCAATTTTAACCCCACCAAACCGGCCCGTTTTGTCCGCCGCCCTCTGATTTGGAACGCATTTTCATCTCAAAATGGATGACTAGCTGTGCTCCTACAGCGCGCACGCGTCGTGATTCCTTCGCCTGAGCCGTTTTGCGAAGCAAAAATTCAGCAGAAATTTTATGCAATATGGGTCTTCCGTTGATCCGCCGGCTGGCGTTTAATAATCCTGTGCCGGCGTCACAAACCTTGTTGTTTCCCGATCCCCGACCCCTGGTCGAGCGCCTGGGCCATGACTTCTTCCGGCAAGTGACCCGGCGGCCCGGCGTGTACCTGATGCACGATGCAGCCGGACTGGTCCTTTACGTCGGCAAAGCCAAAAACCTGCGGCAACGCCTCGGCAGTTACCGCGTGGCCAATCCCGACCGCCTGGGACGCCGGCATCTTCGCCTGTTGCGGCAGGTGGCGCGGATTGACGTGCAGGAATGCCTGGATGAAGCCGCCGCCCTGGCCCGCGAAGCCGAATTATTACTCGCGCTCAAACCCAAGTTCAATCGCGCCGGCGTATGGCCGGCCACACCCCGTTATTTCCTGTGGCGGCGAATCGGCAACCAACTGGAGTTCGCGCTGGCGGAGACGCCCACCGACGGTTGGCAGTCGTTTGGCCCCTGCGGCAGTGGGATCGTTTACTTGCGTGCCGCGCTCGTGCGCTTGCTATGGCTGGCGCTCCATCCCGGGTTGGGAGCCACGGCCATGCCCGCCGGCTGGGTGCAAGGTCGCCTTGGCGAAATTGTTGCGCTGGCCGAGTCCCAAATGGACGAGCCGAGCGCCAGCCGAATCGACCCCGTTCTGACCGGGCTCTTCGCCGGCAGCCACGCTGGTTTTACTGCCTGGGTGGAGGAGCGGACAAAAACAGTGACCCCTGCTTACGACCTCGCCCTGCGGGATGCCGATCTGGAAACCGTGATGCAATTGGTGCAGGCCGCTGCGCGGCGCACCCGGCCATTCGTCGTCCCGGAACGGATTGCAAGGGAGCAGCGCTGCGAGGCAACAACGTGGTTCGCCGGGGAGGATTCGCCCCACCCGTGAGCGTCGCCGCGGCAAAACCGGTGCACACGATTTCGGTGCGCGATCTGGTCGAGTTTGTCCTGCGCGAGGGCGATCTTGGCGGCGAGCGTGAGTTTGTCGGCTCCGACCGGGCGCTCGCCGGCATCCGCGGTCACCAGAAAATCCAACGCTCGCGTCCGTCGGGGTATCTGACCGAATTGCCCGTTGAAAACACCGTGGAAACGGATGAATTCACGCTGCAAATTCGCGGGCGGATTGATGGGTTGCTCATCACTTCCGAACAGGTGTTGCTCGAGGAAATCAAAACCGTGTCAGGAAGTTGGGATCACGAAGCTGATCCGCTGCACTGGGCGCAGGCGAAATTCTACGGCTACCTGCACGCCCAGGAAAAGAGCCTGCCGGAACTCGTCATCCAACTAGTCTATCTGGAACTGCCCGGCGGCCAAGTGACCGAGTTTCGCCAGTCCTTTTCGTTTGCCGAACTGGCGGATTTTTTCTCGTCCACCACCGCCATTTACCTGGGCTGGTTGCGTGAACAGCACCACTGGTGTTTGGCTCGCAATCAGGCCATTGCAGCGCTGGCCTTTCCCTTCCCAAAATATCGTCCGGGGCAGCGTGAGCTGGCCGTGGCCGTCTACCGCGTGCTCGCCAACGGCGGGCGGTTGTTTCTCGCTGCGCCCACCGGCATCGGCAAAACCATTTCCGCCCTGTTCCCGGCCGTGAAAGCCCTGGGCGAAGGCAAGCTCGAGCGGATTTTTTATCTAACCGCCCGCACCGTTGGCCGCGCCATCGCCGAGAAAGCGCTGGTGGATTTGCGCCGGGCGGGCTTGAAACTGCGCGCCGTCACGCTGACCGCCAGGGAAAAAGTCTGTGTGCGTGAAGGGCAACCCTGCGATCCGCTGACGTGCCCGCTGGCCAAGGGATATTATGATCGCAACAAGCCCGCCATCCGCGAGGCGCTGGCCCGGGAAGAAATTACCCGGGGCGTGCTCGAAGCCGTGGGCCAGAAACATCAGGTCTGCCCCTTCGAACTTTCCCTGGACGTCTCCGTTTGGGCGGATGCCATCATCTGCGATTACAATTACGTCTTCGATCCGCGCGTGTATTTGCGACGGCACTTTGCCGAAGACGGCGGTGCTTACGGTTTTCTGGTGGATGAAGCGCACAATCTCGTGGACCGCGCGCGCGAGATGTTTTCCGCCGACCTGGAAGCCCGGGAAATCTTGGACGTCAAACGCGCCCTAAAAAAAGCCGCCCCGCGCTGCTCCAAGGCGCTGACCCAATTGCATACCGCGTTGCGGAAACTAAACAGCGCCATCGCCTCGCCGGAAGAATCAACTGAAGCTTCCGATCCTGCGGTCGAACTCAATTTGTTTCCCGCGCCGACCACACTGGTTCGGAGTGAAGCCGGCGGCGTCAGCACCAGCCCTCAATTTCCGGAAAGTATCATTGAGCCGCTGGAAACGGCGTTGGACGAGGCCGAGAAGTGGCTGGTCAAGAACCAGCCGGCGGAATTCCGCGAAGTGCTCCTCGCCCTGTATTTCCGGCTGCATTCATTCCGGCGCACCGCCGAACTGTACGATGAATGTTTCGTTACCATCATCGAAAGCGAACCCGCCACGAAGGTTCGATTGTTTTGTCTGGATCCTTCGCGGCTGCTTCGTAAGGCGCTGGCCCGCGGCAAGGCCGCCGTTTTCTTTTCCGCCACGCTCACGCCGATGGATTATTATCGCACCCTGCTGGGCGGGGCGCCGGAAGATCCGGTGCGGCAACTGCCCTCGCCATTTCCATCCGAAAATCTGGCGGTGCTGGTTCAAGACCGCATTCAAACCCACTGGAAGGGCCGGGCCGGGTCGCTTGGCGAGGTCGTCGCGGCGATCGGAACTTTGGTGTCGGGCCGCCGTGGCAACTATCTTGTCTATTTCCCTTCGTATCAATATCTTAACGACACACTCCAGGCGTTTCAAGTCGGCTTCCCGTTGCTCCCGGTGCTCGTGCAGCGTGTGGGCATGAACGAGGCGGAGCGTGATGCTTTTCTCGCCGCCTTTTCGGTCGAGCATGGCGAAACGCTGGTTGGCTTCGCCGTCCTCGGCGGGATTTTTGGCGAAGGCATTGACCTCGTCGGCGAGCGTTTGATCGGGGCCGTCATTGTTGGCGTGGGACTGCCCCAACTGTGTGTCGAGCGCAACCTGATTCGCGATTATTTCCAGGTGCGGAACGCCGCCGGCTTTGATTACGCCTATACGTTTCCGGGCATGAACCGCGTGCTTCAGGCCATCGGCCGGGTCATCCGCTCCGAAACGGATCGCGGGGTGGTGCTGCTCATCGATGCGCGTTTCAATGAGACCCGCTATCGTCGGCTGTTCCCGGCCTGGTGGAACTATTCACGCGTGCGCCACGCGGACGGCTTGCGCGAAGCCATCGCCAGTTTCTGGGGGCAGGAATCCGCTTGAATGTCCGTCGCACCCTGCCGGACATCATCGCAAGAGTCATGACCGCCACCTCGCCAAAGGCACTGAATTGGCGCGCTACGATTGCGTGAGCCGTTCCGCCTGTTGCGGGTTGAGCATTGATAAGTAGGCAAGTTTTCCGCCCAGCCATTGGCGCTTTTCAGCCTGTTCCTCCACTGCCAGTTTCGAAAGCTGATGCTGTGCTGCGCGCAGCCGGCGGCGCTCCTGTCGGGAAAGTCCCAGGACTTTATTTACCACCACCCCGGTCACGGTCTGGCGGGTGCCCTGGCCCATCAGCTTGGTTTTCGCCACATTGACAGTGAAACCCTCCTCCTGAACGATGCGCGTGACGAGTTGGCGAATTTTGTGTGCGGCTTCGCGCGGCAGGTCGCCGGAAAACGTGAGGTCATCCGCATAGCGCGTGTAAGCGACCTGGTGCTTCCTGGCCAGCCCGGCGATGCGCCGGTCCATCCGTAGCAGCAGGGCGTTACAGATGCCCGGACTGGTGGGCGCACCCTGAACACAGTGCCGCAGTCCCACCGGCACATGAAAGACCTCCGTCCCGACGGCCACGGGTTGTCGCTCCGCCTCGGTCATCAGCACGGCCAGGGTGGTTGCCACTGGAAAGCTGTAGCCATACGCGATCAGCATCCCGCGAACCCGCCCGACGGTGACCGAAGGAAAAAAATCCTTCAAATCCAGTTTGAGCACAAACTGCCGGCCGACATGAGGCTCGGCGCCCGTGCGGATGCTGCGCCCGCGCCGGAAGGCATGGGCGTGTTCGCTCACCGGCAATTTCTCCACCAGCAGTTCCAGCAGCCGCCGCTGGATCAACTTGAGCCGGCGTTTGGGAGCCATGATGAGGCGTTTGCCGCCGGAACGCTTGGGGATGGCAAAGGTGATGTAATGCGGCTGCCGCTCCCGCTCGCGATGGATGGCGAAGAACCAAAGTTCCTTCAAGGAGATGCCCAGCGCCCGGCCAAGGTCTTCCTCGGTTTGCCACAGCGGCAGACCATGGCGCTTAAGCTGATCCTCGTCCGTCAGCAGATCGCGCAGGTTGCGGTTGCGCGTCCGCATCGTTCCGCCGAAGAGCCGTTCGGCTTCGGTCACCGACATCACCTTTTTCTTTTTCGTGAATCCCAACTGGCGCGCGGGCGACTTGAACTTGGGAAGCAGTCGCTTGTCGCGCAGTGCCCGGCGGCGATGATGTTCCTTGAGCGGGCCACCGGCAGCACTCACGCACTCTTCCACGGCATCGGATCCTTCCAAGCCTTGCCCCGTGGCGGAAGTTGAAAGCCGGGAGATGTCGCGTTTGCGCGATCCGCCGAAGATTGATTTGATCCAACCGCCGAGGCTCATAAGTCCAGGCCTCCAGCGTTGCTGAAGGCAGACAGGACCCGGCGGCGGACTACTTTCGAGGCTTTGGACTCAGGGCCTCCCTGCGTTGCGAACGTAGGGAACCCTGGCGATGTATGTCTGGCATTGCTCCTCCACGGCGAAACACCGTGGCACTCCTGGCTAATCCGCAGCCGCCGGGCCTTGTCTGGCTTCATTGTTTTCCCTCCTCCTGGTCCTCGTCAACATTTTCTTCCTCCGCCTCATCTTCGGGCTCGCCGGCTCCAGCTGCGTCGGCGGCGGAGGTTTTCCCGCTGGCGGTAGTGCTGGCAGCGGTCGAGGTTGGTAAATCTTTGCGGCCATCCGCGCTGGCCTGGAACAATGCCAGCATGTGTTCGCAAGGCCCTTTGCCCAGCAAGTTGTCCTGAAAGAACGGACAACTGCACGTCCCGAAAATGATCCGGCCTGAGTCCCCCACGACAATCTCGGTCTTCTCCGTGGCAACATTGCCCGTGACCCGCCAGTCGCGATAGATGATTTCACGCGTGACCGGCCCGTCAGGCGTTTTGAGTTTCTTGGTCTTGCGCGTTTCCTGCGGTTCGCAGCGGGCAAACGGCACGGCATTCTTCGCGAGCAATGCCTGGGCGCGTTCCCTGCGTTCATCCGGCGGAAAGAATTTGGCCTCATCCACGGGCTGTTCAAACAGCTCGCGGTGCCGGAAGTCGCGTGACGCCACATCAAAGATCGCCCGCCCTTGGCGGCAGAGCCGTTCGCAGGCCCGCCCGACGAGCTCGGGCTTTTGCTGGAGTTGCGCCGCCAGATCTTTTGCCGAAGCGTGAAAACGGTTGGCCAATTCCTGATGAGCTTGGGCGGTCAGTTCTTCACTCACCGGCGCGGCATCGCCCAGCAAATCAAAGCTGCCTGTGCCGGTCCAGCTCTGGTCGCTCCAGCCGGACAAACCCAGCACAAAGGTCAGGTCGGGCAAATTCACCGCATAGAAACTTGGCAGCCCCCGGCCTTTCAGATAGATGTCCACGCTGGTCGCGAACGGCAGGAGCGGTTCAATCAAATTGAGCCGGCGGCGTCCCCACGTGCGAATGATGCGCGGCTCGGTGAAATTGTGTTCGGCCCCACGCAGCCGGATGGAATGTTCCCAAGGTTCGAGCACGATCTGCGCCTCCTCCCCCGGTCTGAATTCGTAGCGCACCGCCCGCGGCGAAACTTTCGCCTTCGTATAACGCAGAAACCGGATGGCGGCGAGCAGGTCGGCGGGCCTGACGGTAAGCCGCGTGCCCGGCATGGCCATCGCGCTGCTGACCTGCAGGAAGCCGCGCACCCAGCTGTCAGGCAGTTCCACTTTCTGTTCGAAGCGCCCGCCCGCGCCCTTCGTTTTCACTTCAAAACCTTCGGCCCCGATCCGCAGCCAGGTTTCACGGCTCGAACGCAATTCGTTCAGCGCCCCCCACAGCCAGGCGGAAAAATCCACGTTCGTTGTCCCGGTGACCACTTCGCCGTCGGTGGCGAACATTTTCGGGTTGGCAATCACCATCGCATAAACACTCTGGTCCTGGCTGAAGGCTTCAAAGAAAATACGGTCCGGATGCACGGTGATCACCGGGTCGAGCATCCAACTCATGAGTTCCCCCTGCGTGAGCCACGTGTCGTTCGACCAGATCGCCTCGCCGAGCGCCCGCAGCGTAAATCGGAGGATGGGAATATTGCGCACGACCTGACCGTGAAAACGCACGGGGCGTCGGGCGTTCGCGGACATCCCCAGCAATGCGCGGTCGCGGTTGCTCTCAAAAACGCTCGGGCTGGCGTAATCCAAGGCGAAGATCATGCGGCCCTCCGTTCGTAAACCACCGGTTGCTCGTTCGCGCCGCGCAACTCCGGCCAGCGATGCAGCAACTGCGCCATTAACCCCAGGAGCCGTTCCTTCGGATAGCGTGTGTCTGGCAGGTACAGCGCGTCCTTGGCCCGCTCCAAAATCAGTCGCGCCGATTCGAGGGTGCCGGCCCCGTTGGCGACCGCTCCGAAGGCGAGCGTCCGCGTGTCCCGCTGCATCGGACGCAGCAATGTCCCCAGCAGCAAGGGCAGGTGGGTCATGGCCTGGTCGCGCGCGCGCGGGTCGCCCAGTCCCAGCGCGCGATACGCCAGCGCCATCACATGAATCTCCGAAGCCTCGACCAGATCCGCCAGGCTGCGCGGGTCGGCGAGATAGGCCGATGCCGAACGCTCGAACAGTAATCTCGCCAGCCGGTTGGCTTTGATCAGCGCGTTGTATTGATAGATCGAGTAAGCCGGAACTTGGCCCAGCACATTCGCCGCGCGGCGGGAGAAGACCGCTTCGTTGGTTTTCAATGCCGCGTAATAATCGGTGAGGCGGTCCGCATCTTCCAGCAACTTGGCCGCATTGCCCCAGCGGCCCGCGCGCGTCACGATGCGGCTGGCGAGCTGATCAATCATTTCCTCATCCCCCACGGCGATGAAGCGGCTCAGCAGATTGGTGTAGCTCTGCCCCCAGATGTCCGCCTGCACATGCAATTTGTAGGGGCCACGGAGCAATTCCGGGAAACGGGCGTAGAGCGCGAGCGCGACGGATTCCTCCAATTGATGCACCGACGCGATCCCCAGACCGGGCCAGTTCCACTCCCGCGAGGCCCCCGCCAGCGCGAGCAGACGCCCGACGACGTCCGCTTCAGGCAGGCTCTGATTTTCGATCAATTCCAAAACCTGCTTGTTAAATTCTTTCCGTGAACTGCAGGTGCGGATCAGCGCCGACCATAAATCCCACCAGCCTTTTTCGCGGGCGTAGTCAGCCATCTTGCCGTAGCTGCCGCGCGCGAACCAACTCCGCCAAACCTGATTGAGGTGCCGGCAGAGATACGGAAACACGTCCCGCCCGCGGCGTTGCACCAGTTGGAAGAAACCTTCCGCCAAATTCGCGCTCAAGCCGTCCGGATGCCGTTTTTCCAGTTCGTGGCAGAGTACCCCACCATCGCGAATCGATTCGCACAGTTCGAGGCTTTCCTTTGCCCAATCTACCAGTGGCACTTGCTTGCGGTACAGCCGCCACCGGAAACCCTCGTCCTTTTTGGCCTCGACGAGCGCCAGCAGGCGACCCCATAACTTTCGCTTTTCACCGCCCAGCCAGCTGCTCGGGAGGCGCCGCAGGATATAAGCGTCCGTCGCTTGCGCATCGCGTTCGTAAAGGGCGCAGGCATTGTCTTCATCGAGCTGAAACCAGAGGTCGAACTTGCGTAGAACGGTTTGGCGCTGGCCGGGCGTGGCCGCCGCCCGGAAACGGGCCTGCAAATCCACCATGATCTGGTGGCCGCGTGCATCGCGTTTGCGCCAGTCGAAGCGCTCGGACAGTTTCCATTCGTAAAGCCGCCGGAACAAATCGGCGTCATCGTGTTTGTCCACCTCCGCCAGCCACGTTTCGAGAATTCTGGCCTTGTCCCCCTGCCAACGAATCGTCTGGGTTCTCCACTTGGGCAAAACCATGAAAGGGCTGAACCGGGAGAGGATGAACGGGCGGAAAAGAATCCGGTTGCGACGATAGAGTTCCGGACCGAAAAGCCAGGTGAAACCAGAAAAGGAGATTTCAGCGGCGGCGAGCGTTTCGAGCGCCCCGCGCAACTCAGCGTCGCCCGTGGACTGTTTCAGCAGTGCCCGGATGGTTTGCTCCAGTTCCTTTGGAGTCATGATGGATTCAAGCTATTGAGAAATGGTGGGGGCGGCAAGCCAAGTCGGCTTTCCGTTTAAATGGGTATTTGGCCATTACGCGTTAATTCTTTTCGACATATCCCTTTTTCACTTTCTCCGCGATCAAACTTTCCGCCTCGTGTTTCGCCCTGGCTTCGTCGGCAAACGATTTTGCCTGTGACTGGCCGGCGGTTCCAATCCTCCCAAAACGCACCGTGAAAGAGTTGCCGGACAATGAAATTTCCCAGAACTTTTGCGATGCCCCGCCGACAAACTCAAAATGCCGGACCGAGGTCGCCGCCGGGTGGCTCGCGGGTGTGGCTATGATCGCTGGCGGGGAGGCGGGTTCGCCGGGCGGCGCTGGCGGTGGCACGGCAACTACCGCCGGTTGGGGAGCAACTGGCGCAGGAACTTCGTCCGTCTCGTCCGTCTCCGGCATCACTTCTTCAACCTGTCCTTGCAGCAGCTTTTCAATCCGTCCCAGCACGTCCTCCCGGTTGTGATACCAGTCCTTCGTCAACACCAGGGCGAAGCGCCAGCCGAACGCGCGCAGGATGGCCGGCTGCATCAGGTACCGGTCCAGCAGGTTCTGATTCGCATAGTGCCCCTCCGTATCCACCAGAATGCCGAGCTGATACAGGCTGTCGCCGCTGCGGCGCACGGCCAGATCGCAGCGGAACTTGGACTGGCCGACATTCAATTCGGCGGCATAACCCCGTTCGCGCAGGGCCGCGGCCAGTTGTTCCACCACGGCATCGCCGCGGTTCAACGGCGCCAGCGTCTTGCGCGTGAGCGGATTCAAGTTCTCCAACACGCGCCGCGCCGTGGCTTCATCGCCCTTGGACACCGCCTCGGCGTAGTGCAGAAAGTTTTTAAGGCTGTTCGCGCCATCGTTGTAATCATTGGTGATGTCGTGGTGGCGGATCGAGCTCACGATGGCCATGTGATGCTTCGCCCGGGAGAAGATGACGTTCAGCCGCTTCTCGCCGCCGCGCTGGTTGATGGGCCCGAAGTTCATCAGCATCCGGCCGTTCGCGTCATGCCCGTAGCAGACGCTCATGATGATGATGTCGCGCTCGTCGCCCTGGACATTTTCCAGATTCTTCACGAACAGACCGCAGAACACGTCGTTTTCCTCGCGCACATATTCGGTTTCCAGCTGTGCGGCAAACGCGGCATCTTCCCCGGCCAGCAGGCTCAGCGCACTTTCCAGCTCGCCCTGCTGCGCCTCGGAAAAGGCGACGAGCCCGATGCTCAGCTTCGTGTCGCGCTGGAGAATGCTTCGCACCAGCTGGGCGATATACGCGGCTTCGTTCGGATTGCGGCGGTCTTCATAGAGCCCGTGCTCCATGAAGTGGAAGCTGATGCTGCGGGCGAGCAAGGCGTCCGTGTTGGCGGCGCCCTGGTCGGTCGCGGTGACGATCAATTCCGGCCGGTCGGCGACCGCGCGCTGGCGATCGGGAATGGTGTAGAGATTGCCGCTGTAGAACGCCGCGTTGGAAAAGCTGATGAGCGATTCGTACCGGCTGCGGTAATGC
>Ga0302321_100003196_pt1 | contig 14039 bp, 19 predicted proteins | sample Fen_T0_1_FD_202505 | JGI IMG/M metagenome (GOLD analysis project Ga0302321, IMG submission 202505) | Peat permafrost microbial communities from Stordalen Mire near Abisko, Sweden - Fen_T0_1 | ecosystem: Environmental > Terrestrial > Soil > Wetlands > Permafrost | place: Sweden: Abisko...
TAGACAAAACAGGCCAATAAATTCTGCTTGGATTTGCCGCTGTAGAAATAGCGAAAACTCTATTGTTCGCCTGGAATGCTGTAAATGCTGACGGAGGAGTTCCACCCAAAGCAGAAGCATTCCCAGTCCCCGAATATTTGAATGGAACATCGGGATTCCCTCCAAACCAAATTTGTAAATTGTTGAAGTTTATCGGGGTCCATAGCTTAGAAGCTCCCGACGTAATAGTTAGAGATCCAGTCGCATCGGTCATTGTTCCAGAAATGCCCGTAGATGTGAAAAACTTAGTCCCAGCGATAGCGTTTAAGAATTGAGTTCCGTTATCATATTGGATATAGCCACCCCCAACGACAGGTGTCGCACTTGAGACCATCGCAGAAGAATTAAACGAAGAGTCCCCGTTCCTTTTCTTGAACCCTTTGTCTAAAATAACAATATTATCCAGATCGGGAGATTGGTCTAATGGAGAAAGATATTCAGGGTCAAAGGTATTAAGCCCACCCCTAAAATCCTCGATCTCAATAGATGGTCCTCTTGCAGTCATTAGCTTCCTCTTGGATAACTATATGGAAGCGGTAAGAATCCAAGTCCACCACTTATCGGCTGATTATCTGCCGCCGTCATGACACGTTGTCGGTGAAGATCAATCTCATACTCTTGCTTCATCTCTTCTATTCCATTTCGAAAGAAAACGTCTTGCGTATCAGCTCTTCCATCATCAAGGAACTCGAACGCTTCAACTTCTGCCCCATCAATTAATACGCTAGTTCGCCACTTTTCAGGGATAACAGATAAGTCACTATCTGCTGACATATCAACTCCAACTTTTATGTAGTACACCTGAATGTTAATTACCGCATCAGCATTCGGCCACAGCTGGAATTGGGGGTATCCGTTAGCATCAACTCCAGCCGGAAGATATACCCTTGGCGTTCCCGTTGAAAGAAAGTCGGGATTGTATGATTGGAAATATTCTGGTGATGTAGATTCAAGCTGATACGGTAATACGCTCTGTGTCATCTGGATAATACGGTCAACAGTTGCGTCCGTTGAGTAATAAACGTTACGCACCGTGAATGTCGCCGCTGTCGCCGTATTAATCATGGCAATATTCAGGGTGGCAGTTTCCGTGTTAGCCGTATGGGCGGTAATCCTATACCAATCCTTCGAACTTGATGTTTGTATGAATCGCCCAGTGAAAGAAACCGTAGGAGAAACACTAAACGTAATCGTGGTGCTTCCAGCAGTCGTCGCCACGGTCCCCGTCGTATAATCCGCGATAGTCTGGACAACCATCGGGTTCTGACAGCGGTTGAACGGCCATTCATAAGCACGAAGAATCCGTTGTTGCGATTTATTCAACCATCTCTTTAACAGCGTCGCATTAGATGAAACGGTAGGATCTAACCCCACCTGCCCAGCTAAATCCTGCTGAAGTTGAAGAAATGTAGTAGCCATCAGCTTGCGTAGTTCCAATCCACAATAACACCGATAGAATGAGCATCGGCATCGATATAGCACCCATCAGGGAACAATCTTCCAGTCTCACCATAAATAACGGTCTTCCCTTGACTTATTGTCCCACCGATAATATCGTAAGCAACTCCGCCAGCCGTTGATCCATCCCTGACTGTCGTTACTCCAGCGGTTCCATCACTTATAACGGTAATTGAAAATATTCTTACTGCTCTTCCTGCTGCTCCTAAAACACCAGCTGCCGTCAATCTTGTAGTTCCTGCGTTTTGAATCATATTAAGCCTCCACAACTTCTCTTACTTTAGGTTTACGTCCACGCTTCTTAGGGGCCGCTTCTGCCACGACAATAGTTTCTCCGGCCTGAACAATTTCTGGGGTGATATCCCTAGCATTCTCTGAATCGACATGGATCGTAGGGACTTCATCTGTGTCAATTGAGAGAGACTCTTTAGGGCTAGGAGAAAGAGCGACTGCCATATCTTCTATTTTTTCCTTTAACCTGACTTCAGGGCCGCAATTCTCTTTCAAGTAGTCACAGATATTTCTCCATGACTCCTTGTCTGAATTGATGTCTTTGTACCACAGCACGAAAAAACAAGGCTCTTTTCCAATCGGAGTGTGCTTAAACGTCCAGTTTCGAGCTAAGTCGACGCTCGTTTCAGTCTTCATGACAGGCCTCATACTTCCAAGCTCAACGAGCCATTTCGCCCAAGATCTGGGGAATCCGTCCGTTGCGACTGTTTTGATGTTCTTCATAAGTCGTTCAGGCAACGTGTCGATGACGATGACCTTATCTACGAATCCACCATTAACTAACTTGAAGCATTGACTCACTTGGAGCCTCCTTAGGTTGTCTTGACTTCAGAAATTCGTTGAGGATGACGTTTACTCGGTGCTGGATCGTGTGATTCTTGATCGTATGCTCATATCCCGCTTGAGCGATAGCGGTCCGTTCATCTTCATGCTCAATATAATATTTGACTTTTTCGACGGCTTCATCCAGCGTCTTATAAAGAACAAGATGTTTACCATCAATCAAGCCGAGATCTTCAAAGTCTGGGAGGTAGCTCGTCAGCAGAAGCGATCCCGTGGCCATAATCTCGAAGTTCCGCATATTGACATCGTCTGTCATGGCGATGTTGAAACAGACTTTTGATTCTGCGTACTTTCGTGCCGCTTCTTCAAAGAGAGCTTGCCCGTAATAGAAGTTCGGGAACTCTCGAAACATCCGATCAAGAGCATCTTCTCGGAGCTGGTTGTTCACATGGCCAACGAAGCAGAGGTCATATTTCTTCGATAGAAGGTCGAATTTCGGGTAGGCTTGAGGTTCTACCGCATGAGGGAGCCAGATCGGGTTAGCCACTCCGTCTTTCTTCATCTTCTCGACCGCTGATTTCTGTGCGACGAATACGAAGTCGGCTTTCTTGGATTTTTCTAGTCGATAGGGATAACTATCTCCAGCCAACCCATTATTTATGTGGGTGTCTGAATTCCAAACAGCAAGAGGCTTAAACGGGACGACTGGAGTGTATGGGAGAAATCCCGTTAGCCCGTCTTCGCCCCAATCGGTATCTATTGCAAGGTCATAGGTCCCATATGGCTTCAAGTCACCATTGGGTATTAAGTGATCGACCTCAAAATGATCCTTGGTTGCTTCAAATAGCTTCTTAGCCGATGCTAACGCCATAGGGTCATCCTTACCGTCGGCAAAGAAGCCTAGAAGTTCTTGGTTAGGCCCAAGACCTGACAGAACGCCCATGTAATATTGCATTCGTTTTAAACAGGCGGTAACGTACAAGGGGTTCCCATCATTTCGACCTAATCTATGTTCATAGACGGTGGCTATTCTAAGCATTGATATCTCCACTTAATCCTGATACAATCTCAATACTATGAACAGGATTGATTCGATTAAAAATAGACCGGAATGGAAAAATACTAGAAAGGGCATCTGGCACAAATACACTAACGGGAAATCTTGGGGCCAGATTTACTATGAAAGAACGTGCCCTATCTGTAAGTGCAAATTTGCGGCAAGCACCATGCACGTTAAGTATTGCTCCAATAATTGCCATAGCTCCGTCTTTCAACTTGGAGAAAAAAGCCACAGATGGACGGGAGGAAGAATCCATGGCGGTCGTGGATATATTCTTATTCTTAAAAGAGATCATCCATTTGCGGCTAAACCAAACTTCTACGTTCCAGAGCATCGGCTTGTAATGGAAAAAATGATTGGACGATTTCTCAAGAAAAACGAGGTCGTGCATCATATTAATCGAATCAAACATGACAACCGTCCAGAGAACCTTGTTTTATTTTCGAACCAATCTCAGCACATGAAGACTCATTCGAAAGAACACAAGATGTCTTCTGAAAAACAGAAACAAAAGAAACGCCATTCTTAGGGTCAATAGTAGCTATCTGCTTAAACCCTAAAAGTTCAACTAAATCTTTAAGACTTTCTGGAGTGTAGGATGCGCAATGCTCTGGATTCATAGGAATCCCTTTCCCGATATTTTCATTGGGAACCGCAATGATAAGGCGTCCACCGACCTTTAAGATTCTTCGCCATTCCTTCAATGCAATAACACTATTTTGGATATGTTCAAGAATATGCCTGCAAATTAGGGTATCAGCCGTCAGGTCATCAACGGGGAGTTTCCCAGTTACATCAACGACAATATCGGCCTCAGAAATAACTCCCACGTAAGGAATCAGTTCACCTTTTGGCACTCGATCCACACCAATCGCCTGTTTCACGGTCTTTTGACCACCACACCCAAGCTCATAGACCACCTCATCGCCAACAATCTCACGAATGACGTTGCCTTCAGTGTCAGGAGTCGAATACGCCACATCTCTTGATATGTCTCCACGCATCGTCTTCATGAACGTCGAGAATCCATGCTTCTGAATGAGCCATTGGTTCGTTCGATCTGTCATTTCCTTAGAATTCCACCCGTTCGCCGTGTTGGAGTCTCCTCGGACACGTTCGCCCGTCTTAAAACCATAATGAATTAAGAAAGAGTAAGGGTTTACTACCAGTTTCTTTCCTAGTTTCCTAAGACGGATCGAAAGATCAATATCGTCACCCCCAGGACAAGAAGTATCAATCCCTCCCGCAAGGTCATAATGAGCCCTTCGCATCATCACAGTGAAAAAGATCAAATAAGAAACATCTACTACTTGTATTAATGGGTTTCGGCTATGGACGCTATGCCACCCAGCCGCAACAGTCGTGGCAGGGCCAACAGCAGCAACGTTATCGTCGTTAAAACGACTTAGCATCTGCTGATAAAAGTTAGCGCAAGCAATCGGGATCAAGGTGTCGTCGTTTTGGAACACCACAAACGGAGATTCCGTATGCTTAAGACCAAACTCAAGGCCTCGCTCCCAACCAAGGTTAGATCCAGGCTCTAAAACGAGCGTATTGGGCCAGTCTTTTAGCTTCTCTTTGATGTTCTGCTTTCCGTTATTGACGACAATCAGGCTCGCTAATCCATTCAATACTCCTGTCCTAGCGATAGACTCAACACAAGGATCAAAATATTGAGGATTGTTCCATGTGGGAATCAAAATACTTATAGGAGTTTTCAACATTTTCTCTCCAATTCATTATTTTCATATCTTTTAATCCAATTACAATTCGCACATAGAATCTGATAATCGCTAGGTCGCTCAATTAGAGCTTTCTTCCAAAATAAATAACTCCATGAATGAGCCATTTTTTTCCTATCCTCAGTACCATTTGATCGGACATGGTCTATCTGAAGTACGCGATAATCTTCTGAATAACCACACTTTACGCATTTGTGGTCACCGAGCATTGAAAGGATCTCAAGCCTTCTTTTCCTAGCATTCTCTCGTTTAGCTATTCTGAGCTTGTCCCTATTTTTTAATCTCCACAATCTCATATTCTCTTTATTCTTTTCTTTGTTCATGTGGTAATAATTATTGGAATATGCTCTTAATTTCTTTCGATTAAGTTCTCGATAAACTGTCCACCAAGCATTATCGTGTTGACTCATTCGCCTAGCACCAAGACCGCTTCTTTGGTTATCGGCATCTCTTTCGCCGGACCAAACCGCTTGTCGACATCCATATTCAAGTGCTTCCACTGAGTCTGGACGTATTCTTCCGTAACGATAATGGGGTGGCTAACATGCCCTAGCTTTAATCGGGTGTCCATCCAATTCCTGAATCCGAACTTCTTAGCCTGATAACAGAAGTTAATGTCTTCTCCAGTCTTATTTGGATTCATGAACCACGGCTGAGGCATCTTTCGGAAACAATCTACTTTGATTAGAACCGCACCAAAGCCAACTGCGTCGCATTCAATGAGCTTATCTTTCGGGTAGTTCATGACTGCGTAATTTGTGAAATGTTCCGTCTGCGTCACGTTATCCCATCCCTCAATGCAGTTATAGAGGACAGGCTTATGAGGGAAGTTCCTCGTGAACGCCAATGGCGCAATGACGTCCTTCTGGTTCTCGTACAGCTTCTCAAACAAATCGTCAGGAGCGATCATGTCGTCGTCAATCATAAATAGGTAGTCGCAGTTCGAGACAAGCGCAGTCTTTGCCATCTCGTCTCTTGCGACATGAACGTGCATCCGTCCACAGGTCTTAAAGAAGAACTCAAATCGAGGATTACTCTTGAGCAGTTTCCCACGCTCTTCTAGTTTCCCCAAGTGCATGAAGTTCATGAGGCGGTTCGTATAGGCTTCAGACCCCGTCATCCCTTCGTGAGGAACTCCTACAAGTACACGGATAACACCATCGTCCTTTGATTGACCAATGACTTCTGGGTTTAAATTCTCAGTCATGAAATAAGCCTCAGTTGCACTTGTAAAACCTCCCATAGAGTAAATCGTTTTGGACTTCCTATCTTATGACCCGCATGGAGAGGACGGAGATGCTGTGGCATCGTAGGAGTCACAACATCCCCGTCAATCTCACACTTGGAAACTTCTAGAAGATCGAAATTGAATGGGTTCTTCCAGCTAGGAGCCCATCGAATCAAAAGACTCGTTGGTCTACGTCCTAGTCCTTTCAGAACGGCGTTCTTAATTTCAATCTTCGTCGACATTTACAGGGCTCGCACAAACCCAGAAACAAACGACTGACCAAGGACCGATAAGTCTACGGGGACAGTCGTCGCCGCCGTCACGTATCGATACATAAGAGTCGACATCGCCGCATCCGTCACGACCGAGAAGAAAGTCCCAGCCACCGCTCCAGGGATAAGAACATTCCCTGCCGTGATGGTGATAGACGTTCCCACATTGGAGATTTGAACGCTATTAACGTATCCCCATGCCGTCGCCAACCCGTATCCGTTGATGGCGATATCCTGCGTCGCAACACCAATGAATCCGCGCTGAAGAGCGGCAGTCGACTTTACAACGCTGATACCGTCAATCGAAGCACCAGAGGATGGAATACAAACTCCCAAACCAGTCGTGATTGAACCGCCACCATCAACGTTTTTGACCATGATCTGAATCTTTTCTGCGTCTGCACGATTAAGCTGTTGAATTAACATTTGAATCTCCTTTGCTGGTGGGCTGTAACTTGGAACCTTTCGGCCCTCCGGTCCTTCGCCCAGTCAGGCATAATTAGCTTTGAACCACAAACAGATCAATGTCTGGAGTATTGGCAACCGTAATCGTAAACAACTGAGTTGTGGGACTGTATGTCACAGTCACCGCATCAGCTGTCGTTCGATTAACAGGCCAGTATCCTGTTACTGATTCTGTGAATTTAACTGTATCGCCTGTGACGCAAGTCGGTATCTTTAGAATCTGAAAGATTCCTTGACCACCATCTCGCGGAGTCGGCGTTCGAAGTGATGCCATAAACGCCTCCTTTAGGCTGTAATTCCAGTCATTTTCGCCAATTTACGCCGATCACCAGTAGCCAAGCAACACGCCAAAAGAATCTTAGCGGTACGAGCGTCTTGGTTAGTAGGAGTAACAAACGGAGTCGTGATGAAATCCGTATCGGAGTTCACAATGAATTCAAGACCCTTAGAATGAAGCGCAAAAAGAACGCCAGCAGTGGCTTGAGGCGACCACGTCCAAGGCGTATTTTTGAACTTCAAGTTTTCAATACCAATGTCGACCATCTTGTTGTCAGTAAAACGTTCTTGAGAAACCAAGGACGATTCGTAGTACTGGAACGTATTCTGATCAGACACTAACATCTCAGGTCCACCCACCGGATTCTGCACAGACACTAGGTTCCAGAGGTTGGTTAAGTCGGAACGACCTTGAGCAGCGAAACTACCAGAAGCAGTAGCCGCACATGCCTGCCACCACGTATTCGTGGTCCCAGAAATACCGCCAACAGTTCCAGAGGTCGCAACAATCGAGTTCAACGATTCAATGTGTTTCGACACGACTGGGGACGAAGCAAAAATATCCTGTTCCAAAAGCAAAGAAAGGCTCTCTTCAGCCTGCATCTTCTTGGCTTCAAGAAGGTCTTCAAGTTTCGAGTCGCCAGTGTTAGCAACACGTTCACTGAATCCATCAATCGTGACGGTTGCGGCATACTGAGCCCACAGCCATTGATCGCGAGTTAAACCATCCTGCGGAGTCGTGTCCAACTGGTCATAGCGAGAATACGCCATCGCAGTGGTGTTCTTTCCATACATTTCTGCATGAGAGAGAGCCACGCCACCTTTACGCCGCATCTTACCGCCGTATTTTCCTTCGTACAACCACTTCAACACCGGATTTGATTTGAATACGTTGTCTCGAATGCCAGGCATCATATTGACTAAACTCGCAGTCAGTTCTTCGTCAACGTTTCCTGGGCCATAGCTTTGTGTCAATGGTAATGCCATAAATGGCCTCCTCTAATTAGTCATCACGTGGGACACGGATGCCTTTTTTAGCTAAGTCCATCGCTTCACGTACAGTAAGCTTTCTAGGATCAGGGCCAGTATATGCGCCTTTAGCGGAACCTGTAGGAGGCTCAGAAGATGCGGCAGCTTTTGCTTGGATTATTTTTAGAGCCTCAGATCGTCCTCTCTCATAATGCTTTTGGGAGATCTGCTTGCTCCAGGTGTAAGCCTCATTTAGCCTTGAAAGATAATCGCTCTGAGATTTTCCTTCAGGAGGATTAACTCTCAAGTATCCCGTAATAAGACCGTCTTCTTCCAAGCTATCAAAGTCAGGACGAACGGGTTTACCGTCTTTCCCTGACTCATCTCGAAAGGCACTAATAACGTCATTAGCTTCTTTCACTGTCAACTTATTCTCAAGTTCCTGAATCCGTTGCTGAGACTTCTCAAACGCCAGTTGTGCAATCTTTTCCTGCATTGACAAATAGGCGTCCTTGCTCTCGAACGATTTCTGGAACTCTTCATCAGTTATCTTCTGGCCTAGCGTCTTTTCAACTTCCGCTTTTTGTTCCTTGAAATTGGCTTTCTGCGGTTGATTTAAGCCTCTCCAATAATCAACAAATCGTTGATCTCTTGAAACTTGATCATACGCTTCAGCCTTTTTCCGTACATCTGCAATAGACTGCGTTTTTTTGCTGTAGTCAGACTGCAAGCTCTTATAAATAGCTTGCATTTCAGGAGAAAGAGTTTTTGGGTCTACCGAACTAAAACTTTCCTCTGCGGGTGCGCTCTGTCCTGAATTCGCTTGTCCGCTTTGGCCTTCGAGAGTTCCAGAGGAAGTAGCGGCTGATTGTCCGCTTGCAGCGGGTTCGGCTACTGCTGCCTCTGAATTATTCTCTACTACTTGACCGTCTACCATATTCGTTCTCCTTTAGGGGGTGTGGCTTTCTTGCGTTTGAACGTCCATCGGTTCATTCTCTGAGTCATTCTGGTCTGCTTCGTTTTCCTTCGGGACTAAATTAAATTTGCTAAGGATAAACTCCAGCAATGCTTGGGGATCATTAAAATCCATCCCTTTCTTCTGCGCCTGCATCGCTTGCAATAACGGGTTATCGTCCATTTTTCTGCCTCCGAACTATCTCTTGAATGCGCTTCGCTGTTTCTCTCACAGCTGGTCGATACTGCTCAAATTGTTTTCGACGGGATTCACGGCTTCCGTCAATCCAATTCTTTCCTGTCAATTTCTGGCTACCAAGCTCCGAAACGCCACGCTCTTTCATGACTCTTGCCTTTTGGCTACGGCTCGTGAACTCTACCTGAAGAGCATCTGAGTAGTAGGGTCTCCCGTTCCAGAAAACATCAGGGATCGACGCATCACTAGAACTCACCTCTCCGCACTTGTCGCAGATTTCCTGATACCCGAGATGATTGTCATACCAACCGTGGACATGGTACGCATCCGCATTCTTACACCCAGAACAAATCATGCTCATTTGGTGATACTCATGTCAGGGTGAATTTCCCCACTGGCTTTACCAAGAGCGTTTGCGCTCTTAATAATCGTGTCGGCTTCAATATTTGATGCTTGGGCTTTACGTTTCTGAGTCTCTGATTCAGTCTTAGCCATAGCCGATTCTTGAATCATCGCTTGATCCTGCTGCGATTGAGTCTGAGACTGCAACTGCTGTTGGAACGCTACATCAAGGGCCTTGATGTCGTAATCTTTTAATAATTCACCAACAAGAACGCCAAGGAATGGAGGGATGGTTTGAGCAGAGGCAAGGGGAACAGACATCTGATAAACGTCTTTAAGTTTAGCGTCTCTCGTCTGTCGATCTAATGGCAATGTCGATCCAGCAGCAATAGCAACGTCATAATCCCCAGAGATCATAGACTTATCGAATCTGATCGTCTTACTCTGAGGATCATAAATCCCTTGATCTTGAAACGCCTGAATAATCTCTGGGGGTTCTTTTCCAGTGATCTTTGCGATATACGGGACATCAAAATTATTTTTCATCTGCATCACGAGGTGACTGGCAATGGCCGCACAATGAGCCTCGATTCGATCTTGTTTTCTGTCTGTCCTTGCATCAGCCCCACCTTTAATGAGTTGAAGCTCACCTTCGGTTCGGGTACTAGTCTTTGTCGTCCCGCCTTGCATAAACGCAGACTGACCACGAATCCTATCAATCAAAGCGTCAAGACGATCAACAAGAAGAAAAAAGTCAGGAGGCATTGATCCCCAGTCCAGCATCTTTATCGCAGTCTGAAGATCGCCACTAGTAGATGCCTGAAGAATTGCTCCTTCAATACCCTTCTCGAATTTATCGAGTTCCTGAACTCCCATCGTTCCTTTCTTCATTAACATCTGACGATTCCATCGTTTAGCGAAATTCAGCATCATCGTAAATAGCTTGATCTTCTCTCTAACTTGCGGTTCCCAAGGAGCAACATCCGATTGAGGATATGGTTCATCAGGAATGTTATGGAAACTGAGCATCTGGAACGGATACTCATCTAACCATTCCGGCCAAGGACGAGGATCTTCAAGGAACTTCGTATTAACCTCATCGGCTAAGGTATAGATCATCCGTTCGTGAGCGTCCCATACTTCGTAAATGCCAGTGTAATTAAAGTCTTCTTTATACAATACCCGCTTCATCAGACTAGGATCAGCCGAAGGATAACTAGATCCCTGAATCAGTTTCGCAACTTTCGGATAGTCCTTCTTAACATCATCAGTAGGGCGGAAAATGCGTTGGGCAATCCAGATGTTATCTTTGGGAGGATTCTTACATCCGATGTTCATGTACATATCCCGCCACGAAACACGGTTCGCATAAACCGAGTCTTCTACAATCTGAAGCAAATCGCCCGACCCTGACGTTTTGGTATTGCTCCCCACCTTGTTCCACGCATGACCAACAAATAGAGCATCGGTAATCTGGAGTTCGATGTCGGATTTCAGTTTCAGTTCTTTCCATAAGTGGTTAACTCCAGCTTCAAGAATATAGGCACTCATGATCGTTGCGTCTTTCTTCGCATTAACAGCGATATAGGGATCTTTATAGTAGAGATTGGCTAGAGTAGCGTCTTTATAAGCGAACATCTCCGCAATAGGAGGAACAGGGGTGCGCCCTAACGTCACTTCGTATTTCCCTTTCAGCTCTTCAAGGAACGTCTCCCAGCGGTTCTCTTCAGCCACTTGGGTGCGCCATTTCCGAGAGACGGAAATTCGGTCCTGAATCTTCTGAACCTGCTGTGCTTCTTTCATGTCTTTTAAAGCAACCATTACGCCACTTCCTTGAAGAAATCGTTATAGGGAAGATTTGACTTTTGCGCTTCCTGAAAAGCATCTTCCCAACTACCGACAGGAATCTGACTAACTGACTGAGAATCCCCAGGAACTAAAAGCTGCAACTGACTCGCTAAGGCGTCAATCTCATCATCATGTTTCCCCTTCGGGAACTGCAAAAGCTCCTGCTCTAAGCTCTTCATCCAGGGAGCATGATGGATAAGTCCATCTCTGTAAAAGGGCTCGAGGGCTTTAATTCTGAACTCTTTAGATTCGTTTGTGTTTCGCTTAAGTTCGGTGATGGGGAAGTAAACTCCACGCTCACGCATCTTCTCTTCGAGCCACGATTTAAGAGCTTTCTGATACGCGACTGTTTCAAGGCCCACCACCTCCGGATGCCATTTCTGGTACATGGAAAAGATGTTGTCAATAGACTCCGCTACTTTCCAATGGCCCTTAAGCGTATCTAGAACATAGATGTTGTAATTCTCGTCCATGCCAGACACATTAATAGAAAAGTAGTCTGCACTCTGTTTCTCTGAAATAGCAGGGTCAATCGTCATCGCCACATAAAGACGTTCAGGACGTCTTTCGTAGTACTTGAAATATTCCTTTTTAAATACCTGATTCTGGCCATCAATAGGGTCATTCATATACTGACTTGAGAACTCCTCACTAGGACGCTTCTTCAAGTAGTCAATATAGTCAGTGCAATGATAATCGACGGAGTCCCATGCCTTCGTGATGGGGTTAAACTTTTTCTGGAACTTCTTCGGGAAAATGATCTTATTCCCCTCGATCACTTTTCTTACACTAATGTCGTAGTACTCAGACTCATTGTCAATGATGTACTGATATACATCATCTAAATGCCACCTTGTCCCAATCACAATAATTAGACCGCCGGGCTCGATAAGATCGATCATGGAACGGTAATATCTCTTTACCTTTTCCCTCTGTTCAGCGGTCTGAAAGTTTTTCTCTCCCTGCAAATCGTCGAGAATGATGATGTCGTAGTGAGAACTTGTTAGTTCAGCTTCCACGCCTGAAGTTCCGATTGTCGGAGCGGCGAGGGCTTTTCGTCGTTGACGTATAACAATGTCATCTTCCCGCCAACGCTCAGAAATAAATTCACCAAAAAGTTTCGGTAAGTCAGTCTTTTCGGTAAGCAGTTGTTTAATTTCATAAAGCATTTCCCTCGACTTGTCCCACACCTGATTCGCAATAAGGATACGGACATCTGGATTCCTAAGAAGAGACTGAATTGCAAAACCCTTCGTGACAATGGCTGTTTTTAAATGTCCACGGGGAATAAGAAGCAACTTTCGAATCGATTTTCGATTAATGAATAATTCCACGTCGTCATGAACTTTATCCCAATCCCCATACCCAAGAATCTTTGTGCATAGAAAATGAAGGCTGTTTTTGCAAGCAGTCCTGACTTGATCGATAGAGATATTGTCAGACAATGAAAACAGCCTTATCGTAAGTTCCACCCGTTTCATCCCAATGCTTCTGATGAGCAGCGGTGATCTTATTCTTCCCATAAGCAGTTGTATGGGAATTTTTAACAGAACAATCCGAACAGATAGCGATCCGCATCTTAGCGCCATTTGACCACGTGACTTGTACTTCCGAGAACTGATCTGTTGGCCTTCGAACATCACATGACTGGCACTTCGGAGCGATCTCTTTATCGCAGATCATGCAAAACCCATACCTGATCATTACGCAATCTCCGCATCAATAGCGTTCTGTCGACGGAATGCTTCCTGTACAGCCTCCGCAGAGAAGTTAAAGTTAATCGTCGGGCCTTTGTTCACTTCAGGAGAAAACTTCTGTTCAGGACAAAACCGCTTCCCGAATTCCAAGTAGACGACCTGCTGATCCTTCGAAAGATGCTTCTTCCCTTCTAGAACATCATTACCCATCTCAACCCACTTATTGCTCTCTGCCCATTCGTCACGGATCGCGTCTTTCTTTGCCCGATCCTCAATCCATGCCCGAGTGTTCGGACGAGATAAGAAGTAGTCGGCTTGCTTGACTGTCCATCCCACCTTCTCAGCGGCTTTCGCTAAAGGAACTCCGAGTCGGTAGGCGTTTAAGAAGAGGTACTGCCTTCGAGAGAATGGAACAATACGGCGGGAAAATAACAGAGGATCATAGACGGAGTTTCCGACAATGGCGATAGGCGAACGATCTTGCCGAGCGATGGCTTGTACTTCTTTGCTCTCGGATTCGTTCATAAAAAAGACCCCTTCGCCTTGCGGGTCAGGGGGAAGATGCAATCCTGGGGAGGACGCAAAATGGGGAACGATGCCATAAAATCTTGGCGTTCGCTCCCCAGCGCACTACTTCTATAACACTAAAAGTACTATACGTCAATCCCCTATGGCGATTTCAATGGATCATAGCGTTT
>Ga0302321_100003197_pt1 | contig 14038 bp, 11 predicted proteins | sample Fen_T0_1_FD_202505 | JGI IMG/M metagenome (GOLD analysis project Ga0302321, IMG submission 202505) | Peat permafrost microbial communities from Stordalen Mire near Abisko, Sweden - Fen_T0_1 | ecosystem: Environmental > Terrestrial > Soil > Wetlands > Permafrost | place: Sweden: Abisko...
GTTTACCAGTACGATGCGACCTGCATGCTGGTGGAGAAGGTCTGGAAAGCCGCGCGGACCTTCGGCGAAGAAGGCTACACCGTGGTCATCCACGGCAAATACGAGCATGAGGAAACGAAGGCGACCTTCTCCAACGCCCGCCGGCACGCCGAGGCAGTGATCGTGCGTAATCTCGATGAAGCGCGCCTGCTCGGCGAGATCATAGCGAGTGACGATCCCGAGGTGCGGGCGGGTTTCTATCGCGATTTCGCGGGAAAACACACGCCTGGATTCGATGTGAACCGGCACCTTGAGCGCATCGCTGTCGTCAACCAGACGACGCTGCTGATGAATGAAACGCTGGAGATCCTCAACCATCTACGAGAGGTATTTGCCGCGAAACTAGGAGAGACCGAAGCCGCGGCGCGCGTCGGCGGTGGCGGCAAGCGCGACACCCTTTGTTACGCCACCCAGGTCAATCAGGATGCACTCAGCAAGGCGTTGGCCATCCCCCTCGACGCAGCCTTTGTGATTGGCGGTAAGAATTCATCGAACACCTACCAGCTCTACCGGCTCTGCGCGCAACGGCTCGGGCCGCGGGCGTTCTTTATCCAGAGCGAGGCGAACATTCGCGCCGACGGCAGCGTGGAGCATTTCGTTTTCCCGTCCAAACCAGGGGAACGCCGCGCGGGCGACGGGACAGAGGTGCGTCCATTCCCGACCGGTGGAAAACCGTTGCGCGTACTCCTGACGGGGGGCGCGTCGTGCCCCGACGGAATCATTCAGCAGGTGATCATGCGGATCAACGCGCTGTTTCCCTCCGCCGAACTACACAGTGTCGACAACGTGCTCGCCGCACTAAAAGCGAACGCGCCCGCTTAGAATCATGGGCGCTCCTCACCCGAATCAGAACCGTGTGACGATACCGATGCGCCAGCCAGCGCTGCTACCCATATCGACTTTGGCCGTGCGGCCCGATAGCGGATTCTGATTATAGCCACGCATCGCCTGCTGACTTACACCGAAATAGAAACCGGTACGTTCAGTCACCCAATACTCAGCGTTAAACTCTATATAATAGCCCGGGAGAAACTTGTGCGTCGTGTTCTTCTCCGCCGATTGGTATGGCTTCGGGTTGCTGGTATTACCGTCAATGGGCGTATTGACGGTATGCGACAGATTATAGACATCAGCTGCACTATCGAATTGTTCCTCAGCAGTAAACGTCGTGCCGATCCAACCTAGAGCAAATCCCGCCGAACCACTGACTGCCCAGCGATCGTTAAAACGATAGCGGAAAGTCGGACCAAATTGGGCCTGATAATAAGCACCCTTAAGCTGCCAATATCCGTGAATATCGACCACACCTTGAATCTGCTCCTTGGTTCCCGGCAGTCCGTAATGGATAATATCGGCGGGCTTCGTATCGAGCGGAGTACCGAGCGATTGGTCAACTCCCTCCGTTAACGTCGTGACTGGAGCGGTGGGGCCGCCATATTGGACGACCTGTTGCCCATTTAGACCCAATACGGGCAAATAACCGGCGTCGCCGGTCGGCTGGACGACGCTGATCGTGTTCCCGGCCGACAGGAGCGAGGCGTACAAAGCAGTATTCAATCCCGTATCAACAAGCCGGTAGACATCCTTTGTTTGGAGCAGATTCGCCTGGATTGTGGCCGCCGCCTTGGCATTGATGTCGACGAGCTTGAGGCCTGCTGAAACACCCCATTCCAAATGCCCCCGGTGGCCGATTTGCCGCTCAATGCTCACATCGAAACCACTGCTTCCACTACTATCTGCATCAACTGACGCCCCTGAAGTTCCCGCGCCATAGGAGCTCATGGAAACCGTGTGATGTGCCATATCAATTTGATTGGCGTTGTTAACAAACCAGGAGCGTGTTTGATCAGCCTGATAGCCGAGAATCTTGCTGGTACTTGCCCAGGATAGAACCTGAGTTTGCACCGTCGTCGTCGTCCCATCAGGGTAGGTAAATTGACTGGGCGTCGTCACCGGTACGTAGGTGCCATCGGAGTTAACGACATAAACGGGCGGGATGTACGTGCCATTGGAATCAACGATGTTGGTGCCTTCTACTACCTCAACCGTGGCCACCCTCTGAAAAATCGTAACCGTATTTCCCGATACCGGTGCATTATTTTGATCTTTGGCTGTGTAGGGGTCGACACGCGCGATGTAACTCGACGTCATGTAGGTTGTTCCCGGATTAATAGGAGCGCCGTTGGCATCAAGTTCAGAGGCGGAGTATCCGTCCTTGCTCACCTTCCCGTTCGAGTAAGTGCGAGTGATGGTGTCGGTGGTATCAGCGCTGGCAATCGAACCTAAAGGGATGTTGCCGAGATTCCCAAATCGAACCTTAGGACCCCGCATAAGGTGATGAAGTCCGACCGACACAACCGTATCCAATTTAGGGATGAATTCCACGGGAATATCCTCCTCCTTTTCAGGGAGCTGGTCGACAGCGTACGCAGCGGTGGCCGCCAGCGAAACTAGGCACAAAAGGAGGGCTCGGGGACGAAGGAAATTCATGTAACGCTCTTCCAAGGACGCAGGGATTAAGGATAGTTGCGAAGAAACTTTTAGTGCAGCGCAGATTGCCGGTCTATGGCAAGGGCATAGCGTAGCCCAATAAAAGAAGTTCATTGCCCGGATTTCGCTCGGTGATGCCACCATTGGAGATATGCATGAGTCTGATCATGACCCGATGTTTCCAAGGCAAGTTGCGTGAAATTTCGGCGAACGTGCAGAATTCCATATGGCTGCCTAAATCAGCGCCTTGGTGCCGTTCGTAATAGCCCGGTCCCGTGCCAACGGAAACCAACCAATTCTCATCGGCTGTCGCCCGCGTAACCAGGATGCCCCCACCCGCAAAGACCGCGCCATCGGTCGCCCAACCCAATCCCGCCCAGGGCCGCAGCGAGTTCCAGTTTTTTGCGAAACGATACTCCAGCATAAATGTGGGATTCTGCTCGGAATCGAATAAGCCGGAAACACCACCGCTCAGCATGATCCAGTCATGCGCGACGGAGGTTGCGCCACAAACAATCGAACCGCCAGAAAGGCCTAACAGAATGAGGAAAATATGACGAAAAAATAATCTCATGAAGCCATAGTCGCACTTCGCGGCCCAGCGCAGGACTAGCGCAAAAAATACACTGTCCTCGTTGCATAACTGAGCCGCCTCAAGGAAGGTTCAGGAATTCCCGGTCAGCGCCGACGCGCGAGGTGAATTAACGCCGCGAAACTGACAGCGGCAAAATAGAGCACCCCAGGGGCTCCGCCACCACCACCGCCGGAACTTGAGCTTGAGCTCGAACTACTGCTCGAAGAACTGCTCGAAGAACTGCTGCTTGATGAACTCGTATCCGCGGAGACAGTCACAAGGGCAGAGTTGCTGATGACCGTTCCGACCGAATTTGAAACCGCTACATTATGGTAAGTGTAATCGTCGGTCGTTGCTTTCGCCACCGCGTAACTTGCGCTGGTTGCCCCCGAGAGCGGGGCATTTCCGCGACTCCACTGATAAGTAAGGTTATCCCCGGTTGCCACGACTGAAAGGGTAAATGATTTACCCTCGGTAACGGTGGTCGCGACGGGCTGCGTAATAATCTTTGGGGAGGTTGAAGTGCTATTTACATCTTTAAGTACCGCGATGCCAGTTTGAGTTACACCGCCGGAAGCCGCGCTCGCCCCCGAAAGAACCATGCGCGGGGATTTGCTGTTGGTAAAAGCTATGCCATTAGCAACACGGTCGGTAAGGTCTTGAAAGCTGAAGGTGCTGTCCACACTGCCATCGCGATTCAACCGAACCAGGTCAGGCCTTGTTAGGGATGACCCGTTATACTTCGAGAAATCACCGCCAACGAGGATCTTTCCGTCCGGTTGCACGGCGATGGACTGAATATCTGGAGCGATGCTAGCCACCTCAGTGCTAAACCCAGGCTTATTGAGGTTAAATGTAGTATCTAACTTACCGTCCAAGTTCAACCGCACAATGCCTCCACAAGGGATGCCATTGAAGCTCACAAACGTTCCGCCTAGCAAGATTCGCTCGGGTGTCGCCTCCGTAGAACCGAATGCCGGCATTGCGGGCTGTATCGTTATTACTTTTACCACGCCATCCGTTGTGGATGTGCTCGGGTTAAAGGCCGTGTCGAGGGTCCCGGTAGAAGAAAGACGGGCAATGACTGAACGCGCCGTCCCGTTAAAATGGCTAAATGCGCCGGCGACGACGATGCTGTCATCACTCTGAACCGCCAACGCGTTCACGTTGCCGTCGAAACCCACGCCGATGCTCGTGGTAAAAGCCGTGTCGGGCGACCCATCAGTCTTCAGCCGGGCGATATAGTTGTTCGCCACACCATTAAGCTTCGTGAACTCTCCACCGACGACGATACTTTGGTTGGATTGCAGCGCGAGGGCGTTGACACTACCATCGAACCCCGTGCCTGGATTAAATGCGGACGGCCGGCTGGACGGAGTATCGATTTCTTCCGGGGCAGGCGCGGCGGGAGGTGTGAGGGACGCGGTGCTTTTGGAGTTATCTATAGGATTCGTAGTCACCGTCGTGATTGTGGTCGCAACCGTCTTCGTGGTCTTCGCTTCATTATCTGATTTTACCGTGTAGGTTGTCGTCACAACTGTCGTCGTTTCGGTGGAGGTGCCGTCCGTATTTTTAACTGTGCTTACCGTTGTCACCGGTATGCTCCACGTCGAGTTGGTCAAGGCTTGGGCCGAGCCAGATTTATCAAGTCGCGTGATATTATTTTGCGACGAACCATTTATCAATTGAAACGACCCGCCCAGCAGGATGGCATTATCCGACGGCTGTACATAAAGCGCATTTACGCCGTTACCCGCGGAACTTATTCCACGATAAAACGAGGGGTCGGGTGATCCATCCGCGTTCAGGCGCGCAACAAAATACCGAGGTGAGCCATTGAGCAGCGTATAGGCACCTCCAACCAGAAATCGCCCGTCCGCAATGGGTACAATGCGCCCTGTGGCCGGCCGGCGTAGAATGCCCTGCGACACCAAATCAAGCTTTTTGCTCGAATTTACGATGGTCGTCGGCAAGCCGTTTACCGGGAGCCGAACATAACCGTTGGTCGTAATTCCGTTAACAGCAGTAAAGTAGCCTCCGGCGATAATCCGATTGTCACTCAGCACTCCGACTGAAAATACAGAACTGTCCGCGCCCATGCCTATGTTAAACCAAGTTGGATTGGCTGCGGTCGTGGCTGCCGTTGTGGCTGTGGCCGCTATCACATTTTGCTCCCCGTCAAGCGATCCGTCCGGTTGCAGGCGGACGAGGTTGCTCGCTGGAATACTATTAAAGGTACTGAAATTGCCGCCTACGAGAATCGATTGGTCGGTGGCAGCAAAAGGTTTCGTAGCGGTCGGAGAGGCGGTTGTCTGCAACGATTGCAGAGCTAGCGAATACACCGCTCCGTTCGGACCGTAACCCATCATTGTATTGAACGTGGTGTCGAGGCCACCCGTCGTGGTGAAACGTACAAGATAAGATTGCGTCGAGCTGGTGTTGATCGCCGTAAAAGCGCCACCCGCGACAATATATTGTGCCGAAGGCTGCCCATACGTCTGGATCGCCAATGCGAGCACAGCTCCGTTGAGGCCCGTGCCAGTGGAAAAACTTGTGTCTAACGATCCGTCTGTATTAAGCCGCGCGATATGGTTCTCCGTCGTTCCATTATACGTCGTGAACGATCCTCCGACTACGATGCGCGCGTCTGGCTGAACAGCGATCGCGTAAACACCGCCGTTAAACCCGGTTCCCTGTGCAAAAGTCGAGTCTAACGAACCGTCGGAATTCAACCGCGCAATATTAGCCACCGGTACACCGTTGAACGCCGTAAATGTTCCCCCCACCAAAATGTAGGTGACAGTTCCAACCGTCTGGAGGGCCAAAGCTCGCACGCTGCCGTTGAACCCGGTAACTATCTTATTAAATGAGGTGTCCACCGTCCCGTCTATATTCAATCGGATGATCCGGGGGCTCGAATACTCCTTCAATTTATCGGTGTATTTGCTAAAATCCCCAGCCACGACCAGCTTCCCACCGCTTTGCACGGCGATCGCACGAACCTGATCGTCAAAGCCCGCGCCACCTTGATTAAAAGTCGGATCAACCACCGCCATCGGATTCATGCCGGCGTCAGTCAATGGGGCGGAGGCGGCCGGTATAAGCCGGGCAAAGAAGCCAACTGGCTGGCTTCCGATCGTTTTAAAATTGCCGCCGATGTAACTGTAATAGTTCTTGTCGTTGGAATCTGCGACTGCGTTAACGTGGCCAACCTGTTCCAGCTGCGCCGCAAAGGAGGAGTCCATACTGAAGGAATCGCCAGGGATGTACTGGGTGACCGTATGGGTTTGGCCGTCGATAGCGATCGAAGCGCTGCGATTGGCGCCCGACATGTTCGCTGCGACAGTCACTGTGACATCAGCGTTGCCCGAGCCGCTGGCTGGCGACACCGCTAGCCAAGTCGCATTCGTAACCGCCGTCCAAGCACTAGTGCTGGTCACCTTCAGCGAATAACTCGTCGTGCTGGGACCCACTTCTTTAGTCGCAGGCGTAATAATGGTGCTTTGATCGGCACCGAGGGCAGAAATGCCGATGGAACCGAGAAGGCATAAGAACCTAACGAACGCACTAAATGACGCTGAATTCATAATAAAAATGGGATTACACCTGGAAACAAATCGCGCTCATTCCAGAGATTGAGAGCAGCCCCATCAAGGAGATTTACCGAAATTAGAAAAAGCCGAGTACTAATTTCGAAAAAGCTGTCTCAGGGCCGCGGGTGGCTCCTACCCGACCCCAGCAATCCGCGAACTGTTCCGCGGATTTCCGCCTACTCGTTGAACTCGCTCTGTTTCTTCTTGGCAGCGGCTTTTTCGGCCAGCAAGACGGCTGCGAGTTTCGGATCATTGGCGGCTTCGCGTTCACGCAAACGCCGCTCGCGCGCTTTCAAATCCTCTTCGTGCTGCTCCAGCTCGGTTTCTTTTTCCTGCTGCTGCTGCACTTTTTCAAAGAGCTTGGTTTCGCTTTCGTCGAGAAACGCCTCGCGTTCCCGGATGTCTTCGCGCTGCTGTTGCAGCAAAAGCTGCTGGCGCTCAACTTCGGCCTTCAATTTTTCCAAGGCCACCTGCTCTTCTTGCGACAGGTTTCGACTTTCGGTTCCGCCGACCTGTTTTTGCTTGGCCGCATCAACAAGGGATTCGCGGGCTTTCAACAACGTTTCCATTTCGGCCATGCTGCGCTCGCGGTCAGCAAGTCGCGTCTCGAGATCCTGCAGGAAACGTTCACGTTCCTCCAACTTTGCGGCAAGTTGCTTGAGCGATTTCTCCAACTCGGGCAGCGGATTCGCCGCGCCCGCCTGCGGGTCGCTCCAAGGATTGCGAGTGGCTGAACGAATCGCTTCGATCGCTTTCTGCGTCTCAGCCGTGGTCTCGGCGATCTCAAACGGTGAACGCAAGCGACGCCTCGGCAGCACCAGCTCTTTTTCAACAGCTGGGCGTGGGGGAAATTTAATCGCCCCGGACGGCGGATTCGGTGGGTTCGACATGACCAATCAAATATTTCGGCTCGTCGGTGAGGTTACTTGAAAATTCGCCGTAATCTTGCGAAAAAACCCTGCTTTCGGCGGGGTGTGTCGTCCTCAAGCGGTGGCGCGGTGGTTCGCGCCGGCTCCGAAGACGACAACTGCCGTACATACGGTTTCAATAAACCGGTGACAACAGTTTCGAGAATGGGATTCTTCAACACGGCGGCGAGGCGGGCCAGCGGCACCCCGTCGTCAACCTGTTGCTGCAATGCAGCCAGATCTCCCTGGAAAAATTCAATGTAAACCGCAGTTTGCTGCGTTAGCATCTGTTCGGTTGCGGCGGTTTCCAGGCTCGACGCGTGCGCCGCTGTATCGAGATCGCCCGTGCCGAGCCGCGCGCCGAACCGCTGAGCGAGCGCCGCCTGGACTTCGTCGGACTGGGCGCGGACGGTAAGGGCGACACCCTCGATCAAGTGCATGCCTTTCTCGCCGGGCCGGAAGGGCACGTAAAGTGTCAGCGCGGCTTCATCGATATGCGAGAGCGCGTTGAGAAACGCCCGAAAATCTCCGCTCACCACGACGGTTTGGGAAAGATTTTGTGCAAAAAGCGCGAAGTCCCGCAAGGTCACCAGATTCTCCAGATTGCAATAGTCGCGGGTCTCCGGCAGCAGGGCGACCAGGGAGAGCGGAAAATCCTCGGGAATACCGAGCTTGGCCATGTTCTTCAGGAGCGGATTGTCTCTGTTTGCTGTTTCGACGGTGTCAGAAACCATCTCCCCAAACGGATCATCAAACGCCTGCGTCTCTTTCAAAATGGCGATCAGCAGCTCAACCCGGCGCGGATTTCCGGTGAGTTCGGGCGTGGCCACGAGTTCATCGTAGGATAAATCGAGATACTTCGCGGGTGTTTCACCGGCACCGCTCACGGGCCAGTCCGGGCCGTCGAGATTCTGCGCCAGGCTGCTCAGCGCAGTGTTGACCATGATGGATGACTTGAAGGCCACGCGCACCTTGTCCCAAGATAGGCGAAGTTCCTCGGACCCGCCGGACGAAAGCGAAGAATCTGGATCGGGAGTCATGTTGTAGTTGGCAGCGTCATACCTCTGGCGCGTGATTCATCAACTCGGCCGCCATCTGGCGGTAGTCGGCAGCAACGTTGTCTTCCTGCTGCGATTCCTGCCCAACCAGTGCCACCGGCAAACCGAGCGTAACCGCGCGGCGGACAATCATGGCGTCACGGATCTGGGTATTGAAAATCTTGGCGCTCTGGGCCACGCGGCGGGCGGTGCGAAATTGATTCATCCGAAGTTGCATGCGCATCTTCGGCACCTCGATGTCGACGTTGGTCTTGATCGCGTTGAAAATCACGCCGCGCACCTGGGCGGCCAGACCCATTTCGACATTGCGGAAACTCGCAGACAGCTGGTGAAACTTGCTGAGCTTCTCGATTAACAATGTGAAGCCGATGAGGCTGAGCGCATCCGGATTCGACGGCACGTAAACTTCGTTCGAACAAAAAATACCGCATTGCGAGGCACGCAAAATATTCGGTGGACAGTCAAAAAGGATGTAATCGTATTTGCTCTCCACCTCGGCGAGCTGTTCTTGAAAAATCGCGTAGGGTGGACTCTTGGGATCGAGGTCGTATTCGCTTTCCAGATCGACGAGATTGAATGTCGTGGGCACGAGGTCCAGTCCCGGCAAAAGCTTCTCACCGTTTTTTCCCTCAACCACCGACGGGATGATCAGATCCGCAACCCGCGCCGTGCCTGGATTAAAAATGGAATAAACCGCGCCTTCACCCGTGGCGTTGAGTTTGTTCCAACGCTCAAGACGCAACAACCAGATACTCGCGTTGGACTGGGTATCGAAATCAAACAACAACACACGCTGGCCTTCCTTCGCGAGACAAGCCGCGAGGTTTACGATGAGGGACGTTTTGCCGACACCACCCTTGTAGTTGATGAAACTGATTTTTCGGGCCATGAATACTGAAGGGTAATTAACTTTAACGTGCGTGGAACTAGAGAGTTGAATTGTTTATTCGCCAGCCACTCGCGAGACAAAAAGAAGCCTAAACGCTTTTCACGGATTTTTCAGCAGCTTTCTTGCGAAGTACCTTTCCCGGCCGCGACTTCGGGAAATTCACGCGGTTGTCACGAGATCGACACAAAAAAGCCATTCATTTGGTGTTTAATGAAACGTGCCTGCGACTATTCTTAGTGTTGATGACGAGAGAGATGTCACCGATCTTGTCAATTTCCACCTCACCCGTGCGGGTTACCGCGTGCTCACCGCGTCCAGCGGTCGCGAGGCACTGGATACCGTCGCGCGTCAGAGCCCGGACTTGATCATCCTTGATTTGATGCTCCCCGACATCGATGGCTTCGGGGTTTGCGAAATCCTACGCCGTCACGCGGCTACCGCCACCATCCCCATCGTCATTTTATCCGCGTGGGCCACCAACGATGCACAACATCTCGGCCTCGAACTGGGCGCGCTCGACTACATGACGAAGCCTTTCAGCCCGAAAAAACTAGTCGAGCGCGTGCAACAGCTACTGAGCTTGCGCCAGATCGCTTGAGTTGTCGCAGATGATTGGTTTTCTTGCGTGATGGATAAAGCGCGCCTTCGTCAGGCCATCATCGATCAGATCAACGTTGAGCTCGAAATGCAGACCCGAGCCGCGCTGATGGCGCGCGACGAAGCCACGCATGAAGAGAGTAAACCCGAAAACCAGTACGATATGCACGCACAAGAGGCGGCTTATCTCGCCGAAGGCCAGGCCAAGCTTGCCGCCGAACTGCAGGCGAGCATCGCACTTTATCAGGGTCTCGCGCTGCCCGTGTTCTCGCCGCAGCAGCCCATCAGCCTCGGAGCGGTCGTGACACTCGACAACGCCGGTCGAAAAACCCGTTATTTTCTCGGCCCCCGCAGCGGCGGCATCGAAGTCAGATTCGACGGCGCGGACATTATCGTGCTGACGCCTCAATCTCCGCTCGGCCGCCTGCTCGTCGGACGTCGGGTCGGCGACACCGTCTCGCCTCCCGGCCGCGCCACGGCCCAACACATTGACGCGATCGAGTGAAAGGCTCGATCGCGTCACCTAAACCATCCGTACCGGTAACTACTCAGCTCGTAATATCAAAGACCATCGGGAGGCTCATGCGAAAGCGCACCGGAATGCCTTTGTGTTTGCCCGGCTCAAACCGCCACTCTGACACCGCTGCAAGAGTGACGTCATTGAAGCCCGGGTTGGTGGACTTCACCACATGCGCATCGTGCACGTAACCTCGTTCATCAACCATGAAGTCCACCCAAACCGTGCCGGTTTCTCCTGCACTCTTTAGCAAACGGGGATAAACCGGCGACTTCTGGAAACGTGTGCGGGGTTTGTCATCGAGCATGTCTGAACCAATCAACCGACCTCCATCGCCGCCGATGACTTCAAGCCGAGGGGTAATGATTTCTGAATTTCCGGGTGTGTAAGCAACGTAGGGCTGCGAGATTTCTATGCCCTTGGGGAAATCCGTTGGAGGCAATTCAGGAATACCGGGCGGCCCCTCAAATTTAGGTTTGTCGCTCGGTCCGTCGCCCGGATCGGCTGTCGGCGGCGGCGTATTTTCAACAATCAGTATTTTGGCGGAATCATCAACAACTGGGGTCGGGAGTTTCACTCTTTCCACTGGCGGTTTGCCAGATCCCATGAAGATCAAGGCATGAGCGGTCAGGGCGATTGCGGCTGGAACTGCAAATCTGCGTTTCATGATTTTTCCTTTGGTTGCGGGTTCATAAGGGAAACGTGCGACCACACTTTTTCTTAGCGCTATTTCCGAAAAATAAACGCGGGTTGAAAATTACCAGCGTCCGCCTTTCCCTGCGGCATGCTTCGCGTCCTGTTCCAGATAGTTTTGTTCGCCGCTCTGACCATCGCCTCGCTGCACGCCAGCCCGGCGCCGGCGGAACTCGACCGCGCGCTGAAACTGTTCCGCGCGGAAGGCGCGCGTGGCTGGGCCTTCGTCCAGACGACCGAGTCAGGCGGCAAGAGCCTCGTCGAACACTATGACCCCGCCAAACCCGAATTCTCACGCTGGACCTTGCTCAAGAAAAACGGCGCCCCTCCGACCGCGCCCGAGCTGAAGGAATATCGGGAACGCCTCAGCCGCCGCACCAGCGGCGACACCGCACCCAACGTCAAGGACCAACTGGATCCGGCGAGCTGTGAGCTCGTACAGGCCGACGAAATCCGTGCCTCCTATCGCTTCCACCTCCGGCCCGGCGCGTCCGACGACAGCAGTGCCGCCCATATGACGGCGACCTTCACTTTGAACAAGCCCACCGAAACCATCGAACAAGTTGAACTAAACGCCTTCGAGCCATTTTCCCCCATGTTCATCATCAAGATCAACGAAGCAAAAACCACGATGTCCTACAGCCTGCCGGAAAGCGGACGCCCCAGCCTGCTCCAACGAATCGTAGTTCACATCCGCGGTCGCGCGCTGTGGTTCAAATCCCTCGATGAAGACATGACGGTAGCCTATTCAGATCATGAATACAGCTTCCGGAAGCCCGCCGAGCCGGTGACCGAAAATCCCGCTCGCCCCACCGAGCCTGCGCCCGCTAACCTCGCCCCATGAGCATGACCCAGCTGGCCAACGTCGATCGCGATACGTTCTGGGCGCACCACGCTTGGAATGATTTTGCCGCGCTCGCCGGCAAGGATCGCGCCCTGGCGATTCTGCCGGTGTTTGGTTTTGCCGACCACGGACTCGGCCTGCCGCTCGACGCCGAAGAAATCGCCGGCAGCGCTGTGTTGCGCCGCGCGGCCGAACAAATCAAGACCGCCATCCCTTGCCGCGTGCTGCCGCCGGTGCGCTTTGGGCTGGCGCCCTATCCCGCGACATTTTTTGGAGTCGATGCAGAGACCGCCCACGCCCAGCTGGACGAGATCGCCCACGGCGTGAAAGCGGCTGGCTTTCACAAACTCGTCTTTTTTGTCACCAGCCCTTGGAACAAGGAACTCGTGGATTCGACCTCGCGCGACGTGCGGGTCGAACTCGGTCTGCAAACCTTCATCGTCAACCTCGGCGGACTCGGCATCGATTTTCATCCCGCAGCAGCCACTCGCGCCGAGGCCCAGGCCGCGGTTTCCCATTTACTGGGGAAGCCTTCGGCCGTCAACAACCGGCCGGTAGATACCAGCGATCTCGATTTCCGCCCGGGTTGCTTTCGCCAGCCCGCCCCGCTCGCACCTGATTCGACGATCGAAGGGGCGTCCGTGGTTGCGGCCGCCGGCGTTCGACTCGCAAGCCTGTTCACCGAGATTCACGCCCACGCCCCGCTCGGCAGCACCGAACACCTGCCCCTCCTCACGTTGCCTAACTTTTTATCACCGGCAAACAGCATTATTTTCCCGGAGCATTTCCGGGCGCGTTACCTGCCGGCGCTGACACGGGACGAACTCGAACAAATACCCAACAAGGAACGCGCCCTGGTCATCGTGCCCACCAGTGCGATCGAACAGCACGGCGCCCACCTGCCCGTCGGTGTCGATGCAATCCTCGGCCAGGCCTGGCTCAAAAACATCCTCCCCTGCTTGAGAGCGGACACGCCCGTTTTCGTCGCGCCACCGCTCACCTATGGGAAAAGCAATGAGCACGCGGCCTTTGCGGGCACCCTTTCCCTCAGCGCCTCTACGTTTCGCCGGCTCTTGCTCGCCGTTGCGGCCCAGCTCAAGGCACTCGGTTTCCGCCAGCTCGCCGTGCTCAACACCCACGGCGGCAACAGTGCGGTATTGATTTATTCCCTACGTGAGATTCAAACGACGCTCGGCCTCCGGTCCGGCGTGCTCGGCTGGCCCTACAAGCCCGAGCAGACGGCACAGGAAGCGGCCAACGGATTTCACGCGGGCGAATGGGAAACCTCGCTCATGCTCGCTGTGGCCGACGAGCTAGTTGATATGACCAAGGCTGTCTGCGAATATCCCGCACAACTCTCAGCCCAGGGCGAACTGCGGCCCGAAAGCGCCCCCGCGACATTTTCCTGGGCGACGGAGGATGTTTCGAAAAGCGGCGTCATGGGCGACGCCACCAGCGCGACGGCCGAAAAAGGCCGGCACTGGCTAAGCGCCCAGTCAAATGCCCTCGCCCGCCGGATCGAACTGCTCCTCGGAATTTGATGGTTCAGCGCAGCGTCATCGCGCAGGCGGACAACAACCGGTTTCCAGATTCTATTAAAACTGAAAACCGCAGTTGAAACCGCGGATCACGCGGATGGTCGCGGATAACAAAGGCATTTGCCAATTCACGGGCTTCAACCCGCCGGTGAGTTGATTTGAAGAACGGTTTGCCCTGCAAAACTCTGCATCCGCGCAATCCGCGATATCCGCGGTTAAGTTGAACTGAGGAAATTAGCTTAAATGAAACTGAAGCCGTTATGGTCTCGCGAAGGTCGCGACGAATGCGAAGGAGTAC
>Ga0302321_100003198_pt1 | contig 14038 bp, 11 predicted proteins | sample Fen_T0_1_FD_202505 | JGI IMG/M metagenome (GOLD analysis project Ga0302321, IMG submission 202505) | Peat permafrost microbial communities from Stordalen Mire near Abisko, Sweden - Fen_T0_1 | ecosystem: Environmental > Terrestrial > Soil > Wetlands > Permafrost | place: Sweden: Abisko...
CTGCGTCGAGGGAGTACTGCCGGCCGCGTCGATCGGCAAGTTTTCGTGGGTGTTATCGTCCACGACGATGAGGTACTCGAGTGTTGGCCATTGGCGTACGAGTCGACCACGAAGACGTAGGCCCAGACGTGATTGGCCGCTCACGGCGGCAATGGCCGGGGCCGACTCGCAGCAAGCCGTTGGCGCGGGCGTTCGCGCGGCAAGCCCAGGCCACCATGGCGGCACAAGCGGCGCGCGCGATTGATACCGATGGCCAGTCCCGCCCGGCCCAAGGGCTGCTAACTAGCCCAGTGCATTTCCTGCAGCTACGGCGACCGACGTGCGGCCGGCCCCGCCCGCAGAAATGTCACAATATGTTCGTCAGAAAAGTGGCTCTTGCGCACGGGCTCCTCAGTTGCAAAGGAGTCATTTTCCAAGAAACAAATGGACTGAAGAACCGGCTCAGGTCCGATGGCATTCGAGATTCAGGATGCCCCGAAGGATGTGCGTTCATTGGGGCGCAATCTCGATGCCATCACCAAGGCGCGCCCGGCCGGAGCGACGCTCAGTTGAATGGTCCGCAGTGACCGAGCATGATACGTTAGCGAGCGCAAAGGCAGCCACTACTTCCGATTGCCGACCAGCCGGGGCGTCAAGCGTGCTGCCTCGACGAGGGCAGCAAGGTCTGCGACTTCCCGAGCATGCGTACGCTCGTATTCGGCGAGTTCCAGGCGCTGCGATTGCAGATGCTCTTCAAGATCGCGCGCGGACAGCCGGCGACCCAACCGGGGCTGGACTGCAGGCGACCCGAGAAGACTTGCCAGCACAACATCGCCGAGCGAACTCTTGAAGTGGCCGGCTTCCCAGTACCAGCGCATTTCACGTTTGGTATCGCCGGGTGGCGGCACGTCCTCGACGGCAAAGGGTGAAAAGCCACTGAAGTCCCAGAGCTCGACATCGGTGCCTGGAGGGGCGCCGTCCACGCGCAATGCCAGCTCTCGCTTCCACGCCTCGAATGCCGGCCACAAGCCTGCCTGACGAAACAAGACCAGCGTATGCGCATGCACCGGATACAACACAAAGCGAAGCTGGGCTCCGGCGCCGTGGGCGATCTCAATCATCCGTTCGACGGCGCGAAACTCCGACGTCGGTAAGTGGTCTGCTCTGTAGATAGTTTTTGGGCCAAGCACATACGACTTGGCATTTTCATGATCCCGTTGCCGGAACATGCTGGAATATCCCTCGCGGCGAGCGATGCCGACGTAATCGCGCATCGGGTTGAACCCGTCTACATCAAGGCTGGAGGGATAGGGATCGCGCTGCGCCTTGATCGTCGCGATCGAGTCGGCGAGCGCATCGATCGAAAGGAGGGCGGAGAGACGTTCGCGCCATGAACGCAGCCTGTCGACATCAGCCGGCGGCGAATCGGCCGGCGCCGCGGGGTCGATCCGGAAATCCAGAAAATCGAGGCCCACGACTATCAATTTTGGCTGCGTGTACGTCAGGACCTGGGAGAGCTCGTCGAGCGCGGCATTGATGCCTCCGCCCGGCAGCGCCAGGTTGAACACCGGTCGCGTCGACGCGGGCCACGCTGGGCTCTTCGGATCGAAACCGATTTCGGCGCGCGAATTCCCGAGTATCAACGCATGCGGGCGCGTTCGTTCCGCGCCGTTGCGCTTGTACATCTCCGCACGTTGCCCGGCCTGCGACTTGATGCGGTTGAATCCTTCAACGCTTATGACGCGAACGATGCCGTAGGGATCGACCAGCCAGTTGAAGAGCGCAACCACGCACAGTATCGACAGCGTCGAAATCGCCAGGGTACCCAGGTATCGTGTGGAGGACGACATGTCAGAACTGGTAGTAGAGGAACTCGCTGACCCGCGACAACGAAAGCAGACCTGCTGCGATCACCAGCGACGCTGCCATTGCCCATCCGGTCGATGGTCGCCACGCAAGGCGCGGCGCGGACTGCGCAGATCCGCGAAAATCGAGGGCGGGTTGAAACCGGCCGAGGATCTCCTGGGTATTGGGTGCAAGTAGCGTGAACGGCAGCAGCGTCAGGATCCACAGGTATTGCAGGATGAACCGCCTGGTACCGCCGAGCGAGAAGGTAACGCCCAGTGCTTCGAGGGGACTCCGCATCCAGGGAAACACGGCGGTGAATACCGCAGGCAAGCTGAAGCCGTTCAGGCCGGCCATTCCGCGAAGAATTTCGATCGCGTCCTCGAAATTGGCCGCGCGGAAGAACACCCAGCCCACGACGACCGCGACGAACGTGACCAATCGCGCCCAAGTCCGACCCCAAAGCGTCGAGTTCTCCAGGTCATGACCGAGCCGCTGGCGAAGTGCGCGCCATCCATGGTTGGCGACCAGAAACATCCCGTGCAGTCCGCCCCAGGCGACGAATGTCCATCCCGCGCCATGCCAGAGGCCGCCGAGGAGCATGGTGACGATGAGGTTGACATGTCGCCGGATCGGCCCCTTGCGATTGCCTCCGAGCGAAAAGTACAGGTAGTCGCGAAGGAAGCGCGACAAGGTCATGTGCCAGCGCCGCCAGAACTCGATGATGTTGACGGCTTTGTAGGGGGAATCGAAATTGAGCGGCAGCTTGATCCCCAGCACGCGCGACAGTCCGATGGCCATGTCCGAATAGCCGGAGAAGTCGAAGTAAAGCTGGAACGTGTACGCGAGCGCGCCACCCCAGGCGGCAAAGAAGTCCGGTCGCCCGGGCGACGCGAACAGTGGACTGACATACGGCGCCACGCCGTCGGCGATCACGCCCTTCTTAAAGAGGCCGATGGCGAAGATCGTCAATCCGACGGCAACATTTTCCCAGTTGACGCGATAGGTCTGCGGTTCCTGGAACTGGGGCATCATTTCCTTGTGGTGCAGCACCGGCCCTGCGATCAGGTGCGGAAAATAGGAGACGAACAGGGCGTAGTGAACGAAGTTGTACTCACGGGCGTAGCCGCGGTGGACGTCGACCAGGAAGGCGATCTGGGTGAAAGTGAAGAACGAGATGCCGAGCGGCAGGAGAACATGGCCGATGTCAAGGGCGTGGCCGGAGAGGTCGGCCGAAATCTGCAGGAAGAAGTTGGCGTATTTGTAATAACCGAGCAGAAGCAGGTTCGCCGTTACCGCGACCGCGAGCAGGAGCCGCGAGTGTGCCGACGTTCCGCTTCGCACGATCCTGGCAAGGCGATAACCGCTCGCGTAATTGAACGCGATTGAACCCAGCAACAGCAGGACATAGCGCGGATTCCACCAGCCATAGAAGAAGAGGGACGCGAATACGAGCCAACCGGCGGCAAGCAGATGATTGGAGCGCGCAAGTCGAAAGAAGACGACGACGACAAGCGGGAAGAAGCCGAAGATGAAAACGGCTGAATTGAACAGCATGCGCGCCTACGCTCCCGGCGCCGCGGCGACGGCCGAGTCGGTATTTCTCATGTTGCGGACCATCCGCAGCATGAATCGTCCGGGCGTCCTGTCCCATGGCGTAAACCGGGGCAGCTGGAACCGGTCGGATTGCGCCGACGCCACGCCCCATCCGGTCGACACCGCCGCCTTGAATCCGGCGTCACGGACCATCGTCACGTGCTCCGGCCCATAGTCCACCCCGGGCTTGCCGTTCGGATAGGCAAAGAGATGAACCGGTTGTCGCACGATCTCGCCAAGTCGACTTCTGCTTTCCGCGATCTCGCGTCGCGCGACGTCGGGAGCCGTGTTGAGCAAGATCGGGTGAGTCACTGTATGAGCACCAATCTCCATGCCGGCGCCGTGCAATGCCCGCACCTGCTCCTCGCGCATCATCAATTTGCTCTGACGTGGGACGCCGGCCAGTTCACCTAGCTGTGCCGCGCGGGTGTCGCGTTCTGCGGCGGGGAGGTACTTGAACGCCGGCAGGATGGCGGCGATGGCGCTGCGCCGGGCGACATCGCTGTCGAGTTCAAAGGTGCCGAGTCCCCAGCGCGTCAGGTCCAGTGTCGGTGCGGCCAGAACGCGGATTGATTCGCACACCGTGTCGTTCCACATGCGCCCGCCGTCCAAGTACCCGGTGGCGACGAAGAATGTCGCGGGGACCTTATGCTTACGGAGGATCGGCAATGCGACCTCGGCGTTGTCGACGTAGCCGTCGTCGAAAGTCACGCAGACGGCTCTTGCCGGCAGGCTCCCCGTGGCGAGCCGTTCAACCGCTTCAGTCAGTGGCAATGGTGAAAAGTGCCCGGCCAGCAGGTCCATCTGGAGTTCGAATTCGGCGGCGGTCACGTCCCATTGGTTGAACGTGTCCGACTCCGGCAGGACCCGGTGATAGATGAGAATGGATAGACGCGCGCGCGCGCCCGCCGGGGACGCCAGCCCGGCAAGGCGTTTGAGCAGAAATTTCATCATTCCAGCAGGTAGGCGCGGCTGTCGGAGAAGAAGTGGGGCCCTTCGTCGGTGCGCACCGCCGTGCCCACGCCTTCGGCCGTCAGCACTTCGAGCAGCAGCGCGCTCGGGACGCCGCCGTCGATGATGTGCACCGAGCGCACGCCTTCGCGCACGGCGTGCAGCGCGGCGATCAGGCGCGGCTCCATGCCGCCGTGGACGACGTGGTCGCGCAGCAGTTCGTCGGCCGCTTTGGCGGTCAGGATGTGCGCGACCTTGCCGTCGCGGTCGAGCACGCCCGGAACGTTGGTCATCAGCACAAGCTTCTCCGCCTCGAGCGCGCGCGCGAGCTGTCCGGCGAGGAGGTCCGAGTTGATGTTGTACGTCGAGCCGTCGGCCGCGACGCCGATGGGCATGATCACGGGGACGAAGTCGCGCGACAGCAGCAGCTCGATCAGCGCGGTGTCGATGCTCTCCACGTCGCCGACGAAGCCCAGGTCGGGCGCATCGGGATCGTCGGTCGGGGCGGGCATCTTGCGCGCGTGGATGAAGCGGCCGTCCTGGCCGTTCAAGCCCACCGCGCGCCCGCCGTGCCGGTTGATAAGCGACGTCAACTCCTGGTTCAGTTCGCCCAGCGCCATCTCGACCACCGTCAGCGTGCGCTCGTCGGTGATGCGGTGGCCGCGGTAGCGCTTGCTCTCCATGCCCATCTGCTTCATCAGCTCGTCGATGCCCCAGCCGCCGCCATGGACGACGATGGGCTTCATGCCGACGAGCCGCAGCAGCGCGACGTCGCGCGCGAAGCCTTCCTTCAGCGCCGGGTCGGCCATCGCGTGGCCGCCGAAGCGGATCACCAGCGTCTTGCCGTGGAACGCCCGCAGGTAGGGGAGCGCTTCGGAGAGGATGCCGGCTTTCTGGGAGGGATTCATGTTCGATGCGGGGAATGGGCGTCAGGCGAATGGTACCGCGCCTTGCGTCACGTCCCCGTCATGCCTCGATGGGAACCTTGCCGCGGCTGACGCTGTCGCCGTCACTTTTCTTCAGCGTCCAGAACGACAGCGACGACACGATCGTCAGGATGCCGACGGTGACGAGCGTGTGATGCAGCGCGCTGGTCACGGCCAGCTGATCGGTTTGCGGCAACGTGCCCAGGTACCAGCCGGCGATCAGCGAGCTGGTCGCGAGACCGAAGCTCAGCGACAACTGCTGCAGCGTGCTGGCAATCGACGTCGCCATGCTCGACTCGAAGGCCTCGATGTCCGCGTAGGCCATGCTGTTGATGCTGGAAAACTGCAGCGAATTGAACAGCCCCTGCGCCAGGCCGAGTGGCACGATCAACGCGATGGGTATTCCGGGCGACACGAAGGAGTACGAGCAGATCACGATGCCCACCAGTACCGTGTTTACGACCAGCACCTGGCGGAAGCCCCAGCGGCGCAGGATCCGTGAGCTCAGGTACTTCATGCACATCGCCGCGGCGGCGGCGGGCATCATCAGCAGGCCCGATTGCCATGCCGGCAATCCCAGGCCCAGCTGATACAGCAGCGGCAGCAGGAACGGCATGCCGCCGATGCCCAGCCGCGTGATGAATCCGCCCGCGACCGACACGCGAAACGTGCGCTTGCGAAACAGCGCCAGGTCGAGCAGCGGAAAGCGGACCTGGCGCGCGTGCCAGACGTAGGCGCCCAGCAGCGACAACGACAGCAGGAACAGCACGCCGGCCGACGTGACGTCGATGTTGTGCTCGCCGAAGATCTCCAGCAGCCACGACAAGAGCGCCGTGCCGGTGCCGAACAGGACGAGTCCGACCACGTCGAGCTTGCGCGGCTCGTCGCCGCGATAATCCGGCATGTGGTGGACGATGATCCACAGCGCCGCGAGGCCCATCGGCACGTTGACGAAGAAGATCTCGCGCCACGAGAACCAATGGACGATCAACCCGCCGACGGTCGGCCCGAGCAGCGGCCCGATCAGCGCCGGAATGATGACGAAGTTCATCGCCACCAGCAGCTCCGACTTGGGGAACGTGCGGATGATGGCCAGCCGTCCCACCGGCGTCATCATCGCCGCGCCGAAGCCCTGCAGGATGCGCGAGGCGACCAGCATCGGGACGTTGACCGCCATGCCGCACAGCACCGACGCCAAAGTGAACAGCGCGACGGCGGCCGCGAACACGCGGCGCGTGCCGTAGCGGTCGGCGATCCAGCCGCTGATCGGGATGCCCACGGCCAGGCTCAGGATGTAGCTGGTGACGACGGCCTTGAGGCTCAGCGGCGTCACGCCCAGGCTCACGGCCATCGAGGGGACTGCGGTGTTGACGATGGTGGAGTCGAGCTGCTCCATGAACAGCGCGGTCGCGACCACCCACGGCAGGTAGCGCTTGACCGTCGCGGGGTCGAGATCGGCGGCGGTCGTTGGGGGGAGCGGCATGGAACGGCCATTGTAAGGTCGTCGCTGCCCGGGCATTCGGATACCATGCTTGCGACGACTGGGGGGTCGGTCCGCTTTCCATCGGTGTCAGGAGATATTCCATGGGGATTACTTCGTTCGACCGGATGCTCGCCGTCTTCACTTGCGGGTTCGTCATGACAGGAATGGCGGGATGCGCGGCGCCGCCGCCGCGTCCGGATGTCGCGGAACTGGCGCGCCAGGTGGCCGACACCGAGCGCGCGTTTGCCAAGACGATGGCCGACCGCAACCACGCCGCCTTTGCTGCGTTCCTCGCGCCCGACACGATTTTCTTCAGCGGCACCAAGGCGCTGCGCGGCAGCAAGACGGTGGCCGACGCGTGGAAGCGGTTCTACGAGGGGCCAACGGCACCATTCTCGTGGAAGCCTGAGACGGTCGAGGTGCTGGATTCCGGCACGCTGGCGCTGAGCTCGGGTCCCGTGTTCGACCCGGCCGGCAAGAACGTCGCGACCTTCACGTCGATCTGGCGGATGGAGGCGCCCGGCACGTGGCGCATCGTCTTCGACAAGGGCAACGACGTCTGCGATTGCCCGAAGGCTCCCTAGTCCCGGCCACTAGATTTGAAGGACAGGCGAGGGCCGGTGTGACCAGGCGGATCGTCATTGCCGCTGCGTTGGCACTCGCCTTGGGCGGGCTCCTGCTGTTTGCCATTGCGCCGCGAGGCAATCCCGAGATCGCGATCGAGCGGAATCTCGTTTACGGAAAGGGCGGCGATACCGATCTGCTGCTCGACCTGGCGATGCCGAAGTCGGGCGTTGGACCATTTCCCGCGGTCATGTTCCTGCATGGCAGGGGTTGGCGGGAAGGCAGCCGCCACGACATGAGTCAATTCATCGAGGGCATGGCCGGCCTGGGCTACGTGAGCGTCACGATCGAATACCGGCTGGTCGCGGCGGCGCGCTTTCCGGCGCAGGTCGAGGATTGCAAGGCAGCGGTGCGCTGGCTGCGGGCGAACGCCGCGAAGTACCGCATCGATCCGGGCCATATTGGCGTCGTCGGCTTTTCCGCGGGCGGGCATCTCGCATCAATGCTCGGCGTCACGGGTCCGGGCGACGAGCTCGAGGGAACGGGCGGCAGTCCCGGGCAGTCGAGCCGCGTCCAGGCCGTGGTGAGTTTTTTCGGGCCGACCGATTTTTCGACGCGCGACTGGCCCGTGGATCTCGAGCGGGAGGTCATCGTTCCGTTCCTGGGAGGCTCCTTCGCGGAGCGTCCGGATGCCTACAGGAAAGCGTCGCCGTACAACTACGTGACGAAGGACGCGCCGCCGTTCCTCTTCTTCCACGGTTCGGAGGACGAACTCGTTCCGGTCGACCAGTCGAAGCGCCTGGCGGCCAAGCTCACAGGCGAAGGCGTGCCGGTTCAGCTCGTCATTCTCGACCGCGAACGCCATGGCTTCAGCGACGCCAACAACCAGAAGGCGATGCGGCAGATGCTGGATTTCCTGGGCGAGCGGCTGAAGAAATGATCGGCAAGGACACTACGTGGTCAAGGGACGACCCGTGTATCCTTCGCTGTCGGGCAAACTGCAGGGAGAAAACGATGAACAGGATTGCCGTTGGAACCTTCGCCTGGCTGGCGTGCGCGCTCGCCTCGGCCGCCCCGTTTCAAAACGGCAGCTTCGAATTGGGCGGTGTGGCGCCTTGCAACACGTTCAACGTGCCCATCGGCAGCACGCTGATCACCGGGTGGACAGTGAGCGCGGGCAACATCGATTGGGAAGGCTCGCCGCCCTCGTGCGGCTGGCAGCCGTCGAACGGCGTGGCCAGTCTCGACATGGTCGGCTCGGGCGCAGGAGGGATCGGCGGCATCCAGCAGACCTTCGACACCGTGCCGGGCGTGACCTACCAGGTGCTGTTCGACATGGCGGGCAACTATGGCGCGCCGCCGACGATCAAGCCGCTGGCGGTCACCATCAACGGCGTGACGACCAACTTCACGTTCGACACGACCGGCAAGTCGGGGCTCAACATGGGCTGGGTCACGCAATCGCTCACGTTCGTTCCCGTGGGGACAAGCAGCACGATCAATTTCGTCAGTGACGTGAGCGCCTCGGGCGGCACACTCAACGCCGGTGCGGCACTCGACAACGTCCGCATCGCGCCGCTGGTCGCCAGCACGCCGGTACCGCTTGGCTGGGCGCAGTGGGCGGCGATGCTGGTGCTGATTGCTTCGGGAACCTGGTACCTGCGTCGGCGCAGCTGACACCGGCAGGGCGAAGCAGCTACTTGCTGCAGCTCAGTCCCGCCGCCGCATCCTTGGCGGGCAGCGTCAGCTCGAAGTCGAAGTTGAACGACGTCTTGTCGAGGCCGCCGGTGATCTTGCCCGACAGCGTGCCGCCCGGCTTGACGTCGCCCGTCATCCGTTCGACCTTGAAATCCCTGGGCGCCTCGACCACCCGCTGGATGCCCACGAGCGGCGACTTCGCGTGGTTGGTGTTGATGTCGATCGACTTGACCGCGGCCCCGGAGGCCGTGGCCTGACCACCGCCCGGACAGAACATGATCGTCGCCATCGTGCGCGGCTTGCCGCCCTTGTCGCCCGAGGTGTACGACGACATCTGGAAATTCTCCGCTTCCGCGGGCGTGATCGGATCCTCGTTGAACCAGATCGCGACGCTGTGCTGATCGATGTACAGCGAGGCGACGCAGTTGGTCGCCGTGAATTTCTCGCCGCCCATCGATCCGGTTGCGGAGCAGCGGGTCTTCACCGGCGCGCTCGCGACCGCCGTGGCGCCCGCCGGGGCACCCGCAACTGAGCCGGCTGCGGCGATGCTCGTCGGCATCGGCTGGCCGACCGTCCAGGCCTCTGCCGCCGCCATGCCGCTCTTCGCCTGCGCGGGCGTGAGCTGCTTCGCGATATCGTCGCGGTATTCGATGTATTCCTTGTTGCCGCCGCGCGCGGCGATCGCGTAGTTGATGTAGGCGAGCTGAGGATTCTTGGGCACGCCTTCGCCGTTCTCGTAGGCGACACCCAGCTTCCACTGCGCGACGGGCATGCCTTGCGCCCCGGCCTTGCGCATCCATTCGATTGCCTTGGCAATGTCCAGCTTGACGCCCTGGCCCTTCGCGTACCACAGCCCCAGGTTGTACTGCGCGGTCGCATTACCCTGGGTCGCCCCCTTCTGTAACCATGCGACCGCCAGCGCATCGTCCTGCTTCACGCCGTCGCCGATGGCGTAGATGATCCCGAGTTCCGTTTGTGCATCGGCGTGGTTCTGCGCCGCCGCCTTCTTGAACCAGACGATGCCCTGCGTCTTGTCCTGAGGATACCCTTTGCCGAATTCGTACATCAGGCCGACGCGGTACTGCGCTTCGGCGTCGCCGCGTTCTGCCAACGGGCGCAGTTCCTTGGCTGCGGTAGCGAAGTCGTTCCTGCGCAGCGCATCGAGGCCCTCGTCGAGGCCGGCGTTGGCCGCGCTGCAGCACAACGCCGCGATGAGAATGAACATGGCGCGCAGTGGCATGAGTTCACCTAAATCGATTGGAAACCGTAGAGACGCGCGGGATTGTCGACCAGGATTCGCGTGCGGGTCGCCGCATCCGGCGCCCAATCGAGCAGCAAGTCGAGCATTGCCGCGCTGGACGGCGGCGGATTCTGTCCCGGATGCGGCCAGTTGCTCGCCCACACGCAGCGCTCGGGGTTGCGCGCCACCAGCGCGCGCGCCAGCACGCTGACATCCTCATAGCGCGGCTCGCCGGTCTTCGACGTTTCGTAGGGCGCCGACAGCTTCACCCACGTGCGGCCCGAATCGAGCAGCCGCAACAGCGTCGCGAACGACAGATCCGAAGGCTCCACCGGCACCAGGTACTTGCCATTGTGGTCGATGACGACCTCCGTGGGCAGGGCAGCGAGCAACGCCGCATGCTTCGGCAATTCGCGCCCGTCCAGCTGCACCTGTACATGCCACCCGAATGGCGCGACCCGCGCGGCAATCGCGCGCACGTCGTCCCACGTCAGGAACGCATTCGGCAGCATGTAGCAACGCGCTCCGCGGATGCCGGCTTCATGCAGACGCGCAAGCTCCACGTCCGTCACGTCCGGCGCCACGGCCGCCACGCCGCGCGTCAGCGGCCCCAGTTCCCTGATCGCATCGACGGTGCAGCGGTTGTCGAACGCGTAGGCGTTGGGCTGGACCACCACGGCGCGGCCGATGCCGAGCTCGCGCTGCACCTCCCGGTACGCCGCCACAGGCGCAACCGGCGGCGGCACCGTCCAGCGCGGGTCGACCGGATAGCGGACGTCGTACACGTGCATGTGGCAATCGCAGGCACCGGGCGGGGCTTTGAGCATGGGCGGGGGACTCGTCGGAATGTGGAGGGATAGCGGGGCAGGCAGTCTTGCACAGTCGTGGCCAAAGTTGAAGCTCGGCCGTACCGTCGCATAGGCATAATGACGGATGCCCAAGAACTATACGATGGGTGGTCGCTCATCCTCCGCTACTTCGGCAGCGCCAGCCAACGTCGGGCCCGTCCCGGAACGCCAATCGTGGCGCAAGCGCTTCGGCGCCTTGCGCAATCTTCCGCCGTTCCTGGCGCTGGTCTGGCGCACGAGTCCGTCGCTCGCAATCAGCCAGGGACTGCTGCGCATCGTGCGCGCGCTGCTACCTGTCGCGACGCTCTTTGTCGGCAAGCTGATCATCGACGAGGTCGTCGTGATGGTCCAGGCGCCGCACCCGGCGGCCGACCTGCAGCAGTGGATCGCCGGCGGATTGCTCGACCGAATCGGCATGCTGCTCGCGCTCGAATTCGGCCTGGCCGTTCTCTCCGACGTGCTGGGCCGCGCCGTTTCGCTGCTCGATTCGCTGCTGTCGGAGCAGTTCAGCAACGAGACCAGCCTGCGGCTCATGGAGCACGCGGCAACACTCGACCTCGAGGACTTCGAGGACAGCGAGCTGCAGGACAAGCTCGAGCGCGCACGAAGGCAGGCCAGCGGCCGTTCCAGTCTCATCGGTCAACTGTTCGGACAGGCGCAGGACGTCGTCACCGTCGCCAGCTTCGCGGCGGGGCTGCTCGTCTACGCGCCGTGGCTCATCGTGCTGCTGGCCATTGCGCTGTTGCCGGCGTTCATCGGCGAGGCGCACTTCAACGCGCAGAGTTATTCGCTCAACTACGCGCGCACGCCGGAGCGGCGCGAACTCGACTACGTACGGCAAACGGGCGCCAGCGCCGAAACCGCCAAGGAAGTGAAGATCTTCGGCCTGAGCGGATTCCTGATCGACCGCTATCGCGTGCTCGCCACGAGTTTCTTCGAGGCCAACCGGCGCATAGCCCTTCGTCGCGCGGGCTGGGGCAGCCTGCTCTCCGCCATCGGCACGGTCGCCTACTACGTCGCGTACGCCTACATCGTGTGGCGCACGCTCCACGGCGATTTCTCCATCGGGGACCTCACGTTCCTCGCCGGTTCTTTCAGGCGGCTGCGCACGCTGCTGGAAAACCTGCTGCTGGGTTTCTCGCAGGTCGCGGGGCAGGCACTGTACCTCGACGACCTGTTCTCTTTCTTCGAGATCACGCCGGAGATCGTGCCGCCGCCCAACCCGCGCCCGTTTCCGGTCCCGATCCGGTTGGGCTTCCAGTTCGAAAACGTGGGCTTCCGCTATCCGGGCGCCGAACGCTGGGCCGTGCGCGGATTGACGTTCGAGCTACACGCCGGCGAGACATTGGCGCTGGTCGGCGAGAACGGCGCCGGCAAGACGACGCTGGTCAAGCTGTTGGCACGACTCTACGATCCCGACGAAGGCCGCATCCTGCTCGACGGACACGACCTGCGCGAATACGACCTCTTCGCGCTGCGCGCCAACATCGGCGTCATCTTCCAGGACTTCGTTCGATACTTCTTCACCGCGGCCGACAACATCGCCGTCGGGCGCATCGAGGCGCGCGACGACCGCCCGCGCATCGTCCGGGCCGCCGAGCGCAGCCTGGCCGACGAAGTCATCCGCAAGCTGCCCGGCGGCTACGACCAGGTGCTGGGCAAGCGCTTCCGGACGGGGGTGGACCTCTCCGGCGGCGAGTGGCAGAAGGTCGCCATCGCGCGCGCGTACATGCGCGACGCGCAGCTGCTGATCCTGGACGAGCCCACCGCCGCGCTGGATGCGCGCTCGGAGTTCGAGGTGTTCAAGCGCTTCAAGGACCTGAGCGAAGGCCGGACCGCGGTGCTGATCTCGCACCGCTTTTCCAGCGTGCGGATGGCCGACCGGATCGTCGTGCTGAAGGACGGCGCGGTGGATTCCGCGGGCACCCACGCCGAGCTGCTGGCGCTGCGCGGCCGCTATGCCGAGCTGTTCGAGCTGCAGGCGGCCGGGTATCGCTAGCGGCCCCTAGGCACCACTTCGTGCCGCCCGGCCTCGCTTCGTCGGACGCCGGCTCGACATTGCGCAACCGGCCGCTATTCTGGCAACGTCCCCTTAAACCCCGGTTCCGACCATGCCCCGCTTCTTCTTCTTCGTCCGCCTGACCTTTGCGTGGCTCGTCGTGCTCATCTTCACGTTCATGATCTGGTCAACGATCACGCATCGCGGCATGGGCGCCATCTTCCTGAGCTGGGTGGTGCTGATGGCCTTCGTGTACGCGTCCGCGGCCACGCACATTCGCCGCGTGCGCCTCGTCAACGGCAGCGTCACCGCCAGCGCGCTTGCCAACCGCCAGCGCCGGCAGATCGAGGTGCCGATGGAGCCCGGCCAGGCCTTCGACCTGTTCGACCGCGCGATCCGCGACCTGCCGCAGGCCAAGACGGTGGAAAGCGCGCGCGACCGGCTGCAGATCCACGCCCGCGTCCTGCGCGTCTATCCGCTCGGCCACACGGTGCCGCTATTGCAGCAGATGCTCGGCGCGTTCGGCGCCAACCACAACGTCGTGTATGCCGTCATCACGCCGCACGGCGAGACGTCCACCGTCAACCTCTCCTGCGAGCCCGAGAGCGGCGCGTGGCGCGACTGGTTCACCGTGGACAGCGCCACCAACCTCGAGAACGCGGAGAGCGTCAGCCGCTTCGTCTCCCGCGGCACCACCGAAGTTCGCCGTGGCGAGCAGGCGGCCACGAAGGAAACCGAGATCGAGAAGGAGCTGGCGGTGGCCAAGCTGCGCCTCTTGCACGCGCAGGTCGAGCCGCACTTCCTCTACAACACGCTGGGCAGCGCCAAGTACCTGATCCGCAGCGACCCGGCGGGCGCCGAGAAGATCATCGACAACCTGATCCTGTACCTGCGACACTCGCTGCCGCG
>Ga0302321_100003199_pt1 | contig 14038 bp, 7 predicted proteins | sample Fen_T0_1_FD_202505 | JGI IMG/M metagenome (GOLD analysis project Ga0302321, IMG submission 202505) | Peat permafrost microbial communities from Stordalen Mire near Abisko, Sweden - Fen_T0_1 | ecosystem: Environmental > Terrestrial > Soil > Wetlands > Permafrost | place: Sweden: Abisko...
CGCCGATCCGCGCCCGTCGTTTGAGGCATGGCTGGGCTTTCAACTCGCCGAGGCCAAACGGGTCCGGCCCTTCCGCGTCAACCAGAAGCGGCGCGGCAATCCGTTTCAGCAGGCCAGCACCCAGCCCGTCGCCATCCCGCCCATGCCCGCCAAAGGCGAAGTGGAAACCCTGATGGAAGTGCTGCCCTTGCGGCGCGGGGTGCTGAAGTTCCAGGGCGTGACCATCGCCCGCCCCGATCCGCTCGGACTGTTCCGCGCCTTCATCAAACTGCCGGCCCCCCAGACCGTGATGATCCTGCCCAGGCGCTATTTGCTGAACCCCATTGCCCTGCCCGGCGCCCTGAAATATCAGGAGGGCGGCGTGGCGCTGGCGGCGAACATCGGCCGCAGCGAAGAATTTGTCTCCCTCCGGGAATACCGGCGCGGCGACCCGCTGCGGCACATTCACTGGCGCAGTTGGGCCAAGGCCGGCAAGCCGATCGTGAAGGAGTTTGAGGATGAGTTTTTCGTGCGCCACGCCCTGGTGCTCGACACCTTTGGCGACGAGCCGAACAGCGAATTGCTCGAGGAAGCCGTCTCTGTGGCCGCCTCCTTCGCCTGCACCGTGCTCACGCAGGAATCGCTGCTGGACCTGCTCTTCGTCGGGCCGCAATCCTATTGCTTCACCGCCGGCCGCGGCCTGGCGCACGCCGACCAGATGCTGGAAATCCTCGCCTCGGTGCAAAACTGCGCGGATAAAAATTTCGACACGCTGGAGCATCTGGTCATCAACCACATCTCCGTGGTGAGCGGCTGCATCTGTGTGCTGCAACGCTGGGACGAGGCGCGGCGGAAGTTCGTGGACAAGCTCAAGGCCCTCGGCGTGCCGCTGATGGTGCTCGTGATCGTGCCGCCCGGCGGCGGCATCTCCGGCGGCGGGCCGCTGCTGGACGCCACGGGCACGCTGCATGTGCTGGAAATTGGGAAAATCGAGGAAGAACTGAGGAAGCTGAAATGAAGATCAACGCGCACGAAAAGGGGTTAGCTCTTCACTTTGTACACTGCCTGAGCCTTGTCCACACACTTCGCACCCGGCCACCGGGCGGCACCACCGTCTTTCCCTCGCTATGAACCCGCCGCCCCTGCTCCTGCTCGCCACCCTGCTTTTCTGGGGCTGGCATTCGGGCTTTTTCCTGACCGGCGCCATTCTGGGCGCGATTCTGGAAAGCCCGCGGCTGATCAAAGCCCGCTGGGATCTGACCGACGAAGATCTCGGACGCATCTGGAAGTTCTGCCTCCTGCTCATCCTGACCCTGGGGGTGTATTTGTTCAGCACAGACGAAAACGGCGGGCTGAGCAGCCTCGTCCACGTCACCGCCAACGTAAACAATGCCAATGCCGCCACCATGTCCATGGCCCGCGCCGGGTCCGTGACCATGCGCTGGCTTCCGATGACGCTGTTCCTGCTGGTGGCTGCACAGCAATTCAGCACGCGCGGCAAGTTGACATTGTCCGTCATCTCCTGGGTCTTTCGCCGCCGGTTGAAAAAGGGGCTGGGCGAAACCTCCATCAATATCGCGTACCCCTATTTCATCGTGTGCCTGTTTTCGGCGGGCATTCATCCCAACACCGGCACGCAGAGTTATTTCTGGGGCGCCGGCGCGCTGCTGGGCTGGGCGTTGTGGCCCCTGCGCTCGCCGCGCTACCGCCTGGCCATCTGGCTCGTCATGCTCGCGGCGACGGTTCTGACCGGCTTTGGCGGCCAGCTCGGCATCGGGCTGACGCAAAAAATGCTGGAAGGCGGCACCTCCCGCTGGCTGCAATGGATGTTCCAGCCCAAGTCCAACCCGCTGCAAACCGAGACCTCAATCGGCCAGATCGGCCAGTTGAAACTGTCCGGGGCCATCGCCGTCCGCCTGACGCCCCTGCCGGGCAGCCGCCCGCCCGAATACCTGCGCGAGGCCAGCTATCGCGGCTACCGGGCACAACACTGGTACGCCGCGCCGCAGGGCAACAATTTTGAACCGGTCACTGAAGGCCCGCCGAACACTTGGTCGCTGGTGCCGGGCCGGACAAACGCCACGGGCGCTTCCATCGCGGTCTATCTCACCGGCTGGAACAAGGATTTGAACTTCCCGCAAGGCTTGCTGCCCCTGCCCTCCGGCAGCAGCCGGCTGGAAAATTACAGCGCGGTGCAACTTCAGAAAAACCTCTTTGGCGCCGCCCTGGCCACCGGCCCCGGGCTCGCCCTCTTCGATGCCCGGTTTGGCCCCGGGCCCACGTTCGATTCCCCGCCGGATGATTCCACCAACCATTACGACCTGCTCGTCCAAACAAACGAACAGCCCGCGCTGCAACAGGTTCTGGCAGAAATTAACCTTCCCGCCACCGCCGATCCCGCCCAAAAACTGCGCGCCGTCCAAGGGTTCTTCGCGGATAAATTCAGCTACACCACCTGGCTGGGCCCCGGCAAAAAGCCCGTGGGCACCAACGAAACTCCGCTCGCCCATTTCCTGCTGTCGAACCGCCAGGGCCACTGCGAATACTTTGCCACCGCCACCGTGCTCCTGCTGCGCGAGTTGGACATTCCCGCCCGCTATGCCGTCGGCTATGTCGTCCATGAACCGGCCGGAAAAGGCTATGTCGTGCGCGGCCGCGACGCCCATGCCTGGTGCCTCGTGTGGAATGCGGCCCGGCAGACCTGGGAAGACTTCGACACCACTCCCGCCTCGTGGGTGGCCGCAGAAGGCCAGCGGGCAGCCTTTTCTGAGAAGCTGGCCGATGCCTGGTCGTGGCTCAAGTTTCAGTTGGCCAAATTCCGCGCGCGCCAGACGAACCTGCAAAAATATATCCTCTTCGCCCTCATTCCCGTGCTGGCGTTCCTGCTGTACCGCATTATTTTCCGCCGGCGCAAACGTCGGCCCGCCCCGGCTGCTCCCGTGGCCGCCATTTTCTGGCCTGGTCTCGACTCCGAATTCTATCAGTTGGAAGCACTTTTGGCGGATCGCGGCGTGCCGCGCCAGACCGGCGAGCCCCTTGCCGACTGGCTGACCCGGGCGCTCGCCGAGGCCTCGTTGGCCGGGCTGCGCGAACCGCTTAACCGGCTCCTGCTGTTGCACTACCGCCTGCGCTTCGACCCGGCCGGCCTGACCGCCGCCGAGCGCGCCAAACTGACGCGCGAAACGCAGGTGCAACTGAAAATTCTCGCCTCCCTCAAGGCCAAATAATCCGATGGCCATAAAAAAACGGAGCGACGGTTGCCCGTCGCTCCGAGGATTTTTCTGAATCAAGGTCGCCGCTATTCTGCCTTGATGAGCAGGTAATTCTGCGGCAGGGCCGGGTCCACGGTCACGGGAAACGCCAGGATATTGCCATCCGCGTCAAACTGGGTCGTCGCCGTCGTCGTCCAACTGCCGAGAGGCAGCGCCAGATTGGTGGTGGTCAGAATCGTGACCGGAGTGTTCGGCAAACCGCCGGTGGCATTCAGGGTGATCGTGCCGCTGGCGAGGCTGGCGAAATCAACGTTGGTAATGGCCGGCGGCGGGGTGACGGCGGTGACACTCACGGTGCCGTTGACGCCCAAATTGCTGGTATCCCAGGTGTAATAGCCGGGCAGGCTGAGGTTGTTAAAAGTGACCGTGCTCAAACCCGGGCCGCTGAACAGCGTGAACGTGTCGCCGACTTTCAGCTTCGCTCCCGTATTTGTCACGATCAGGTTGCCGCCGTAGGTGATGGTCGCGAGCGTCGAAACCAGCCGGTCGCTGTTCGGACTAGCGTCGCGATTCAACTTCATCCAGGCCGTGCCGTTGAGGGTAACCCCATTGGTGACGGTCAAGATACCGGTCGCCCCGGTGATCCCGTCACCCGGAGCCACGGTACCGCTGACGTTCAGGGAACCAAGGATGGTGCCGCGGCCACGCAACGTTTGACCACCCCCCAGTTGCAGCGTGCCGTCACTGCGGGCAGAGACATCCACGGCGGTGCCGGCCTGGAGATTAATCAGGGAGGTGCCATCGATGGAGCCATCACCGCCCGTGTCGGGATTGTTTGCCAAAGCCAGCACGCCGTTGCTCACAGAAGTGGTGCCGGTGTAGGTATTGGCCCCACGCAGCGTCAGGGTACCCGTGCCCACCTTGACAATGTGCAGAAACTGCTGCGACGAACCGCCGCTTTTCATGACCCCGTCAAAGGTGGTATTCAAGCCATTCCAACCGATGTAATGGGTGGTGGGACCGTTGTTGTCGGTGGTGCTGCGGCCAACCAAACTGGTGTTAACCCCGCCTTTTAACCCGCCAAAATTGTTGGAGGCCGCACTGGTTCGCATATTGATCTCCATGGTTTGCTGGCCCAAATCCCAGGTCGCCAACTGGCTGCCGGTGGAGCCATTGAAGCGGACAAATCCGCCGCTGACATTGCTGAGCGTCAGCGTGCCGCTGTAGGTCGTCATATCGCCGGTGAGATCGAAGGTGGTGCCGCCGGTAACCGCGATGGTCAAGTTGGCACTGCCCGTCACGCTTTTGATACCGGTGGCCCCGCCCGAGTTGCCACCGATGATCACGCCGGGGGCAGCCACATTAATGACGTTGGCCGGCTTGACCGCGCCGAGCGCCAGATTGCCGCCGTTCAAAGTAACCAGACCGGCTCCCAGCGCCGTGGCATTGTTGACCGTCAGGGTGCCGGCGTTCACAAACGTACCGCCACCGAAACTGTTGCCGGCATTCAGCACCAGCGTGCCATTGCCAGTTTTCGTGAGCGAGCCGCTGCCAACCAAGGTGCCGCCCAAGGTAAGCGCTCCATTCAGACTGACATCCAAAGCTGAGGCACTGCTGGCCAGTGTGGCACCACGGTCAATGGTAACATCGGAACCGAAGTAACGGAAAGTGCCGTTGCTGATCACCAAACTGCCCGGCTCGTTGCCAGAAGCGCCAATGCTGCTAGGCTGGCCGCCATTGGCCAACTGGGAGACTTCGAGCACGCCACCATTGATGGCAGTGATGCCCGTATATGTATTGGTCGTCAGCACCGTTAACGTGCCAGAGTTGGTCTTAGTCAGCCCGCCGAAGCCGCTGATCAAACCGTTGCCCGTAAAGGTGAAGCTGGCGGTGGCATCCACCGTGACGGAGGTCGGGGTGACACTGCCGGCAATGCTGACGAGCGGATTGGCCGCGCCAGCGTCGTTGAACCAGGCGTTATCGCCCGACACGAAGAAATCCAGCGCGCCGTTGTTGAGCCAGTTGGTCGTGGTAACCATGTCCCAGATGTTGCCGGCGGCGTTGCCGACCCAGACCACATTGGTGGGCCCGCGCACGCTGGCGGTGATGACCAAATAAAGCGCTTTATTGGCAACGCTGTTGGACAGCGAACCCGTAACACCGGTCAGGCTGAAATTTGAGAGATTGCCGTTAAAACTTTCATACTGATACAGCTTGTAGGCCCCGGCTGGCGACGCGCCGTTGATTTCGATGGTGTTCAGGCCGCTGACCGTGAGGTTACTGACGACTACGGAATCGTTGCCAGGTCCGGTCGGAGCGGCTGGCAGGTCAAAATGGTTGAGCACGCCCCCCGCCTCGACCAGATCATTGGCAAAAGTAAGCGTCCCCGTCAAAACGTTGCTGCCAGGATTGACCGTGGTCGCTGAAGCCATGGTGACCGCCCCAGTCACGACCCCGGAACCAGCGATGGTCTGGCCGGCGTTGAACGTGTAAGCCGTGCCGAGCGCCGACACATCCAGTTTTGCCGTCGGGCCCACCACGATGAGCGGGCTGGCCAGCGTGCCCGCAGCCCCCAGGGCCAGCGTGCCGCCATTGACCAGCGTGTTGCCGGAATACGTATTGACCCCATCCAGTTCCAGCACGCCGCTGCCGGTTTTGTTTAAAGAACCGGCACTGCTCCAAACGCCGCTCGCCGTGATTTTAAACGGATTGCCACTGGCGTCCGCCGCTTGAATCGTGGTCGTGCCGCTCACCAGCCTGACATTGCCGCTGATGGGGAAATCAGCCGTGGCACCCAACGTGCCGCCGCCGAAATTAATAAAGTAGCCACTCCCCCCGGCACCGACATTACCCACCAAGCCGATCGATCCCAAGTAAACCAAGCCCGTATTGGTCAGATTCAAGGTGCCGTAGGCGTTGGCGATGGTGTTGTCTCTGACCAAGGTGATGCCGTTGGCATACACCGTGCCGGCAATAACATCCAGGAAACCGCCGATAACGGAGGACGTCGCCGCACTGGCATTCGCTTGATTTCCCACAATAATCCCGTCGGGAGTGGTGGCGACCACGGTGCCACCCAGCACCACAAACCGCGACTGGCGATTTCCAGAAGTGGCGGCGGTGGTGGTATCACTCACGGTGAAAGGGCCGGAGTTGGTGAGCACGCCGCCGTAAATCGCGCCATAGGCGCGGGAGTTGGCGGTGCCAATCTGGATGCCCGTGGCATTCACCACGCCATTGCTGATGACCAGTCCAGCGCCAGGATTGGGGCTGCTCTTGCCAACGCTGAAATTGCCAATCGCCGCGCTACCGCCATTGACCAGGAACCGGCAGCCGCCGTCATCGGTGGTGTTATTGATCTGGCAGCCAGTGAGCAGATTCAGGAGGCCGCTGTTCACCACAATTTCACTGCCGCCGCTGGTGCCGCTGGTGGAGCCGGCGATGGTGACACGGTTGTTAATCGTAGCGGTGCCGCCCTCAATTTTCAGCCATCCCCGGAAGGCTGAGCTACCCAAGCGTTTATTGTCCCCCACCAGCAAGCCATCGGTGGCGAGCGCGTTGGTGATGAGCAAGGTGCCGCCGGTGTTCACCACGAGCGTGCCGTTGGTGCTCAGGTAGAGCGACCCGGCATTGGAAACCGTCAGTGCGCCGCCGGCGTTGAGGTTCAAGGTGCCACTGCTGCCAGTGGCCCCGATGGTCATGCTTTTGCTGCTCAGCCCCGAATCAACATTAAAACCCGCCGCATTGAGGTTAAGCACGGCCGCCCCGCTTAAATAGAGATTGGCAATGCTTGGTGCCAACATGGGGGCGCTATAATTCACCACCGCACCGCCGGCAATAATTGCGTTGGTGGCCACCCCGGGAACGGCCGCCGTGTCCCAGTTGGCGTCAGTGTTCCATAATCCGCCGGTGGCGGGGCCGACCCAGGTGGCGGTGATTTGCGCCTGGGTTGGCAGCAGGCCGAGCGCCAGCGCGGTGACGCACAGCGTGCCAGTTTTAAACAGATGGGTTATTTGCATAGGGTCTGAGTGGGTTGTGATTTGAAATTAGCCGGGTCAGCAGTCTAACAGCAGCGCCAGTACGTCCCCGGCACGGCGGTAAACCGCCGCAAGGCAAACAAAAGGATTTTTGGTTCGCATGCGCAGGGATTGGGTGCTGACTACTTAACCGGATTTCCGAGGCAACGTCCATCGGATGTTCATCTGAGCCAGCCCGATGGGCGGAGGGTCAGGCCTGGCCGACGAGTTTCATGGCCGCCTCGGTGCGCGACTGGACGTGGAGCTTTTCATAGACGGCGCTGATGTGGGTGCGGACGGTGCTCATGCTGATGCCCAGGTGATCGGCAATCTCCTTGTACATGTAGCCCTTGGCCAACTGTTTCAGGATGTCGAGTTCACGGTTGGTGAGCTGGTCGAGGTCGGAGGGCTTTTTGGCCTGATGAAAATGGTTGATGACTTTGCGGGCGATCTGGAGGGACATGGGCGCGCCGCCGGCATGCACCTGCTCCACGGCGGCGACCAACTCCTCGCGCGGCATGTTTTTGAGCAGATACCCGTTGGCTCCGGCGCGCAGGGAGTCGAAAATCATGTCGCCGTCGTCGTAGGTGGTGAGCATGAGCACCTGCGTTTTGGGAAGCTTTTGCTTGAGCCGGGCGACGCACTGGATGCCGTTCATGCCGGTGAGGTTGATGTCCATGAGGACAACATCGGGCTGCTCGGCGGGAATATTGCGCAAGGCGTCCTCGGCGCTGGCGTGGGCGCCAACGCAGCGCAGGCCGGGGGCGTGGTTCAGCCATTCCACAAGGCTTTCGCGCATGTCGCGCTGGTCTTCGACGATGGAGATGGCAATGCTCATCCGAGATTGGTGTGCGGCCTACAGTAAAGGAAAGAAGCGGGGTTGGTCATCGGATGAAGGTATGAGTCAATTTTCGGGCAGGGAGAGTTCGATGGTGATGGTGGTGCCCCGGCCCACCTGGCTTTGAATCTGGCAGTCCCCGCCAATTTCGGCCAGGCGCTGCCGCATGTTGCGGAGGCCGTCGGCCCAGGCATCCTGCGGGGCGCGGTCAAAGCCACAGCCGTTGTCCTCGACGGCGATGCGGAGAGACCGTTCGCCAATCTGGACGCGGAGCCAGACTTCGCTGGCGTGCGCGTGCTTGACGATGTTTTGCAGGGCCTCCTTGACGACGAGGAACAGATTGTGCCGCACATTCGAGGGCACGGCGCGGACGGGGGTGTGGTCGGGGACGTCCAGGAGGCAACGGATGCTGACATCGCGCAGATAATCGGCGGCGAACTGGCCGGTGTAGTCGATGAGGTGCGCGAGGGTGTCGTTGCGGGGATTGACGGCCCAGACAATTTCATCGAGCGACTTCACGGCTTCGCGCGCGGTGCTGGACATTTTTTCGAGCCGTTCGGCGGCCTTCTCCTTTTTGGCGAGATCGCCCAGCACGGCGATAAGGGTGAGACTTGCCCCGAGATCGTCATGGATGTCCTTGGCGATGCGGGCGCGCTCGCGTTCCAGCATTTGCTTCCGCTCCAGCACCTCCATTTGCCGCTGGAGCCGGCGGGTGGCCGAGTACCGGACAAAGCCGGCGACCCCGCCCAATACCAGCAGTACGACGAGGGTGCGAAACCACCAGGTCTCGTAATAATGCGGGCGGATGACGACCGGCAGCCGGGCGCCGGTCTCGTTCCAGACGCCGTCGCTGTTGCAGGCGATCACGCGAAAGAGATAATCGCCGGGCGGCAGCGCATTGTACTGCGCCGAGCGCCGCGTGCCGGCGAGCCGCCAACCGGTGTCAATGCCCGCCAATTGGTACCGGAACTGTACGCGCTCGGGCGCGGCCAGGCTCACGCCGGTGTAGCGAAATTCGAGCTGGTGCCGGCCCGGCGGAATTACGATGCCGGCCTGCAACCCGCCGGGGCCGGGGCCGGCCAGCGCCTGCGGGCGCCCATCCACGAGCACTTCTTCAATGGCCACCGGCGGCGACTTCTGGTTCAGGCTGGCTTCGGTGGGCTGAATCCACGCGGCGCCCTTGACCGTGGTAAACCACAGCCGGCGCGCTTGATCGCGCAAGGCCGCAGGCTGATAACCGCCGGAACATTCCAAGGACGGCAAGCCGTCGGACCGGCCATAATCCACGGAGGGGATAAATTGGATCTGTCCGCTCGAAAATTCCTCCAACGCGGATTTGGCCACGCGAAAAACCCCCTGATGCGAGCCGACCCAGAGGCTGCCCAGTTGATCGTCCAAGATCTGGCAGATGACATTGCTGGGCAGGCCGTCCTGCTTGCCAAAGCGCGCGAACCGGCCGTCGCGGAAGCGCAACAATCCGCCGCGGAAGGTCCCCGCCCAGATGGTGCCGTCATCATCCGCCAAGATCGACCAAATGGCGCCCGACTCCTGATTATCATGCGGATGCGACGCCGTAACGGTGTTACCGGCCACCCGGACCAGTTCGCCGCCGCCCGTGCCGGCCCACAGCACCCCGGCCTTATCCTCGGCCAGAGCGCGGATGTAGCGCCAGGTGCTGTTGGTGAAAGGCTTGAAGTCCGCCCCGGTTTCCGAGACATAGAGGCCGCTGGTGGTGCCCAGCCAGAGGCGGCCGGCATGATCCTCCAAAATGGTTTTCACGCCATGAATCACCGGCAGCACCCGGCGGATGTCGCCATTTTCGCGGACGAACAAATCTTCATCCCCGGCGCTCAGCCAAAGGCGGCCGCGTGAATCCGGGCAAACGCAGAACACGGAGCCGCCACCGGTGGCCTCGGCCACGGACAAATTGGTCAAAATGCCGTCGTGCCAGCCACCCAATCCGCCGCTCAGCAGGCCGAGCCAGAGCGTGCCGGCGCGGTCTTCGCCGACGGATTTCGCCGCCTTCATCAAGCTTTTCTCCCCGGCCAGCACCGGGTGAAACAGCCGTTCGCGCACGCGCACCAACCCGCCGGCATCCAACCCGGCCCAACAATCGCCTTCCTGATCCTCAAAAAACGCATAGACGCGGTCGCCCGGAAAACCATCCGCCGCCGTTACGGGGCAGATCTCGCCGGCGGCGCTGACATGGACCAACCCGCGTCCGTAATTGTAGAACCACATGCCGCCCCAATGATCCGCCAGCGCGCCGATCCGGCCGGGGCTGGCGGAAAAAACCTTGTGCGCCAGATCGGGGGCAAGTAACCAGTTGCCGTTTTGAGCCTCGCCCACCGCGCCGCCCATGACGACCCAGACGCGCTCCCCGGGCGCCACGGTCAGAAAACTCACCGCCGACGCCCCGGCGGGCGTGACGGTTTGAAACGTTTGTCCGTCCCAAAAGGCCATCCCTTGATCGGTGCCCACCCAGATTTTCCCGGTGGCATCGACCGTCAAATGATTGACGCTCTGCCCGGCGAGTCCCGCCGTCGCGGGCACGGGCACAAATTTATCTCCGACCAACCGCCACAGATGCTTGTCGCCATCGCGATACCAATAGGTGCCGGCGCCGTCCTGGCAGCACTGCGAATTCAGACCGCGCGCCGGCGGCGGCACGACCTCCCAGCCCTCGCCCGGCGGAGCGGGCAACTGCTTGCGATACAGCTCACCGCGGCCAGTCAGAAACGCCACGTGATTGGAGGAGGAAGAAACCAGCAGCAGCTCGCCTTCGGAGAAACGGCTGTTGCGGCTTTCCAAGATGAATTTGCCGTCGCGACAGGTCACGAGCGAACCATCATAACCAATGATCCAAAGCACGCCGCGCTGGTCCACGTAAAGCTTGCGCACGCGCGCATGGGAAAGCGCCGGGGTATTCGCCGGATCGAAGGTTACAAAGCGCACGCCGTCGAACCGCGCCAAGCCATTGTAAGTGCCCACCCACAGGTAGCCATCGGGCGTTTGCGCGATGGCGGTGACGGAACTATCGGGCAGGCCGTTCTCCGAAGTCCACACATCCACGAGATAATCATCCCCCACCCCGGCCCCACGGACCGCCCCGGCCAGCGCCAGCAGCAGGCAGAGCAAAATCGTGGCGCGAAGGGCAATCATGGTTTGGTTCGCCCCTGTTTTAGGCTACTTGCCGTTCAAATTCAACAAGTCTCGGCGCCAACCACCACCAGCACCGGCAGCATGACCCTGCCGTCGAATTCAAGCGGGCTCAGCGCGAGGTGGTTACGCCGGTTTTCTCGCGTTGGCCCAGACTGGATATTTCACCGTCGTTTCAGTAGGGCCTGTTAACCCAACCGCATTCGCACTTCATCTACCTTTTGGTTCCGGCTCCGCCGGGTTGGGAAGTGCGCAATATGGTTGGTATCGGCTGGTGAATACGATGCGGAGAAGGGGGAAAATATGGAGTTTCAGTTCGGCCACGTACACGCTCGACAGCCAGGCCATTTCCCGTTTAAATTAAATCACCGAATGGCCGTGGGCTTCCATTTCAAATTCTCTGCCCCGGCAATACCAACGGCGCCGCCACAAACAAAACACAACCAAATTATTTCCACATGAAAATTAAAATCGCTCACATCCTCGCGCTGGCCTGCGGCTATTGCCTGGCCGGTATTTCCAGTTCGGCTGACCCGATTCCGGAAAATCTTCGGCAAAACGGCTGGTTCATCGGCAGCCAGGCATACACCTTCAAGGAATTCAGCGCCTTTGAAGCCATCGCCAAGACCAAGGAAGCCGGCGGCAACATGATCGAGTTCTATCCGGGCCAGACTCTCAAGCCCGGCTCGACGGACAAAGTTTCCCACACCATGTCGGACAGCGCGATGGCTGAACTCAAGGCCGAGTGCGCCCGGCAAGGCGTCCGCCCGGTCAATTACGGCGTGGTCGGTGCCAAGGATGCCGCGGAGGTTCAGGCCATCATGAGTTTTGCCAAGAAAATGGAGCTATATTCTGTATGCACGGAATCCACCGAGCAAATCAACGCGTGGGAAGCCGCCGCCAAGGAGTTTGATATCAAGGTCGCCTTCCATGAGCACGGTGGATCCATGAGCAATCCGAGCTACAAGGTCTGGAACCCGCTTTACATCCTGGGCGTGGTGGAAAGTCGCGATCACCGCGTGGGCGCCTGCGCCGACCTCGGCCACTGGTGCACTTCCGAACTGAAGCCCGTCGAATGCCTGCGCATTCTCAACGGCCGCATCATCAGTGTCCATCTCAAGGACAAGGCCGCTTTTGGCCAGGCTCCGGTGGTGGTGGCCGGTACGGGCGTGGTGGATGTCGCCGCGTGCCTCGACGAATTGAAAAAACAGAAATTCGACGGACATATTTCCATCGAACACGAAAACGACTGGAAGGACAGTGTGCCCCAGGTTCGGGCCGACATTGATTTCATCAAGGCGCACGCGAAATAAACACTTGGAGCATTTTCATCAATGCTCTCATCGCCGTCCAGCGGCGTCCGCGCGCCCGCGTGGCGGGTCAGGCCACGCGCGTCTCCTCCCAACGGGCGCACAGCCAGAGCAAGTCCGAGAGCCGGTTGAGATAAACGATAATTTCCGTGTTCACCGGCTCGCCGGTCTCCCGGAGGCCGCATACCCGGCGTTCCGCGCGGCGGCTGATCGTCCGGGCAACATCCAGCGCGGCGGCATTCACCGTGCCGCCCGGCGTGGCCCAGCCCTTGAAGCTAATATTCTGCGCCTCGATCTCCCGCACCAGCGCGTCGAGTTTCGCCGTCAGGGCGGGGGTAACCAGCGAGAAACCGCCCTGGACATACCGTTCCAAATCCTCCCCGGCCACGGCGAGTTCGCCCATGAGCGTGACGAGATCCTGCTGAATGACCAGCACGTTGGCGCGGATGAAATCGTGGGCGGCGGTTGCGCGGGCCTGGCCGAGGGCGGCGTTCAATTCATCGACCGTCCCGTAAGCTTCGACGCGCGGATGGGTCTTGGGCACCCGGCGGCCATACATGAGGGCCGTGGTGCCGTCGTCGCCGGTTTTGGTGGCAATGCTCATAGTAATAGGAATCTATTGGCGCTTTTTCCCAGCGGCCTTGGGGGTGGAAGTTTTGCGACTGGTCACTTGGGGCGGGGTCGGCTGGGCGGCTGGCGGCGCGCCGGTCAATTTCTGATAATTCACAATCCCCTTCACAATTGCCGCCGCGATCTGCCGCCGGCAATTCGGATCAAAAATCTTTCTGGCTTCGACAGGGTTGGACAAATAGCCGCTCTCCACCAGAATGGCCGGCATCTCGGCATCGCGCAGCACGGCGAACCGCGCCCGCCGCACGCCGCGGTCATCGGCGCCGTAACCGCGCACGAGGGCCTTGTGCACCTGATACGCCAGCAGCAGACTTTTTCGTTCCACACCGTTGGCCATGACCGGCCCATGGTTGGCGCCTTCGCCCTGCGCGTTGCTGGAACTCGCGCCGACGGGAGTGATGCAATAGGTCTCCACGCCATCCACCCGCGCGGGGTCCACCGGGGCGCCGTTAAAATGCAGGCTCACGAACAAATCCGCCTTCCGGCGGTTGGCCATTTCCGGCCGGGCGGGCAATTTCAGGAAGTCATCCTGCGAGCGGGTCAGGAAGACAGTGAATCCCGCCGCCTGAAGCTGCCGCTGTAATTCAGCCGCCAACAGCAGGGTGTAGGTTTTTTCACTGCGCCCGAACGCGCGGTTGCCGGTGTCCTTCCCCCCATGACCGGGGTCCAGGCAGATGGTGGTGATTTTCCTGGCCACCCCTGCCGGGGCAGAAATCAGCGGGCTGATGCTCTTGATCAAATCCAGTTGCGAGATATAGCCGGCCCCCTTGTCCACCGCGATTGGAAATGAGAGCGCCACATTGACCCCGTTGACTTCAACCATGCGTGAATCCTTGTCGAACACCAGCCGCTGGGTGCGGTTGGTGGCGATGAAATGATCGCCGCTGCCGGCGC
>Ga0302321_100003200_pt1 | contig 14034 bp, 13 predicted proteins | sample Fen_T0_1_FD_202505 | JGI IMG/M metagenome (GOLD analysis project Ga0302321, IMG submission 202505) | Peat permafrost microbial communities from Stordalen Mire near Abisko, Sweden - Fen_T0_1 | ecosystem: Environmental > Terrestrial > Soil > Wetlands > Permafrost | place: Sweden: Abisko...
GTCGTGAGATTCCCGCACTGCAAAAGGGGCAGATGACCCACGTTATGGAAGGTCGAAACACGCTCAGTTTCGTCCGCAATTGCGAGAGTCCGCACAGCTATGCAGTCGTTGGTCTGACCATAGGTAGCGCAGCACATTTTTGCGTCAGGGGCATTCGGTCGGGCATTTTTCGCGATGCCGTTACCGGGAGGCAAGTCGAAGTTGGTGGCGACTTTCTCGAATTTGACGTAGAGCCCAATTCAGCGGGGATCTATGTCCTGGACGGTCCTGGAAAAATCGGGACTGACGGCCCGTTCTTGAGATGAGGCAGGTGGATGGCTGAAAACCAGGGAAACGGGATGTTTGGGGTTTGGTGTATCGCGCATCGCGCAAACCACCCCGGTATGCGCTCGGTTCGCCTCAGTCGAGACGTTGGAGATGCGGGTAATGAAATTGCCCTTCCCGAAGGCGAGGAATGGCGTATCCTGCCTGGGAAATGGAACCGCTTTCAACCCGAATCCTGGCGACTTTTTCCGAGACCGAGATCGACGCAATCGTCGAGGTCATGTTGTTGGCGGCCTTTTCCGATGGCACGCTTGCGCAAGCGGAAGCGTCGGTTATCAAACGAACGCTGCTGGCAGGGGATCAAATTTGGTTTGCCAGTGTCAATTTCGAGGACCGAATGGCGCAAGCGAAAGAGCGTATTGAAGCTGAGAGTCGGGATGCGCGTTTAGCGACGCTGCGTACGATGCTACCATGGCCGGAACAACGTCTCTTCGCGCTCAAGCTAGCGGTTCGTGTCGTTGCCGCGGACGGCGTGATCGAAGCGAGCGAGCGAGAGCTCATCGTTGCTGTTGCTGATGCGCTCGGTGTCAACGCGGAAATCGCGGCTGCACTCGTCGGGCAGCCGTCCTAAAAAGCCTCGGAGCGCCGCCATCGGGTGGAATGGAACGGACTCACGGGTTTTGCCCGCGAAGGGTGCGTTTGTGCAGCGTCAAGACCAACAAGAGTCTCGGGACGCTGTCCAAGCGTCTTTTGGGCTTAAGCAGAATTCAACCGGTGCCGATTAAATGTCAGGCAACCTGTGACTGTGCTTTGGACTCGGTTCGGGCTGCTGGAAGATAGTTCCTTTATCACTCAATCCGGAGCCGCGAAACCATGCCCACTCAAGTCATTCTAGACAACGAAGATGCTACTCTTTGGTTTCACCCTGAGACCAAGGTGGTTCATCACTTCGTCAAGCGCTACATTCACGGCCAGGCGCTACACGATGTCCTGGAAAAAGGGGCTGGAGTGATGGAAAAACACCGTGCCACCAAGTGGTTGTCTGACGATCGGAACAACGGCGCGCTTTCTCCCGACGATGAGAAATGGGGCAAAGAGGTGTGGTTTCCTCGGGCGCTTAAGGCCGGATGGAAGCATTGGGCCATCGTGCAACCTGCGAAGATTGTAGGTCAGCTTAACATCAAGCGGTTCAAGGAGACCTACGCGCAGGCCGGCGTGAACGCGGCAATGTTTAGTGATCCCGACGAAGCGATGGCTTGGCTCCAAAGCCAGTAGCGTTGCAGTCGCCAGCCAAGCAACCATTGCCGTGGCTTCAGTCAGTTCGCTGAGAACGGACCGGAAGGGCGCCCATAACGTATCGAGACGTGACTGTTACCAAGTTCGGTTTCGGCTATGATGCGGTATGTCCATCACGGCCCTTGCCATATCTGGTAGTCCAAGAGAGAACGGCAATACAAGCATTTTGCTCCAGCGTTGCCTTGAGCGAATGAGAACTAAGGGAGTCGCTGGCGAGTACCTGTCGCTTGCGGGCAAGACCATTCGCGGTTGTTCGGCTTGCGGAGCTTGTTCAGAAAGTCGCGATGCAACCTGTCCGGGGATCACGGATGACGACTACCAGTTCTACTTTGAGAAGATGGTTAGAGCCGACATCATCGTTGTTGGTTCCCCAGTGCATTTTGGTTCAGCGACGCCGGAACTTATGGCATTGCTCGATCGTGCGGGGTACGTGTCGCGCGCCAACGGACAGCTATTTTCGCGAAAACTGGGGGGTCCCATAGCTGTTGCACGCAGAGCTGGTCACAACTTCACTTACGCGCAACTCCTCATGTGGTACATGATAAACGACATGGTGGTTCCTGGTTCCAGCTACTGGAATGTCGCTTTGGCGCGCGAGGTTGGGGCCGTAAACGACGACGCGGAAGCGCTTGCCACAATCGATCGCTTTGCGGACAATTTGGTGTGGCTTGCGGAGGCTACCGTCGGAAGGTGATGCGTTTAGGTGCCCTGCAAGGAATCGCTTCGACGATTTCTATCGGAGCGATCCGGGAAATAGTGCTAGTCCCGATGAATGAGCAAGCGCATTCAGCAAATCGCTAGAGTTGGAATCGTTGCGCTTGGTGCTCTCGGAATTGCAGGTAGTTCGATGGCGTCACCCACGGTATCGCGTTTCCCCGTCGTGGATTTGCACGTGGATCTTTCCTACCAGGTCAACTATCGCAAGGGCAGTATCGCGAACGCTTCCGGGCAGCTCCTTGCGGGAGAGCTAATCGCATCCGGTGTTGTCGGGTTGGTTCTGCCTCTCTACATTCCCCAAGAAGTCTCCGCTGAGGGGCCACGCATGTTGGACATTGAGAGTAGTTACTGCCGCATGTTCGAGTTGCTCGCGGCAACTCCTCCCTACAGCGTACCTGGCGCTCCCCGGGAGAACAGTCGGGTCCAGACCTGGTTCTCCCTCGAAGGAGCGGCGCCCTTCGCGGGGCGATCAAGTGACGTGAAGAAATGGGTCAATCATGGTGTGATAATCTGGGGACTCGTCCATGGGCACGACAATGTTCTTGCGTCCTCCTCAGGTATGGGGGTTAGAAGACAGAATGTCGAATACGGACTTACCGCGCAAGGTGTGGAATTGGTGCAAGCAATTCATGCAGCAGGCGGAGTTGTCGACATTTCGCATGCGTCGGATCCCGCCGCTGCAGACATCCTCGCGTTGGCGCGAAAGGACCATGTGCCCGTCATCGCCACTCACTCGAACGCGCGCGCGCTCGTGGCCCACGCCCGCAACCTGACCGATGACCAAATTAAGGCTGTTGCCGAAGTCGATGGAATCGTGGGGATTGCGTTCCACGACAAGTACCTCGCGGCTGGGCGCGCGGCGACAATTCAGGACGTTGTCCGTCACATGCAACACATTCGGAATCTCGTAGGAACCCGTCACATTGCCATTGGGTCGGATTTCGAAGGCGGAATTCACCCTCCCCGCGGAATTAAGGACGTGCGCGACTTTCCAAAGGTTGCTACGGCAATGTTAGACGCTGGGTTCACAACTAAAGAAGTGCGCGCAATCTTATCGGGTAACGTGTTGCGGTTGATGGCGCGGTTACACCATTCACAAGGCAACTTAGCGCAGTGAATTCCGCTCATGCATAGTGGGTAGGACCGACATGGTAACCCACTCTGTTCGGTTTGCAGAGCGTTCTACGGGTGAGCCGTCTAGACGACTTTGGAGCGCAAGTAGGGGCGCCAGCCGCCGAAGCGGGTGATGTTCTCGCTTCCTTCGATGGCATAGATCTCACACGTGAAGCCTTTGACAACGGAGCCGTCCTCCAGCGTTACATTCCCGATTGCCATGGGTTCCGGAAGCTCTGCAACGAACTCGCCAAACGCCTCAACGGGGAGCGTCCAGACTTCGACCTCAATTCCGCTTCCGTGATAGCCGGGTCTGCGCACCAAGCCAGGTTTGCTTGGTATGGTATCAGCCAACGCGTAAAGTACGTATTCCGGATTAGTGCGGCAGCTGCGAACTAGTTTCCCTCCGCGATCCACGAGTTGATGGTTTAGTGGCATCCCATTCATATGGGCGCCAGCGACTGCAAGTTGTACCGGTCGTGTCATTGGATGAATCTCTCCGCAATATCGACTAACTTAGCTTCCGAAAATGCAGGGCCAAGCAAGGTGATCCCAAAGGGCGCACCCGCCGAAGAGTGCGAAACCGGAATAGCAATTCCAGCCAGATCCAGTAGGTTCACAAAGTTGGTGTATCGCCCGAGGTTCCTATTGGTAATAAGCGGATCCGTCAGCACTTCATCGACCCGATAAATGGTTCCCGTTGTCGGCATCGCCAAGACGTCGACCAGGTCCCAAACGTAAGCCGTCTTTCGGAGTAATTCAGTCAACAAATATTGCGCGTCGAATAGTTGATGTGCCGCCGGAACCTTACCTCCTAGGACAATCTCACGAACCACAGGGTGGACGCTGTCAGTATGTGACTCAATGAACTTCCCGACAGCGGAGTAGCGCTCCGCGACCCAGGGACCGTCGTAGAGCAGCTGTCCGGCTTGGATGAAGTCGTCGATTGGGACCTCAACTGCCGTGCCGCCAATTGAGGTAAGCCGATTCTCGGCATCACCAAATGCATTTTGATAGGCGTCATTCCCAAAAAACTCAAGTCCACTCGGACTGCCAAATCGAAACCCATTTCTAGCACTGCAGCCGCCCCAGCCTTGAGGGACCGCTCTAGAAAATGCATCCCTTGGTTCGAATGCAGCGCACAAGCGCAGAACGTCCCAGGCGTCAGTTGGATTCAATGAGAATATGGAGACACAATCTAGGCTTCGACATGCTGGCACGACGCCAACCGTGCTTACGATCCCTCGAGATGGCTTCAATCCGACGATACCGTTGAATGCTGCTGGTACTCGTCCGGAACCTGCGGTGTCCGTACCCAAGGCAACCGGTACGATGCCCATGGCAACGGCGAGCGCTGAGCCTGAACTTGAGCCGCCACAAACATAGTCTGGGTCGATACTTGAACGGCAGAGCCCATAGGGGGAGCGGACGCCCACTAGTCCGGTTGCAAACTGGTCAAGGTTGGTCTTTCCAATGACTATTGCACCTGCATCAATCAGTCGTTGAACGGAAAGTGCATTTGCGTCCGGCTGATACGCAAACGCCGGGCAGCCAGCGGTCGTGGAAAATCCACGAACATCGATATTGTCCTTTACGGCGATCGGGATCCCCAACAATGGCAGAGCCACCCCCCGCGCGAGACGCTGCAATTGTTGCCTGAGTTGGCTTTGCACGCCTTCGTTGGTTGATAACTCAATGAAGATGTTGTGACGTTTAGAACTCGAGGCCCGCGACATGACTTCAAGCAGGAACCGCTCGGGGTCGATTGCGACGGCTTGGCGTGCGTCCCCAAGACAGTAGGGCGATGGCAGACTGATCATCACCGAGGGTCTCCCGCGTTGATGGGTATCACGACGACGAGTGCCTGGCCGGGCGCCACTTCACGCCCCTCAGAAGCCAAGATTTCGGTGACCGTGCCGGCGACCGTACTTGCAACGGCAATTTCCATCTTCATCGACTCAACGAGCAGGAGTGTTTGGCCGGGTTCAACAGGATCGCCCAAGGCGACCAGTACCTTCCAAACACTGCCGTGGACGTGACTTTCCACGACGATTGTCCGATGGTCACGCACTGCCGGTTGAAGTGCGCCCATTGGCGTATTGGCCGCTGGATCCCCTGACTCGAGCTGAGCTACCCATTGTCGCCGCTCGTCATCAAAGGCCGCTTGTTGAGCTGCCTTGAAGCTTGAAATGCTTTCGGCCTCGCGGGAAATGGTTTGTTGGTATTCGCGCAGGCTGAAGCGCTCCTCAGTGATTTTGAGTTCGACCTTTCCGTGCGGAAAGGCATCGCGCATTTCGAGCAGCTCTTGAGCATCCACAGGGTAGAAGCGAATCTGATCGAAGAACCGAAGTAGCCAGGGCTTGTCGGGCGCAAACTCACGGGTTTGCTTGAAGCGGTTGTAGACCTGCAACGTTCGCCCCACGAATTGGTAGCCGCCGGGACCTTCCATGCCGTAAATGCAGAGGTATGCGCCGCCAATCCCGACCGCGTTTTCCGGAGTCCAGGTGCGCGCAGGATTGTACTTCGTTGTTACGAGTCGGTGTCTAGGGTCAACGGGTGTGGCAACCGGCGCGCCGAGGTAAACGTCGCCCAGACCCAATACCAAGTAGCTTGCGTCGAAGACAATCCGTTTGACATCATCAATGCTTGATAGCCCGTTGATTCGTCGAATGAACTCCAAGTTGCTGGGCGTCCAGGGCGCGTCGTTTCGCACGCCCTGCATGTACTTTTCGATCGCGAGCCGCGTGGCAGGGTCGTCCCAAGAGAGTGGCAAGTGGACGATCCGCGTCGGGACTTCAATCTGGTCCACGGCTGGAATTTCGGATTCGATGCGTTCGAGCAGTGTAAGCAGCGCGGCAAGCCGCAATTTGCGGCTATCGAAGTGGATCTGAAGGGAACGAATTCCAGGTGTCAAGTCGACAATGGCAGGATGTGGTTCTACGGCAAGGCGCTCCATCAACTGATGGACGCGAAATCGAAGTGTCAAATCCAGCACCATTGGGCCGTACTCAACGAGCAGGTACTCATCGCCACATGGGCGGTAGGTAACAAGCGGTCGTGTTTCCGTGGCCGCGAGCGAATCTAGGATTGCACTTTTGGTCGCAATCGTCTCAAGCTCGATATTGCCGGGCGCGTTCAGGTTCGCAATTCTTTCGTTCTGCTGGAGTTCGAGGCGTTCTGCCTGTTGGAATGAAATTGGTACGAAGTGCACCGTATCCCCGGGTTTGAGTTGTCCCAACTTCCAGCGTTCAGCGGCGACAATTGTTGCGGGGCATACAAATCCGCCCAAACTTGGGCCGTCAGGGCCCAGGAGAATGGGCATGTCGCCAGTGAAATCAATGGTTCCGACGGCATAGGCGTTGTCGTGCAAATTGGAGGGATGAAGTCCGGCTTCGCCACCATCCGGACGAGCCCATTGAGGCTTTGGCCCAATCAGTCTGACTCCCGTGCGCGCGGAGTTATAGTGAACTATCCAGAGCGTACGAAATAGGGTCTCAATGTCGTCTTCAGTGAAGAAATCAGGGGCGCCATGAGGGCCGTATATGACGCCAAGTTCCCAGGTATTTTGCAGCGGTGGGAGGTATCTTGCATGGATGGCAGTTGCATTGCCTTCGATGCTTCCCTCCGTAGCGAGGTGCAGAATGTCTCCCTTGCGGAGTGCTCTTCCGCCATGTCCACCAAACCCACCGAGTGTGAAGGTGGACTTGCTCCCGAGGTATTCCGGAACATCGAAACCGTGCTGGATGGCAAGATACGTTCGGCAGCCCGTCTCTGGCGGGCCGCCGATTTTGAGGGTTTGTCCGGCGCGAACAGCAATGGGTTCGAAGTACTCAAATGGAGCACCATCCAAAGTAGCGGGCAGGCGCGCGCCCGCGAGGCCTATTACCGTGTCAGTGGCAAACCTCAGGGTCGGCCCCGTCATCGTGATTTCCAGGGCCGCAGCGCCCAACTGATTGCCGACGATTCGATTCGCCAAGCGGAAATGAAAGTCATCCATGGGCCCTGACGGGGGGATCCCGACATCCCAGTAACCGAGCCGCCCCGGGTAGTCTTGGATGGTCGTCATGGTTCCGGGTTCGAGGACCTCAATCGTTGCGCTCTTGAAGGCGAATTGAGCCAGAAATGCCGTAGTTATTCGGCCGTCTCGGACCACTTCATGGTTGGTAAGTTCTCGCAGGTATTCAAGGTTGGTTTCAATGCCGGCGAGTTTGGTATCCCGCAGACCTTCGTGCAGGCTGGTGAGGGCATCGCTTCGCGTCGCACCAAACGCAAGTACCTTTGCGAGCATTGGATCGTAAAATCCGGAAACCTCGCAGCCGGCCTCGATCCAACCATCAACGCGAAGGTGTTTTGGGAATGAGACTTCCGTGAGCATTCCCGCGCAAGGCTGATAACCCCTGGCTGCATCTTCGGCATAAACTCGCGCTTCGATGGCGTGACCCTGAGCTTGTCTAGGTGACATTGAAGGCTCATCACCGGCGGCGAGCTTTACCATCCATTCGACCAGATCTACCCCGAAAACCAGTTCCGTGACGCCGTGTTCAACCTGAAGGCGCGTGTTGACCTCAAGGAAATAGAACTCCTTTCGATCTTCGTCGTAGACAAATTCCACTGTGCCGGCAGACCGGTAGCGCACTGATTTTCCGAGTGCGATGGCGGATTCATGCAGGGCGCGGCGAACCTCATCAGTCAAATTCGGCGCGGGTGCCTCCTCCAATACCTTTTGATTTCGCCTCTGAGCGGAGCAATCCCGCTCGCCCAACGCGATCACGTCGCCGCGCCCGTTGCCGAAGATCTGCACTTCGATGTGGCGAGCCCGCTCCACGAAGCGCTCGAGAAAGAGCCCGCCATCCGCGAAGTTTTTTGTGGCAAGCGATCGGACGCTTTCGAATAACGTCGCAAGTTGGTCTGCACTTCGACAGAGTTGCATTCCAATCCCACCGCCGCCAGCGGTGCTCTTGAGCATAAGCGGCAATCCAATTCGTTCCGCCTCCGCCTGCGCTTCTTGGAGCGAACCGAGCAGCATCGTTCCCGGCAATAGGGGGACCCCCAACCGCGACGCGATGGCTCGCGCCTCGTGTTTCAGGCCAAATTGGCGAATCTGCGTGGGTGTTGGCCCAATGAAGCGCACGCCCTCGGCCTCCAGCGTCTCGGCAAACCCGGCGTTTTCGCTCAAAAATCCGTAGCCCGGGTGTACCGCCTCGCTTCGAGTGTCCTTTGCCGCGCGCACAATTGCATCGACGTTTAGATAGCTCTTCGCGGCTGCGGAGGGGCCAACCCACACGGCTTCATCGGCTTGCAAAACGTGTGGCGCGGTGCGATCCGCGTCGGAGTAGATAGCGACGGACTTTACGCCGAGCGTCTTGAGCGTTCGGATGACACGGCAAGCGATCTCGCCTCGATTGGCGACCAAGACTTTCGAAAACATGGAACAGCTCCTATCCGGGCACTAGTTGTCCCACACCAAAACCCGCACGGGAGTCGGGTTATAGGCATTGCAGGGGTTGTTCAACTGTGGACAATTCGAAATAAGAACGATGACGTCCATCGCGGCCTGCATTTCAACGTAGCGGCCCGGAGCTGAAAGCCCGTCATCGAACCAAAGCCTGCCATCAGGCGTGACTGGCACATTCATGAAGAAATTGATGTTCGCCGTGAGATCGCGTTTCGATAGGGCCGGCAAATGCTTCTGAATTTCGAGCAGGAAGCTGTCGCGGCAATTGTGCATGAATTTCTTATCCAGCGAATACCGGACTTGATTGGATTCGGCGGCGCAGGCGCCCCCAACGGTATCGTGTCGTCCGCAAGTATCCGCGACGATGGTCAAAAGCAGGTTGCCTTCAGACGAGATCAAGCGGCTTCCTGTTGACAGAAAGATGTTGCTTTGTTCGCGGATGGTATCCGTCGCGCTGTAGCGTTCACTCGGGTCGCTCGCGTTGTAGAAGAGGGTATCGACCGCCTGGTTGCCCTCCAAGTCGACGATGCGCAGCACCTGACCTTTACAAAGTGTATGACTGAAAGCGCAGCCCGACTCCACTACTTCATTAAATCTTGCTAAGGTGGGCTCCCGAAGGCTTTCTCTCAGTGACATTGTCCGGCCTCCGTTAGGTAAAGCCGATCGTTTAGCGCAAAGCCGCGTTGATTTTCCGGGCACAGATTCCGGACCGGATCGTCTGACGTAGCGGGTTTTCCAGAGCGCAATTGGAGCTCCACTGGGGGGGGATTGTACGTTCTGCTCGGGTCCATTGGGTGCGGTGTATTCGAGAGAACGACTAGTGTATCCATGTCAGCGCGCAGTTCTATGAAGTCCAATGCCTTGGAGTGGTCCGCCACAAAGTGCAGGCTACCATCCTGGTCCGGTGCCACTTTCACGAAGAAATTGACGTTGGCAACAATGTCCCGACGTCCTAAACCGTATTTCCCGAGCTCAACCAGGAAATTGTCTCGCGTGTTGCGAATGCGAGCGTTTCGCATTACTTGGTACGTCCCAAGTCCGTACTTGAGCTGACTTGCCTTGGAATCTGCGTGACCCGTGATGGTGTCGTGCCAGCCCAAGCTGTCGGCCACCACGGAACAGAGGACGCGTCCCATGTCTGAATAGATGGCACAACCCGTCTTCAGGCACGCTATCTGTTGCGCCTTGAGCGTATCGGGCATGTTGTATCGCTCAAGGGGTTGGGCGGCGTTGTAGAACAGTGCTGAAACGGCTGCATTACCCTGCGTGTCAACGAGCCTAAGTCGCTGGCCCCTGCGCACAACGGTCGACCACATTTGGCCGCCATGTAGCGTTTCCGAAATCTGAATCTCACCCTCAATCGTCACTGTCGGCGAATGCATCGAATTCTCTCAATGCCAGGTCGTCCTGGTCGCTTGCCCTTGACGCCACTTCAGCTGAAGTGGCGGACCGGGTCGTCCCGGTCAGGAAAATTCGACAAGCTAGCTACTCACTAGCCGTAGACTTCAGCCATCATCTCAGACTCTGGTTTCGCGGAGATTTCAACGTGGTGAATGAGTTCTTCGAGCCGACGTTTCGTAGACAAAAAACTACCCGACAAAAACTGATTTGGCGAACGCGGTCGAGAGACAGGTACCTCAATGATTTCCATGATGCGTCCAGGCCGCGCGCCGAGCACAACAATGCGATCTGACAGATAGACTGCCTCATCTAGGTCGTGAGTAATGAAGAGAATTGTGATGTTGACCTGGCCGCAAATCCGCAACAGGTGTGCTTGCATGCTGGCGCGTGTTTGGGCGTCCAACGCGCCAAATGGTTCGTCCATCAGCAGGATGCGCGGCTGGTTAGCGAGTGCACGCGCGATAGCAACGCGTTGTTTCATGCCCCCGGACAATTGGCTCGGATACGCGTCAGCAAAGTCGGAAAGGTTGACAAGCCTAAGCCATTCGAGCGCCTTTTCCTCGGCACGAAGCTTTGGGGTCCCTTTCATGCTCGGGCCAAACAGAACGTTCTGCTTGACTGTGAGCCATGGAAATAGCGTGTATCCTTGAAACACCATGCCGCGGTCAGCGCCAGGACCTTCCACGGGGAGCCCATCGACCAGTACTTGGCCTGCCGTGGGGTAGTCAAGCCCAGCGAGGATGCGGATGAGTGTCGATTTGCCGCAGCCAGAAGGCCCAATGACGCTGATGAATTCGCGGTGATGTACGTCAAAGCTGATGTCGCGAAGGGCGACTACTTCTTCAGCGCCTGAGCCAAATAGTTTCGAGAGTCCGTCGATACGCATCACAGTGCGGCGGCGATAGAGCTCAGCCAAATGAGCTACCACCTCCGGCGGTTGATCAAGGTAGCTTGGTAGACTGAGCGGCTCGGCGTGGCTCATTCATCACCTATTGTTAGCAGCGATTCGGCTGCAGCTGGTTTTGGTGCAGGCAAACTGCGTCGCAACCCGCGACCGAGCCGGACCAACGCAAGATTACCGCTTTCCCAGGGAAACAGGTACTTTGCAACGAGTGCAAGCGCTTGATCGGTAAGCAATCCGATGACGCCAATGATAGCGATGGCGGCATAAACGTTGTCGAAATGTCGGTAACGTTGCTGCTGGTAAATGAAGGCAGAAAGGCCGGATTTTTCTCCAATAAGCTCCGCCACAACCAGGTACGTCCAGGCCCATCCTAGTAGAATGCGCATGTCGCGATAGAGTGCGGGCAAAATGCCGGGCAATACCACGTTGAAAACCAATTGCCGTGGTCCGGCGCCAAGGGTCTGAGCCGCATGGAGAAGCGAGACATCAAGCGAGCGGGTCGTATTCGCGACGACCAAAACCATCTGGAAAAATGTTCCAATGAAGATGATGGTGACCTTTGGCTCTTCTCCTAGGCCAAAGATTGTTACGGCTAGCGCCCCGAACACTGGCGCGGGCATGTAGCGAACAAAATCAATGAACGGTTCCGTGAGACGCGAAAACATGGCAAACGTGCCGCCAAGCACGCCGAGTGGGATTCCAAATACTGCCGACCAAAGAAATCCGAGCAAAATGACCTTGATGCTCTGGAGTAAACTCTCATGGAGCCACAGGTCCCCATCGCGTTCCGGGGCCGTGGTAAACGCGGTATAAAGGGCGCGCGCTACTTCGTCCGGGGCCTGAAAGTAGATCGGGTTGGCCGCCACACCCACCGCTTTGGGTTTGCCGGCAGCCACCAGTTCACGATTGCGCCCATCGAACTCAGACTTTTCAACGCGCTGCCCTTGAGCCAGATAGCTGTACGTGCCGGGAATATTCGAATCACCGGGGGCTTGCACTAATACTAGTGGATGCCAAACGAAAGGCACGTATGCGAGCAAACACCAGGTTAAGAACGGCAGAATGAAGGCGAGGAACGTAGCCGACGTCGAGGCCTTTCGAGACAGAGGAGAGCGAACTGCCCAAAGCTTGACACGGCGCTTCTGATTCGGTTTGGGCGGGTTCACGGCTCCTCCGTTGGCTGGCTACTTGGTGGCCTCTGCTAGTAGGCTTGCGTCGAAGTATTCGTCTACCTTCATGGGTGCCTTATAGACACCGTGCTTGAGGTTGAAGTCATCGACGATGTGGCTTGAACCGTAGATGGATTCAAGACCTTCGGCTTTCTGGAAATGCTTTAGATTGCCCTCTTTTGCCAAAAAGAACGTGCCCTTCATCAGTGCCTTGTATTCAGGGGCAGCTAACCCAACCCTGGCGCTCATGATCTTCGCGGCTTCATCCAGATTCTTTTCGTCCGCGAGAAAGTCAGCGATCTTGAGCCAAACTTTGACGATTTTGACCCAATCGCTACGCCGCTCGGCTAAACTCTTGGGGTTCACACAGAGGTGATCGTAAATAAGCCCAGGCACGTTGGCGCTGGTATAAATGGCCGTTGAGCCTGGCACTTCCCGCAATGCGGCGCCGGAATTCGGCTGCCAAGCGGCAATTGCGTCGACTGAACCGGACTTTAGGCTCTGAGGCGTTTCATCCGTCTTTACGTCTACCAGTTTCACGTCCTTGTCAGCAAGGCCTGCGGATTTTAGGGCATTTAGCAAGAGCAGGTGATCCACAAAGCCCTTCTCTACGCCGATCTTCTTTCCCTTGAGCTCTGCAATGGACTTGATGCCCGGTTTGGCAACTACCATGTCATTGCCGTTCGAATAGTCGTTGGCAAGAATGCACACGCTCGGTGCCCCGCTTGAGCCAGTGACGAGGGCATCTCCGTTGGTCATGGTTACAGCGTCGACCTTTCCAGCCGAAAATGCCTCCATGGACGGGACGTACTCGAACCACCGAAACTCAACATTCACGCCTGCTTCCTTGAACCAACCCTTCTGTATGGCGATGTCCCAAGCGACCCAACCAGGCCAATCACTGTAGGCAACTTTCAACGCGGTCCCCGTCGGCTCAGGTGCAGGCGTGGCTGTTGCTGCTGGCAAAGCCTGACTTGCAACAGCGACAGGGGCCTGGCTCTGGCTTGGTGTTGGGGCGGGTTCCTTTTTGGAGCAAGCCAAGGCAAACGCCGAAAGTGCCAGGCACAATGAAAGTTTTGACACCAGAGTCTTCATCAAGAACCTCGCTCGCCAGATTGGGGGACCTCAACTTGGTCCAGCAGGGAAAGTCTGTGCCTCGGTGTGTTGCAAGCATGTGTCGCGACGGCATGGAGGACATGTCCGCGAAAGAAATGCGTGCAGGGGTTGGCCCGCGATGACGTGAGACCCCCAATTCGCCTCATCGCGGGAACCGCGTGCCCTTCGATTGGAAGCGTTCTGTAGCAATATCCATAGGTTATTGCCGGTGGGGGTTCCGTGGTACACCGCCCTCCCTACGCCGTCAGGGATCTTGCGCCATTGTCTAACCCACGTCTCTCGCTTTTCGACCTTAGCTTGCGAATTGCGTTCTTCGCATTCGCACCAGTTGGCATTGTGTTCGCGGCCGCGCTGTTTCCGGTGCGAGGCGCTCTCGTGGACGTTGCTATCGCACTTGGGATCTTTGTGTTGGGGGAGGCAAGTCAACGTGCGATTCGCTTTCGTTGGCTGCGCTGGTTTCTGAACGAGGCTTTTGCGTTCGAGCAGTACTACCGAACGAACCCCACAAGACCATTCCTCTACTATGTATTCTATCCGCTGCTGTTTCCCTATTGGCTCATTCAACGCCAAGCCCGGCGCGAGTTTGTCGTATTTCGTGG
>Ga0302321_100003202_pt1 | contig 14033 bp, 12 predicted proteins | sample Fen_T0_1_FD_202505 | JGI IMG/M metagenome (GOLD analysis project Ga0302321, IMG submission 202505) | Peat permafrost microbial communities from Stordalen Mire near Abisko, Sweden - Fen_T0_1 | ecosystem: Environmental > Terrestrial > Soil > Wetlands > Permafrost | place: Sweden: Abisko...
CAAGCGACAGTGTCTCCGGGGCCGTGGCCTCGGTCGCGCGGCTCTCCTCTTCCGCGCGCTTGCGTAGGTCTGATTCTGCCTGCGTCGGCGCGGCAGGCACAGGCGAGCCTGTCGAAGGGCTTCTGGAGTCATCGCGGCCGGTCTTCTTCTTGCTCATGACGCGACTCCCTGTCTCTTGTTCGCCAGGGTGTGGGCGAGCGCGTCGCTGAGCCGCTTGAGCTGGTACGGCTTGCTCAGGAACGCCTGAGGCCGTTCGCCGTGGCTGGTGGCCATGACCTCGGCCTCGCTGTAGCCGCTGGTCAGGATCACGGGCAGGTCGGACGCGAGCTTGCGCAGAGCTGCCATGGTCTCCCAGCCGCTCATGCCCGGCATGGTCGAGTCGCAAAGCGCGCAGCGGATCTCGCGGCGGTGCTGACGGAACAGCCGCAACGCTTCAAGGCCGTCTCCCGCTTCGAGCACCGTAAACCCGAGGTGCGTGAGCATGGCGGCGGCCGCGCTGCGCACCAGCTCCTCGTCCTCGACCAGTAGCACCGTGCCGGTCCCTCGTATCTCCGGGGCCTCGGTCGTCTGCTGCGCCGGGTGGGGGACCTTCTCGCGAGCCGCGGGCAGAAAGACGCGGAAGGTACTCCCGCGGCCCGCACCGCTCTGCACCGTGACGACACCGCCGTGCGTCCGCGCGATCCCTAGGACAACGGACAAGCCGAGACCGCGGCCGAGGAACTTGCTGGAATAGAAGGGATCGAAGAGCGTCTCGACGTCCTTCTGCGCAATCCCACAGCCCGAGTCCACCACCTCCAGACACGCGTAGGCACTGTCTAGTGGCTGCCAATCGGCGGGGAAGCGGCGCGCGGCAGGGACGTCCGCCGCAGACGCCGTTCTGACAGTGACGTGGACGACACCTCTGACGTCGCCGATGGCCTCCCAGGCGTTGGTGACGAGACTGGTCAGGATCTGCTGCACCTGGTCTTCGTTCGCATTGATGGTGGGTCCGGGGCACCGCAAGTCGGTCTCGAGGACCACGTCCTTGGGTATCGCGGCCTCAAGCATGGGCAGACTGCGGCGGCAGACATCGCTCAGATCCAGCGGTGCACGCTGCACGAACGCTTGCCCGAGGTAGGTCAGCGTCTGGCCGATGATTTCAGCGGCCTTGCTGGACGCCTGCATGGCTGCAGTCAGTTTCGCGGCAGGGCCGGTCTCGTTCCGGGGCAGGTCGCGCGCAGCCAGCTCCAGGTTGGCCATCACAATCTGGAGCAGGTTGTTGAAGCGGTGGGCGATGGCCGCGGCCATGCGGTGCAGACTCTCGGCTTTCTGGAGTTGCTGGCGTTGGTCCTCGATCCGCGCCTTCTCCTCCTCGACCCGCCTGCGCTCGGTGACGTCGCTCAGCACGGCGCGGCACACAGGCGAGCCGTCGGCGTCGTGCGCCGCGGTTGCCTCGAGCTGGGCCCAGAAGCGAGTGCCGTCCTTCTTCGTGAGCCGCAACTCGCAGACCTGCGGTGTGCCCGTCTCGAGGAGTTGCTTGCGGTGCCGGTAGTAGACCTCCTGGTCCTCGCGAACGACGAAACGTGAGAACGGCTGTCTGACCAGCGCACCTCTGGCCACGCCCAGAAGGTTGGCGAGGGCAAGGTTGGCCTCGAGGATCAACCCCTGCTCGTTGAGCGTGAGGTAGCCCACCGGTGCCAGGTCGTACAGATCGAAGTACCGCGCTCGCGAGGTCTCTAGCTCCACCTGGGCCCGGCGAAGCTCCTCGTTCTGCATCTCCAGCTCGATCTGGTGCACGCTGAGATCGTGGAGTATCGACCGCGCCGCGTCAGGCGACAGAGGGCCCAGGCCCTCGGGGGTCGAAGCAGCGTTCTCCCGGGCGATCTTCTCAGCTCGCTTGCGCAGCTCGTCGACCTGGTTCGAAGGGGCCTTCTTCTCAGCCATGGTCGTGCGCGCCTAGTCTGGGTCGCCCGGGACCAGCGCCCGCTCAGTGGTGGCCACTGCGTACATCTCTCCGGCCTCGTTCACGAGCGCGGTGGCGGTGACCGATACGTCCACGGGCCGTCCGTCTTTCGTGATCCGTTGCGTGCGGAATGGCTCTATGGCCTTCTTCCGGCCGAGGCGTTTCACCGTGGCCAACGCCTCCTCGCGCCGGTCCTCCGGAACCAGCTCGCGGACGTTCATCGCCAGGGCCTCGGCCTCGCTCCAGCCGTAGATCCTCGCCGCTCCCGCGTTCCACGCCAGGATGTGGCCCTCCAGATCCCGCACCGTGATGGCATCGTGCGCGTCGCGCACGACCACGGCCAGGCGGCGCAGGTCCGCGGACTCCCGCAACGACGCCTGCGCCTCCTTCAACTCGGTCGTCTCGGTGAAGGTGATCACCGCGCCCTCGATCACGTTGTCCAGCGTGCGATAGGGCCGGATGCGCAGCAGATACCACGCGCCTGCCTTGGTCTGAACCTCGACCTCCTTGGGAACCAGGCTGTCCAGCACGACCTGCAGGTCCTCCACCAGGCGGTCATAGCTCGCCAGGTTGGACACGATGTGCCCCACCGGGCGCCCCACGTCGGTCGGGATCAGGTTGATGACTTGGGTGATGGCTGGCGTGAAGCGCAGGATGCGCAGTTGATGGTCCACGAACACGGTGGCGATACCGGTGCTGGCCATCAGGTTGCTCATGTCGTTGTTGGCCCGCGAGAGGTCGATCACCTTCTGCTGGAGCTCGGCGTTGACCGTGGCCAGCTCCTCGTTGACCGATTGCAGCTCCTCCTTGGAGGTCTCGAGCTCCTCGTTGGTGGACTGCAGCTCCTCGTTGACCGACTGCATCTCTTCGTTCGAGGACTTGAGCTCTTCGTTGCTGGTCTCCAGCTCCTCGTTGGCCGACTTGAGGTATTCCTCCTTGGCCCGCAGCTCCTGCTTGAGTGCTGCGATGCGCGCGTCCACGTCCGCACCGGTATCGTCCGCAACGTCGACTGGGCTCACGACGGCGCTGTCTCCGAGTGGTTGCGGCTCTGTCGCGGGCGTCTCCTGGAACGCCACCAGGAAGAGCCCGTGCGCCGCGCTGCCGGCTGGGCCGGCCGCCACGGGGCGGACGGTCAGAGTGACGGTGGTGAAATCGCCGTTGGTCTTGACCCTGAGCCCCGCGCGGCTCACCGGCGCGCCATTGGCCACGGCGCTGCGTAGCGCCGCGCCCAGATCGCGCCTCAGCCCTGCGCGGGCCATCTCCAGGATGTTCAGGCCGGCCTCGCCTGGAGCAGGTTCGAGATATTGGCCTGTGCGGCCGTGGAGGTAGAGGATCTCGCCGTGCGCGTCGACGAGCGCGCCGGTCGGCGCATACTGTCGCAGCAGAGCCTGCTCGGCCAGCTCACGCAGCGGCTTCTTGCTGTCGTCTGACGCCGTTGGGAAGGCCGGAGAGCCTGCCGTGCTTCCCCTCAATGGCGCAGGCGACCTTCCAAGGATCGGGCGCGGCGCGCCAGGGACGTCGTCCTTGCGCTGGTACAGCTTCGATTTGCGGTCCAGCGCCGCAAAGAGATCCGCGAACTCGCCGACGGTCTCGGATGTGCCCAGGAAGAGAAGGCCGCCAGGATTCAACGCGTAGTGGAACAAAGGCACGAGCCTCTTTTGCAGGTCCCCGCTCATGTAGATGAGGAGGTTGCGACAACTGATCAAGTCGAGCTTCGAGAACGGCGGGTCTTTGACCACGTCCTGCTCGGAGAAGACCAGCAGGTCGCGGATGTTCTTCTGAACACGGTAGAAGTCGCCGCCTGTCTGCGGCCCCGAGGACGACACAGGCAGGTCCGATGTCAGGGAGAAGAAGCGCGCCAGCCGCTCCGCTGAAACGTCCGCGACAATGCTCGCCGAATATGAGCCGGCGCGGGCCTGTTCGATGGCCTGCCTGTCTATGTCCGTTGCGAAGACCTGCACCCTGTAAGTCTGCTTCAGTGCCTCCTGGCGCTCCTGGAGCAGGATGGCGATGGAGTAGGCCTCCTCGCCTGTGGAGCAGCCGGGCACCCAGACCCGGATGGTTCCGTCGGCAGGCTTTTCTGCGAATAGCCGCGGGATGACCTGCTCCTCGAGAGCGCTGAACGCCTCCGAGTCGCGGAAGAAGCTGGTGACACCGATCAGGAAGTCGCGGAAAAGCAACTCCGCCTCCGCGGCGTTCTGCCGCAAGTACCGGACGTACTCGTCCATGTGATCGATCTGGTGGACGGCCATGCGGCGCTGGACGCGGCGGACGATGGTGTTCTGCTTGTACTGGGAGAAGTCGTGGCCGGTCTGCGCGCGCAGAAGGACGAAGATCTTCTTCAGCGCGTCCTCGGCCTTGGCGGTCGCGGCCGCGGCGGGGCGCAGCGCGCTTCCAAACACGTGCGATGCGTAGGCGATCAGCTGGGCGGGCATCTCGGCCGGCGGCAGCACGTAGTCCACCAGGCCGGTGGCGATGGCGCTGCGCGGCATGCCGTCGTACTCGGTGGACTCCGGGTTCTGGGCCATGGCCATGCCGCCCTCGCCCTTGACCGCCCGCAGCCCCAGCGTGCCGTCGCTGCCAGTGCCCGAGAACACGATGCAGATGGCCCGCTCGTGCTGGTCTTGGGCCAGGGAACGGAAGAAGAAATCGATGGGCAGACGCTGACCGCGCGGCGCGGCCGGTTCCAGCAGTTGCAGCGTGCCGTCCAGAAAGGCCATGTCGCAGTTGGGCGGGATGATGTAGGCGCAGTTGGGTGCGACCCTCATCCCGTCCTCGACCTCGAAGACCTGCATACGGGTGTAGCGCTTGACTAGCTCGGAGAGGAGGCTCTTGTGGTCGGGCGCCAGGTGCTGCACGAGGACGAAGGCCATGCCAGGATCGCGGTCGGCAGGCATCGCAGAGAAGAAGGCCTCGAACGCTGCCAGGCCCCCGGCCGACGCGCCGATGCCGACGATCGGGAAGCTCAACACCGAACGGGCGATCGAGCCGGCCTCTGGCGGAGTCTCGACCGACGTGGCCGTCGGCGGCGCGGAAGCCGAAGGGGGCTTGCGCTTCGCTTTGTTGCTCGTCTTCCTGGCCATCTATCTTCTCTGTTCTCTCCGATCCCTCGCCAGCGTGCCACCGGCCCGCTTATGGAACTGTTCGCGTGCACCCGTTAGCGCTCCACGCCTCACGACGGAGACGATTAGGCAGATGAGGGCCGGCGCGGCGTTCAATTGGCGCGTCGTTCTGTCCCGATCCCCGGCGTTTACTGAATCTAGATTATCCGTCAATCGCGGGAAGAGCGCCAGGCCGTCCAGCAACTCCGCGCGCTCCGCCGCCAAGAACCCGCCGCCATCTTCAGTAACGCGGACGTACGCCTCGCGGGTGGTGGACGGCCCGGGCGGGTCTGGCAGCCTCAACTGGCCTGGCTGTCGATCATCGGAATCAGGCGTGTGCGGATTTCATCGCGGATACGGCGAAAGACTAAGAGGCGCTCGTCGTCGGTACCCCGCGAGAGGGCCGGATCCTCGAACGAGACGTGCGTGCGTCGCACACGGCCGGGGAAGTTGGGGCAGGTCTCTCTCGCAGAGTCGCAGACGGTGATGACCAGGTCCCACGGCTCGCGCACGAAACGGTCGACGTGTTGCGGGACGTGGCGTGAGAGATCGATGCCCACCTCGGCCATGGCGCGCACTGCTAGCGGGTGAACGCGCTCGGCCGGGGAGGTGCCGGCCGAACGAGCCTCCCAGCGATCGCCAAGGAGGTGGTTGACCCACCCCGCGGCCATCTGCGAGCGGCAGGAGTTGCCGGTGCAGAGGATCAACACTCGCTTGCGCTCCATAGGGTCCTCCTGAGGGCGATTGACAGCACCTCGCCATCCTACTACACTTCGTCAGGTGACGAAATGACAAACCCAACGCCGGCCCTGGCGCAGCTCGTGAACGTCTACAAGGCTCTGGGGCATCCGGTGCGCTTGCGCGTCCTGGCCATGCTGCGGACGGGAGAGCTGTGCGCCTGCCAGATTACAGCGGTGCTCAAGTTGGCGCCGTCCACTGTCTCGGCTCATCTCGCCGAGCTGCGGCGCGCGGGCGTCGTCGTCGAGCGCAAGGAGGGGCGCTGGGTGATCTTTCGCCACGCCGCCGACGCACAGGCGCTGATCGCGGGTGCGCTGGCAAGCCTCACCGGCGATGCGCGCATCGAGGCCGACGCGCGCATCGTGAAGCACCTGCGCCGCGTTCCGGTCGAGAAGCTGTGCCAGGCCGAGCTGGACCTCGGCCGGGTCGGAATCCGCGAGGCCGCCGCGGTCAGGGTATGAAGCGCGCGCTGATCCATCCGGAGCGGTGTCAGGACTGTCAGCCCTGCGCGGTCGTCGCTCAGTGTCCGAAGGAGGCCGTCTTCAGAGAGTCGCAGGAGGCCAAGCCTTGGGTGGACTTCTACCGCTGCTCAGGCTGCATGGAGTGCAAGGAATGGTGTCCCAGCGGCGCAGTTGAGGAGATCACTCAGCCGTGCACGGGGCGGCCGCAACGGAGCTGGTGAGTCGTCACGGGAGAAGACGCATATCCGGGAACACGACGGTGAATGGAAACATGAACCATGAACAATGACTCGACCGCGATCTCGAAGAACCTTTCATTTCTTGACCGGTACCTGACGCTCTGGATCTTCCTCGCAATGGGGATCGGCGTCGGCGGAGGGTACCTGTTTCCGGGCGTCGTCCCATTCATCAACCAGTTCAATGTTGGGACCACTTCCATCCCGATCGCCATCGGTCTCATTCTGATGATGTACCCGCCTTTGGCCAAGGTGCGCTACGAGGAAATGGGTCCCGTGTTCCGCAACACCAAGCTGCTTGGGCTCTCGTTGGTTCAGAACTGGATCGTCGGCCCGATCCTCATGTTCGGCCTCGCAGTCCTCTTCCTCCACGACAAGCCGGAGTACATGGTCGGCTTGATCCTGATCGGCCTGGCCCGCTGCATCGCCATGGTCATCATCTGGAACGACCTGGCCAAGGGAGACAGCGAGTATTGCGCCGGCCTCGTCGCTATAAACTCCATCTTCCAGGTACTGCTCTACTCGGTCTACGCCTATGTCTTCATCACCATCCTGCCGACCTGGTTCGGTCTCCAGGGTGTGGCTGTCAACATCACCATCGGGGAGATCGCCAAGAGCGTCTTCATCTACCTGGGCATTCCCTTCCTGGCAGGAGCGATCACGCGGTTTGCGCTGATCAAGCTGAAGAACAAGGAGTGGTACCACACCAAGTTCATCCCGAAGATCAGCCCGATCACGTTAGTCGCGCTGCTCTTCACGATCGTGGTGATGTTCTCGCTCAAGGGCGAGAAGATCCTGGAGCTGCCGCTCGACGTCGTGCGGATTGCGATTCCGCTGTTCATCTACTTTGTATCGATGTTCTTCGTCTCGTTCTTCATGTCGAAGAAGGTCGGCGCGACCTACGGCCAGTCCGCGGCCCTTTCCTTCACTGCCGCGTCAAACAACTTCGAGCTGGCCATAGCTGTCGCGGTGGCCACCTTTGGCATCAATCACGGTGGAGCCCTGGCCGCGGTCATCGGACCACTCGTCGAGGTCCCGGTGCTGATTGGGCTGGTCCATGTCGCGCTCTGGCTAGGGCGCAAATACTACGGAACGCAGGTAGCAAAGGCATGGAAGCCGCGGAGCTGAGGCGCCGGCCATGAACGTGCAGGTCGTCAGTGACGCCACTCCGATCATTGCCACGCGGTGGTCGCTCGAGAAGCAGCTTGCCTACCTCGTCCCTGCTCTCGCCGGCTGGTGGCTGGTGTACGCGAACCTGGCGCGAGCAGCCTCCTGGTTCACGCTCCGGGCGCTACACCTCACGCCGAAGACGGCGCTCGCCTCCGCGGTCGAGTTCCTACTCTACGAGGCACCGAAGGTCGTCCTGCTGCTCGTGCTGGTCGTCTTCGCGGTCGGCATCTTGCGTTCGTTCTTCACGCCCGAGCGCACGCGAAGGATGCTGGCGGGTAGACGCGAGTCCGTCGGGAATGTGTTGGCGGCCCTACTCGGGGTCGTCACGCCATTCTGCTCGTGCTCCGCGGTGCCGCTCTTCATCGGCTTTGTCACGACCGGGGTGCCGCTGGGCGTTACGTTCTCGTTTCTGGTCTCGGCTCCGATGGTGAACGAGGTCGCGCTGGCTCTGCTCTTCGGCCTGTTCGGCTGGAAGGTCGCGGCACTCTACATGGGGACTGGGCTTGTCATCGCCATCGTCTCAGGGCTCGTCATTGGCCGGTTGCGTCTCGAAGGCTGGGTCGAGCCGTGGGTGTATCGTGTCGAAACGAAAGGCACGGACACGGCCGCAGACCGCCTGACCTGGGCCGACCGCCTGCGCCTCGGTGCCGACGCGGTCAAAGACATCGTCGGCAAGGTCTGGCCCTACGTTCTCGCAGGAATCGCTGTAGGCGCCGGCATCCACGGCTACGTCCCGCAGGACTTCATGGCCTCGTTCATGGGCAAGGGCGCCTGGTGGTCAGTGCCGCTCGCCGTGCTCATTGGGATTCCTCTCTACTCGAACGCCGCAGGGATCATCCCGATCGTCCAGGCGCTGCTTGGCAAAGGGGCCGCGCTCGGCACAGTGCTGGCGTTCATGATGGCGGTGATCGGGCTTTCGCTCCCGGAGATGATCATCCTGCGCAAGGTCCTGACGCCGCGTCTCATCGCCGTCTTCGCCGGCGTTGTGGCCGTTGGGATTCTTATGGTGGGCTACTTGTTCAACCTCGTGTTGTAGCGCCCGATCGGGCGCAAGGAAGGGCTTATGGAGATCAAGGTCTTGGGTTCGGGATGCCCAAACTGCAAGAGGCTCTACGCCGAGGCAGAGAAGGCCATCGCTCAGTCGGGCCAGCCGGCGACTCTCATCAAGGTCGAGGCAATCGAGGAGATCGTCAACTATGGCGTCATGCGGACGCCCGCCCTGGTGATCGACGGAAACGTTGTCGCTTCGGGAAAGATTCCGAGCGCGGCCGAGATCGCCGTGCTCATCACCACCGCGGCGGCCAAGGCCTAGTCCGTTCGCCCAGGCAAGTACCGGTATATCGAGAAGGAGAGGTCCATGGCTGAGAACGAGAGCTGTGCATGTGGCGGCGGTGTTCGGTTGTTGTTCCCTTGTTCGGGCGCCGCGGACACGGGCGAGATCAGCGACCGCGTGGCGCGGCAATTGACGCGTGCTGGCCGTGGCCGGATGTCGTGCCTGGCCGGCATCGGCGGACGCGTGCCCTACGTCATGAACAAGATGCCGGCCGTGGACGAGATCTGGGCCATTGATGGCTGTCCAGAGGACTGTGCCAAGCGCACGCTCGAGCTGGCCGGCTTCACGGTGAGCAAGCATCTGCGCGTGACGGACTGCGGGCTCAAGAAGGGGCAATCGCCGTCGACGGATGAGAACGTCGCCGTCGTGGTCGACAGGGCCCAGGCTCAGGCGACTTGCTGAAAGGGGATGCGATGAAACGGATCAGGCTGATCGACGCGGCGGCGGTCGTGGTGGCGCTGGCCGTCTCAGGTGCGGCCTGTGCGGCCGATCGACCGAGTGAATCCAAGTCCAAGTCGATGCCGCCGTCTTCGGCACAGCCGACGCCAAAGGCCGTGGCGCAGACGGTTGTCTACTACTTCCACGGCACCAACCGCTGCCGCACCTGCCGAACCATCGAGGCATATGCCAACGAGTCCGTGAAGGGCGCCTTCGGCCCCGAGCTTGCGAGCGGGCAGCTCCTGTGGCGGCCGCTGAACGTGGACGAGTCAGCGAACGAGCATTTCATCAAGGACTATCAGCTCTACACGCGCTCGCTCGTCGTTGTCGATGGCTCGAATCCGAAGCGCTCCAAGACTCTCGACAGGGTCTGGCAGCTCGTGGGTGACAAGCCGGCCTTCCTGAAGTACGTCCAGGACGAAGTGCGTGCCTTCCGCAAGCCGTGACGATGGCGACCTGGCTTCTCGCCACATGTTCGGCGTTCTGGTTGGGGTTGATGACGTCCATCAGCCCCTGTCCACTCGCCGCCAACATCGCCGCGATGTCGTACGTCGGCCGCGAGGTTGGCAACCGGCGCCGTACGCTTTGGGCGGGCCTTCTCTATACCCTGGGTCGGACGCTGTCGTACGCAGTGCTCGCGGCCGCGCTCACCTGGGGCCTGCTCTCGATCCCGCAGGTGGCCCTCTTCCTCCAGCGGCACATGAATCGCGTCCTCGGGCCGCTGCTGATCGCCGTGGGATTGGTGTTGCTCGACCTGATTCCGCTGCCGTCCTTCGGCGGCGAGCTCTCGGGGCGAGTCGCGCAGCGTGTGAAGAAGGCCGGACTACTTGGGCCGCTGCTGTTCGGTGCCGTCCTGGCGCTGGCCTTCTGTCCGGTGTCCGCGGCTCTCTTCTTCGGCGGCCTCGTCCCGTTGGCGCTCGAGCACCGGTCGCCGCTGTGGCTGCCCGGCGTGTACGGGATTGGCACCGGACTGCCCGTGGTCGTCTTCGCGATCCTCCTGGGCGCGGGCGTCCAGTGGGTCGGCACGGCCTTCAACCGCATCTCCGTCTTCGAGCGCTGGGCGAGGCGCGTGACCGCCGTCGCGGTGATAGGCGTCGGCGTGTACTACACGACAACCTTCACGGTGGCGCGAGGGAGCTTGCTTTAGCGAGTGAGGAGCCGAGGGACATGGATGCGTCGACATTCGAGGAGATCTACGAGACCCACCGGGCCGCTATCCAGAGACATGCCGCACGGCTTGTCGGCCAGACCGACGCGGCTGATATCACGCAGGAGGTCTTCGTCGCGGCCTACCGCGCGCTGAAGGAGGGCGAGACAGTCGGCCATATGGGCGCCTGGCTGCGCCGCATCGCCACCAACCGCGCGCTCGACCGGCTGCGCAACGCCGCTCAGCGGCTGCGCTCCGGGGCCACGCCGGAGGAACACGAGTCGCGCGCGCCACTGACTGCACTGCGGGCCGCTTCGGTCGAGGACCAGGCTGGCCGGGACGAGATGAGCGCCTGCGTGCGCGGGCTGATCGCTGGTCTCCCACCTGGGCAACGCCTGCCGCTGTCTTTGAGCGAGCTCGAGGGTCTCGGCGACCGTGAGATCGCGACGCGAATGGGGCTGAGCCTGGGCGCGGTCAAGATCCGACTCCATCGAGCCAGGACCGCTCTTCGGGGCGAGCTCAGTCGCTGCTGCCAGGTGTCTGTCGATCGCCAGAACGACGTGGTCTGCGCCCCCATTCCAGCTCCGAGTGTCGGAAGAGGCAGCGCGCGTCGCTGAGTCTCGCTGCCGCCGCGATCCGCCCTGACTCCCCCGTATCCTTTCGCCTGGCTGGCGCGTCTAGGGATGCGAGGAGGTCGTATGGTGGAACAGTGTCAGGTCCAGGCAGATCCGACGGGCGATGACGCCCACGAAGTGGTTCGCATCCCGAGAGCGCGTGGCGCTTGCTCCCTGTGCGAGAGCTACGCGGAGGCGCAGGCTCAGAAGCCCATTGCCGTGGTCTCCTGCGAAGGCGCCTGCCTGCGCGGGGAGATCTCGAGGCAGGCGGCCAACATCGTCTGCCATGAGCTGCTGGCTGACCGAACGGCCCGTATCTGCCTAGGTGGTGCGTTCACGAAGGACACCGGACAGCGTGCCCTCCTGAGAAACGCCGCGCGTGTCGTGGCGCTGGAGGGCTGCCCTGTGGACTGCGCATCGCGGATGATTCAGGGCATTCTGCCGGGCCGGGCTGTCGAGATCATCCACACAGACAGGCTCGCGCGCTTCGACAAGGGCCTCTTCGGAATCGACGCGATGCGGCGCGAAGAGGTGACTGCCTGCGCAGGCGATGTGGCGCGCGGAATCGTCGCGGCGCTCGAACAGGCCCCAACGTTGTGCTGAAGCGCGCCTACCGGGTCAGGCCCCGGCGCGGGCGCCGGCCGGCTCGAGGGCTTCCTGGATCAGCGTGCGCACGCGTGCGTTGAAGGTCGCGAGCGGCTCGTCGGCAGCAGGCCGCACCGCGTCGAGATAGGTGATCGAGATGCGTCGCAGGAACTTGGGCAGCCGTCGTCCCGCGGGCAGGACGGCGTGGGCGCCGTCGATCACGACCGGAACAACAGGCACGCCTAGCTCGCGCGCCAGGATGGCGTAACTGTCCTTGAAGGTCCCAAGCGAGCCATCGCGGGAGCGCGTGCCTTCCGGAAAGATCATGAGATTGTTGCCGCGCCTGAGGCCGGCCGCGAGCTTTTGGAGCGAGCCGAGGAAACCCTCCCTGGGATCCATCACGATGGTGTTGCTGCGCCGCGCGAGGAACTTGAGCCACCAATTCCGTACGTGGCGCTCCTTGGCGTAGAACAGCGTGCGCAGCACCGCGCGTGGCCGCATGTACGCTGATACGAACAGGCCGTCGAGATAGCTCTGGTGGTTGGGTGCAAGGATGAACGGCTCCGTGGGCAGGTGCTCGCTGCCACGCGCCTGGATTCGGAAGCACACACGCACGGCCACGCGTGAGACGTGCACGAGCACCCGGTGATATACGCTGGAGCGAGGTAGTAGCTGGCGCGCCTTGGAGTGCAGGATGTCTGCCCAGGAGACCTCAGAGGGCGTGTCGCCGTCCTTCTTGTACTGGGCGACAAAGCGCGCCAGGTCGCCGACAGTCTCGAACTCCGCGAGCCTGGTCTCGGGTAGCGCGATGCCGAAGGCGCGCTCGACGAACACGGACAACTCGACGCGGCCCAGCGAGTCGATACCGAGGTCTGCTTCCAGGCGGGTGCCTGACTGCACTGGACGCTGCTGCAAGCGCTGGAAGAACGCGGCCAGGCGCGTCAGCGCGTCGTCGCCAGCCGCCTCGACCTGCGCCGGCTCGGTTGCGGCTTGCGCGACGCGCTCGGCGATCGAGCGCAGGAGATGGCGCCTGAGCTTGCCAAGTCGTGTTCGAGGCAGGTCTTCTCCCGTAAGGGTCAGGCGCGCGACGCGACGGTAGGGAGAAACGCCGGCGTTGTACGGGCCGAGCACCTCGCGCCGCAGCCAGGTCTCGGCTGCGCCGCGGTCGGTCATGGGCAGCGCCTGCCAGTTGGGCACGATCAGCGCATGCAGCGCGTCGCCGTCCAGGAACACCGCGGCTTCGCGCACGGCAGGCGCTGCGGACTGAAGCGCGGCCTCGATCGTGGCCGGGCTGACCTTCTTCCCGCTGGCAAGGATGAGGATCTCCTTCAAGCGGCCTGTGACGGAGAGGTATCCTTCCTCGTCGAGTTGGCCGAGGTCGCCGGTGTGAAGCCAGCCGTCGCGCAAGATCGCGCCGGTCTCGGCCGGCCGGCCGTAGTAGCCCTGCATCACGTTAGGGCCGCACGCCAGAATCTCCCCGCTCTCGTCCACGCGGACCTCGCAGCCGTCGAGCGCCTGACCGCAGGTGCCCAGCTTGACGTGCCCTGGCCGTGGAAAAGTGATCATCGGCGCGCACTCGGTCATCCCGTAGCCCTCGCACATCTGGAAGCCGAGCACGTCAAAGGTCTCGGCCGTCTCAGGGCTAAGCGCCGCGCCTCCACAGATCAGGTGGCGCAGCTCTCCGCCGAACTTGCGATGCACCGAGCCGAAGACGAGGCGCGAGAACGCGTGCGAACGAATGCGCCGCGCCAGGGCAAAGACAGCGCGCCCGGCGGCGCTGGCGTTGATGCGTTCACGCAGCGCGCGGTGCAGCAGGTCGTAGAAACGCGGCACGCCGACGATTGCCGTGACAGCGTGACGCTTCAGGACCGCCAACAGCTCCTCGCCAGCCAGGGAGGTGGCGAAGGCGACCGTGGAGCCGCCGAAGAGCGGCGCCATCAGGCCGCCGACCAGTGGGAGCACGTGGTGCAAGGGGAGCAGGAGCAGCACGCGTGCTTCGGTGGTGAAGTAGCCCTCGCGCACCACCGGGCGCACGTTGGCGAGAAGATTCCCAAAGGAGAGCATCACACCTTTAGGATCGCCTGTCGTGCCCGAGGTGTAGACGATCGTGGCCAACTCCGACTCGTCGATCAAGAGCGCGTCGGTCGATGATTCGCTGGGCGGCGCAGGGCCCGCGTTGTCCGCCTCGTTGAAGACGGTCACCTGTGGTTGATGGCGAGCGATTGTGAGCGCTCGTTCGGCCGTGGGCAGATTGTGGCTCGAGCAGAG
>Ga0302321_100003203_pt1 | contig 14030 bp, 12 predicted proteins | sample Fen_T0_1_FD_202505 | JGI IMG/M metagenome (GOLD analysis project Ga0302321, IMG submission 202505) | Peat permafrost microbial communities from Stordalen Mire near Abisko, Sweden - Fen_T0_1 | ecosystem: Environmental > Terrestrial > Soil > Wetlands > Permafrost | place: Sweden: Abisko...
CTACTTGCCCTTGCTGGGAATCTGGCTGATACTTTTGCCAAACGTGCTGACGAATATGATTGGGAGGGGCGTTTCCCACTAGAAAATTTTGAAGATCTGCGCCGCTCTGGCTATCTTGCACTGGTCATTCCCTCCAATCTTGGCGGAGGGGGCTTCTCGCTGTTGGATATTATGCATGCTCAGTATCGTCTGGCTCAGGGTGATGGCTCAACCGCTCTGGTGACGAGCATGCATATGATCCATATTGCTCGTCTGGTGGATGGTCGCACTGATTGCCCTCCTCTGGTCGAGAAGATTTGTCGCGATGTGGTTGAGCGCGGCGCTTTGATCAATAGTGCAGTAAGCGAGCCTGCTACCGGTAGCCCTAGCCGTGGTGGCCGCTCGCAGACGACTGCACGCCGCCAACCTGATGGCTCCTGGCTTATCAATGGTCGCAAGACTTTTACGACTGGTAGCCATGCCCTGTATTATATCCTGGTTGGTTGCAGTATTGAGGATGAGTCAAATGCTAACTTGCCTCCGCTCAAAGCAGAGAAGGGGAATTTTTTGGTGCAGCAGTCCACACCTGGTGTGCGTATAGAAGATACCTGGAATTCTCTGGCTATGCGTGGCACTGGCAGCAACGACCTGCTATTAGAAAATGTCCATGTTGGGGCAGATGCTTACGTGGAAGAGCAGGTATCGCCCACTGCTGGCGCGCAGCAGCGCCTGGCGGGCTGGAGTGCGCTGACCTCAGCTGTTTATCTGGGCATCGCTCAAGCGGCCCGTGATGAAGCGATCAGATTTGCCCGCGAACGTCGCCCAAACTCGCTGCAAAAGCCTATTGCCAGCGTGCCCCATATTCAGGAAAAGACGGGGAAGATGGAACTTGCGCTCCTGCAGAGTCAGGCTGTGATTTTTGGTCTCGCTGAACAGTTTAGCCATGATCCAATGAGCGTTGATCCCAGTCTTTTCGCCGCTGCTAAATACCTTGCGACCAATCACTCTATCGAAATTGTTGATCTGGCTATGCGTATTGTGGGTGCAGCTAGCTTGTCTCTTTCCTCACCCCTCCAGCGTTACTACCGAAATGTGCGCGCTGGCCTGCATAATCCTCCTATGGACGATGTTGTGCTATCAATGCTAGCCAAACGTGCTTTGGAGCCTGTTCATGAGCAAGATGTAAGTGAAAAGAAGTAAAAGCATCTCTTTGTCTTTATGTTTTTTCTTGCCTTTATGATAATTTTATCTATACTCTTGTAGGAAAAGCCCTATTGTTAGCTCTAAATATGGATACATGATAAAGGAAAAAATGGCTTTTTCTCCTTTATCATGTATTGAAGAGCTTTACAAATTCCTCGTTTTACTCAGCTGTTTCTCTATCGATCCCGCTTTCCTGCTTTTAAACCTGTCAATCATATTAATCATGTCCTGTTATAGCCGTAATTGGCTATTGCGAGACTTTACTGTGTGCTGATGGCGTGTTATCTTGTAGGAGCTTTGTTATAGTTGGTTGACCAGTTCATTAGCTTTATTCTGTTGGTAAAAAAAGGAAATGTTGTATGCGGTATTATCTTTGCTCTTCATATCTAAGCTTTTTACTGGTTAATTGCTGTCTTCTCTTTCTACTTGTTGCCTGTAGCTCGCCTACTGTTGCTAAATCTCCTATCCCTGCTTCTACGGCTAAACCAACCCTGACTGCCACTATATCTACACCCGGAACAAAGCAGCTTGCTACGAAACCGTTTGTTAGCACACCTGCCTCGCTAAAGTCCGAACAGACAGACTGCCCTTCGAATGGCTTTGCTCGTGCGCCTCTGCTGAAACCACAGACATTGGGTGCACATCCAACGCTTATTTATACATCAAACGATGTTTCTAGAGATGGCTTGACCTCTACAGGTATCTTGAAGCGGTATGATGCTGTGACACGCAGCATCAGTGTCCTGGTTGCCAGTGGGCATTCTATCAGTAATGCGCAGGTTTCCGCCGATGGGCAATGGGTGCTGTTTTTGAGCCAGGGGAGTGCGAGCAAGAGAAACATAAATATTGGGACCAGACTGCAACTCATTCACGTGGATGGTTTTGGTCTGCAAACCCTTTACTGTGTGCCCGCTACTACAACGATTAGTGGCATACACTGGTCCGCGGATCAGCGATCTGTCTTGCTGGATGTTCTTGATGGCAATACAAATACCACTGCCTTACGCTTGTTGGATATGACTACAGGCGCTCTGAAAACAGAGTTGCAAGCTCCATTTGGTTCTGGTGCTTATAAGACGATCAGTTGGTTGGATCGCACCCGAGCTTACGTTGGCCGGGATTCAGGTCCAGCGCAACCGACCCTTTACCTGCTTGATACAGCTAAGAATAAAGATATACATGGTGGCAATCTGAAGAAAGTAACGGCTTTCCCAGGCAGTGGCGGGGCGATGCATCTGGATAGCAGTGCCGATAAAAGCGTTGATGCAAAGACGCTTTTCCTTAGCTATTGCTTTTCTAATGGCATCACTCTAACCAGCAGAATCACCGCCCAGGCTGCAACTGGCGGCGCTCAACATAATATTTACCGAGATTTGCAAGGGTGTATCAAAGACTTACGAACAATATCCAGCACGCAACTTTTATTGGTCGTCCGTATTCCAGATGGCGGCTTTACCCGGGAAGTATTAATGCTTGCCAATACTGATGGTTCTGATACCACCATGCTCTACAAGAATAGTAGTGTGCATATAGGTCTCCAGCTCAATAGATATGGTCAGCTACCATCGTCCAATATCTCTCGTGATGGTAGCCTCTATGCCTTTTGTGAGCAGGGTGCTATGATGAATGTAAGCAGAGTTCTCGTCGGCTCATTCGCGACTGGCAAAATTATTACTTTAGCCTATAGTCCATCCAGCACGGTCTCTGTGGCTGGATGGACTAAAATGTAGTTCAACTTTTGTTTGTGTTGCACACTTTTATATGTCAGTTGGCACCGTTGCATCATTAGGGGTTGGCAGTGAAGAACAATAGCTACCGCCTGTATGAACAGTGTGCGCGATCTTAAGTTCGTATGCCTCGTCATTTGTGGTAGCAGGCTTGAACTCTGGTGTGATCTGCCACTGGAACTGGCGCTTGTCTGGATTTGTGGCACGATAGTGCTGGAGTGCTGGCGGTATTAGCCGTAGCCGACGCTCAATCCACTCTCGATCCCACGGACCGTCCTCTACGATCTCTTCTGCTGCACGGAACTCGTAGTAGATCGTGCGTCTGAGTTCTTTGCCCTCTACCTGCTCAGATCCATGGACAACCATAACATCATGCAAGAGTACGTCGCCTGGCTCCATTTCAACAACAATCATTCCTGGCGGGCTCCAGCCCCACTGTTTCTCAATAGTGCAGAGATCCTGCCTCTGACTCTGGCTTTTTGGCACCACGTGTAGTGCACCTCCATCGGCACGTGAACGATCCAGGTAGAGATCATAGTTGAAGATGCGCTGCTTGCGTGGATGGACTGCATCTTGATGCCAGCGAATAGCCTCACCATCTCCCTCTTGCTTGAACACCATTGATTCATAGGTAGGAACAAAATTGGTGCCACACAAACTTTCGGCAACCTCTAATACATAGGGGCTCCCTAGCAATTCCAGGGATGCCGCTTGCCCTTTATTATGGACATAGTTGACGCGGAACATAACCTTTCCATATGGCCGTTTCGCAAACACATAATCTGCATGCAAGGGATCGTCCGCGCTCAATCTGTTACCCGTTTCGATCCAGTTCTGTCCTGCCGCCTGTAGACGTGCAAGCAGATCCTGTGGAATCCAGTTGCGCAGTATAAGATAGCCATTCTCGTCAAAAAACTGTATCTGCTCGTCACTCAAATGATAGTCATGTTGTGCTGTTGAGCCTTGAGCAGTTGCCGCGTCGCGTGCATTGTAGATTGTCACTTGAACCCTCCTGGAGTTGCTAACTTTGCTTACGATTGATCCACTGCCATAACTATAGAAGAAAAGTGTGCAGAAGTCTTCTTGTTCTCAATGCTGTTTGTCGTGTATGCTAAGATCGTATATGTTAATGAAGCAATCTTTTGAGATCATTGTGTGACTATCTGGGTAATATGAAGCAACGCGATGGACTTACAATTGATGTGGCTGTTCTGGGCCTTTCAAAGAATGGTGATGCTCATCCAGCCATTATGCAGCGTGCTCATCGACATAGTGAGGTCGAGCTAAATTTTGTCGAGACTGGCTCGCTGGTCTATCTGTTTGGGGGCACGCGTGTTGAGGTAAGCGCAGGTCAACTGGCTCTTTTCTGGGCTGCTATTCCTCATCAGCTTGTTCAGGTGGATGCATATTGCACCTTTCATTGGCTCACCGTGCCCTTTTCTTCTTTCCTGCAATGGCGTCTGCCCGATACACTCGTTCAGCAGGTGATTTGCGGCAGATTTACCCTCACCAACCCGTCTCAACAGAGTATCTCATCCCTCTTTCGGCAATGGCAGACAGATATGCACGCTGGTACAGACGAGCACCATAAAATCGTGCTACTGGAAGTTGAATCTTGCTTGCGTCGTTTAGCCCTGTCTTTGACGAGGACAGGTGAAGAGCATATACCATCATCGTTCGCCTCTCAAACCACGAGTATCGCCCCACATGCCCTCAATAAAGTGGAGCAGATGGCGCGGTTTATTGCCGATCATTATACCGAACCTGTGCATGTCAACCATATTGCCCAGGAGGTGCACCTGCATCCCAACTATGCGATGAGCCTGTTTCGCAAACACTTTGGTTTCAGCATTACAGCGTATATTACCCAATATCGTGTTTCCCATGCCCAGCGTCTGCTCATCATGACAGAAGCCAACGTCTCGGAGATCGCGCTCGAAGCTGGTTTTGGCTCCGTTAGCCGTTTTTATAGTGTCTTTAAGGCTGCTTGTGGGCTGCTGCCTGGAGAGTACCGTAGCGGTCTTCAGGCGCGCACTCTGGTACAGGGTCAGCGGGATCTCCATTTCTAAAATGGATTGCCTGAGGTAACACGCTATGATATACTAATGCAATGTTTCTCCTACATTTTCACTTGACCTTTTCAGGTTTCGTGTGTATACTTTCCCACTGAGAGTGCCAGTAGCCAATGTTCTTCATGATCTACGGGTAGAGACTGAAAGCAAGCAGGCACTGAATAAAGCGGGAACAAAGTGTGGATGAAACTTGTTAATATAAGTGAAAGCCACAAGATGACATTTCCAGAGAAACGATAAGGCGAAAGGGGACAACAATCAATGCCTAAGAAGGGTGAACTTTCAAAGACTGCTCGTGCCTCGTTGGCTAACCGCGAGGTTGTCAACCATCAGACAAACCATGTCTGCAATTCATGTCACGAGCCGATCTGGCTGGTAGATCTCTATCCAGTAAAAGTACTTGGTAAAGGTATGACCTACTACCACAAAGAGCATTACAAACTGCAGTAATACACACGCGCTATTCCTGCGCGGCCTTCTGGCTCTGCCAGGGCTGCCTCTAAAGAGACCAACAGGCCCCTCTCCGGGGCTTGTTTATTTTGTTATTTAGCGCTGCGATCCCCATGTGCCGCTCTTGACAATCCACTGTGGAACTGTCACAATCGACACATCAACGTACACTAGAACGGACTCGAACCACCCCACACTCTCCTGTTGCTAGCTGGTGCTGGGCTGAAATAGAGTTGTTGCTATCTCACCATCTTTTTTATCTCAGGTGGGATGCTAGGAGATATTATATGCCCTATTCAACGAACCTGGAGCAGTCTGACGAAGCTCAATCTATTCCCCATACGATCACGGTGGCCTTCCAGGGCGAGCCTGGCGCTTTTGGTGATGAGGCTGTCCGCACCTATTTCGGCACAGATCCACAGACGCTACCGGAGCCTACCCCGTATCGTAGTTTTGCCGATACCTTCCATGCTGTTGCCACTGGCAACGTTAACTATGGCCTCGTCCCGGTCGAAAATTCGCAGGCAGGCAGTATTAATGATGTCTATGATCTGTTGCGTCAGCATGATCTTTTTGTGATCGGCGAGATCGGGTTGCCCGTCAATCACTGTCTGCTCTGTCTACCAGGCCAGGCCTTGAGCGACATTAAGCGTGTTATATCGCATCCGCAGGCCCTGGCCCAGAGCGATGTCTTCCTTCGCGAACTCGGTGTAGAGATTGCCGCGACCTACGATACAGCTGGCAGTGCAAAAATGATCCGTGAGGGTAATCTGGAAGGCGTCGCCGCTGTGGCAAGCGCGGGAGCCGCCGAACTCTATCAGCTGGAGATCCTGGCACGTAATATTCAGACGGTCAAAGATAACTATACGCGCTTTATTGTGCTTAGCCGTGAGCCCGCACCACGCCGCCCCGGCAACGCCAAAACCATGATTGTCATGGCAACTTCGCATCAACCTGGTTCACTCTACAAATGCCTGGGTTTCCTGACCGAAAATAACATTAACTTGCTCAAACTGGAGTCACGCCCGTCTCGTCAGCGTGCCTGGGAATATGTCTTCTACCTCGACTTCGAGGGTCACCGAGAAGACTCCTCTGTACGCAATGCCATCGCTGGCCTTGCCGGTCATACCACCTTCTGCAAAGTTCTTGGCTCCTTCACCAAAAATACCTAGATTGCATTCATGGCCAATGTAGTGATAAGGTTCCATCAGATCCTCTCCTATCGGACCTTATCGCTATATGGATCTTGCCCCTGCTCCAGATAAAATGTCCTCTCCTGCTCCAGCGCCAATACGCAAGACGGAAGCCTTCTTGCAATGTTTTTATCGAGTAGTAAGATAGCTTCTTCGAATGCCACGAAACGATACTCGCTTAACTCTGCCTCTTGAAGTTTGATGGCTTGTATCTGTTTTTGATCAAGTATGCCGTAGTAAAAGACAAATTGAAGCGCCTCGCTTTTCTCTTCTGTCTTCACTGTATAGTCAATGCAAAGTAGGCGTACTATCCTAAGCTTCAGGCCTAACTCCTCTGTTACCTCGCGTGAACATCCCTGTGCGGGCGATTCATCCTGTTCGACAGACCCTCCTGGCAACAGCCAGCCTTCCCGATAGGTTGGTTTAACTATCAAGATGTTGCCAGCGGCATTTAACATAAGTGCTCCTGCCCCCATGCGTTTTTTGGGCAGACTGGCGTAAAAATCAGAACTTGTCATCAGTAGCTCCTGGCAGCAAAAAGCTTCTACTAGATAGAAGTAGAAGCTCTTATTATTCTCAATTGCACCAAAAATGTTCAAGGCTTGCTAGCGCTTAATCTTCATCGTATTGATGAAGTTGTTTGCCATTTCTTCGTAGGCTTCTGCATAGTACTCTTCAACGCGACCGGCATCACAGAGTGTTGTGAGTGCGGAATCGATAGGGAGCGTGCCAAGCAGTGGTGCCCCGGTCATACCCACGAGTTCGGCCCCATTGCTGGGTCCAAATAGCTCATAGCGCTCGCCCTTGGGGGTCTCAAAATAAGACATATTCTCGACCACCCCGACAATAGAACCTTTAAGCTGCTGAACCATATTAATACACTTCATAACGATCATCGTCGCTAGCATCTGTGGCGAGGAGACAATTACCACGCCATCCAGTGGCAGTGACTGCATAACAGTCATCGGTGCATCCGATGTGCCTGGTGGTAGATCGACCAGCAAGTAGTCGAGCGCACCCCATTCGACATCGCTATAGAACTGTTTGATGGCACTGGAGACCATCGGGCCACGCCACACAACTGGATCGCTCTCCTTCTCAAGAAACATGTTCATCGACATGATCTTAATGCCGCCCTTACTGCGCAACGGCTCAATGCCGCCACCTGCCGATTTCGTTGGTTGGCCTTTCGTGCCGAACATGCGTGCAATGCTGGGTCCGGTGATATCACCATCCAGAATACCGACTTGTTGCCCCTGACGACGCAGGGAGACTGCCAACAAGCCTGTGACAAGCGATTTGCCGACGCCGCCTTTTCCGCTCATAACAGCGATCACCTGCTTGATTTTGCGATCTGGGGCACCTGTCGCCATGACGAGTGGTACTCCACGACCAACAGGAGCCTTCTTTGGTGTGATCGATGTCTTTTCGCCATTGGCAGCCGCATTGAGATCTTTAATGAGTAGATCCAGCTTCTCCGGTGCAAAGCGGTGCGTGTGTGCACCGCCCGCGACACTTTCGCGTGCTCCTACCGCACAGGCCGTGCAGGGAAGGCCGTGCCCATGAAAAACTTTTACCGTCGCCGGGTACCTGGTCACGACATCATGTATTACCATGTCGGCCGTAATAGTTTCCGCCATGTTTCGTATCCTCATGTGCAGCAAGACATATGGCCCTTGCTGTTCCTTTGTGATTGATGTGATTAGTAAGAATGATTAGTAAGAATGAGCAAATGCGCGATCTGGCTCTAATTCCGACCCCTTTACTCTGGTATTATAGCACACCTGATTGCGACGTGCTATATCGATAGGCAGGACTCGTATCTGAGGCCTGAATCTATGGTATGCTTAGTATAGTTATTGCCCAGGTTGTATGCAAGCCTTTTGTTAAGATAGCAACAGGTTTTACACAATTGCATGTCGAGAATGGTTATGCTATGATGATTTGACTAGCGCATGTTGTTATTGAATCACAGTTGAGTCACACACAAAGGAATGAGTGATGGAGGCAGAGAACGAGTCCATCTACTTTAAGCAGGTCAGTATTTTTAATGGCCTGAGCGATGAAGAGATTAATGAGCTGGTGAATGTTGCCAAAAGGCGGACATTTCGCGCGGGCGAGGTGATATTTCACCGTGATGATCCTGGTCAGGTGCTTTATGTTATAAAAGAGGGCAAGGTTAAGATTTGCCTTATCAGCCCCGATGGGCAAGAGATTTCACTTGTCGTCTTTGGTAAAGGTGAGTATTTTGGCGAATTAGCTCTCCTGGATGGACTCCCTCGTTCGGCAGATGCAATCGCTTTAGAGCGAGTTGAGTGCTATGCACTGCAGCGCAGCGATTTTCATAATTCGATCATGAAGATACCCAAAATTGCTATTCAGGTTATGGAAGTGCTTTGTGAGCGCTTGCGTAAGACCGATCAGCATGTGGAAGATCTGATCTTCCTGGATGTCTATGGTCGTGTGGCGAAGAAGCTGCTGGAGCTCTCTGAAACTCATGGTACTCAGGTGGATGAAGGTATTCGTATTGAAGTGCGCTTAACTCAGCAAGAATTAGCTTCTCTGGTAGGCGCCTCCCGTGAAAGTGTGAATAAGGTCCTTGGCTATTTCACGGATAAGCAGTATATCAGCACGGATAAGCATCGCATTACGCTCCACAGGGTAGCGGACTTGAAACGACGCATCTATTAGAAATTGTACCTGCATTAGACTTTTGGCACACTCGTTACTTCGCTCGCTTGCGATACGTCTGATGATGTCAGGTACAAGTTTTAACGTATTCTAAAGTATGCGTTGAAGGGAAAGCTGTCTTTTGGAGAAAGTTAGTAGAAATAAAGTCGATCAACTTGTGGCAGAAAAGGAAGAGGATCAAGTTTCGCCGGCACCAGGTGTGGATACATCTGACCTCTCTCCTATGCGGGGCATGATACGTGTGTATGCGCTCTTCGAAGTGATGCGACCTCGACAGTGGACAAAAAATGGTGCGGTCTTTATCGGCCTTGTATTTGCACAACAACTGTTTAGTCTTCCTTCATTGGAGCGAGCCATTCTGGCATTCGTTGCTTTTTGTTTTGCTTCCAGTTGCATCTACATTCTGAACGATATCCTCGATCTAGAGAGGGATCGTCAGCATCCGGTGAAATGCTTGCGCCCATTGCCTTCCGGGCGCTTGCCCGGTTCATGGGCTATTGCACTGATGGGGCTGCTCTTCGGTCTGTGTTGTGCACTAGTTTTTGCTCTGTTCTACATACCATCATTAGCAGATGTGTATGCTTCTTTTGGTGGTGCCAGCACGCTGTTTGCGCTTACTATTGCCGGGTATGTGCTGCTCAATGTGGGCTATAGCACCCGTCTGAAACATGTTGTGCTGGTGGATGTCTTTTGTATCGCCGCTGGTTTTGTCCTGCGCATTCTAGCCGGTGCTGTAGTAATCCCCGTTGTAATTTCACCCTGGCTCTATCTGGTGACCTGCTTCCTCTCACTCTTCCTGGCTTTGAGTAAGCGTCGTCATGAATTGGTGCTATTACAAGAGCATGCGGGCAACCATCGTCGTATTCTCAAAGAATATAGCATTCCGATGCTTGATCAGATGATTACCATTGTGGTTGCTGGTACATTGATGGCGTATAGCATCTACACCATAGAAGGGACGACTGGCCATGGCCGTTTGATCGTGACCGTTCCGTTTGTGCTCTATGGTATATTTCGTTATCTCTATCTGGTATATATGCGTATGGAGGGTGGAAGTCCTGATGAAGTTTTGCTGCGTGACCGTCATATGCTGGGGACCGTTGTGTTATGTACGCTTGTAGTCATTGTTGTGCTGTACATGTTACCATAGGCTTGCTGTTGGCGTGGTGATAAAGAGCGTTGGTGATTGTAACTGACTACTTGCTCGGCGACAGTTTTTCCTGCGATTGTGACTGAGTCTCATTTTTTGGCCTGAAAAGTGTATACCTATATCTTGTCTATATCGTTCCTGCAGTAGCCGCCACCTTTGATCTCTTTGTGAAACCAATACTTGTGTTTGCGTAACGTCGGCGTCTGCGTGTATTAGGAGAAAGATTGTATGAAGACGTTAATTATTATTCCTACGTATAACGAATACGAGAATCTGCCCTCTCTACTCGATACGCTATTCTCGTATGCTCCGGAGTCTGATGTCTTAATTGTTGATGACAACTCACCTGATGGGACAGGTCAACTGGCCGATCAAATTCATGAAAAGGACGCACGCGTCCATGTGTTACATCGAGCTGGCAAGCTTGGTCTGGGAACAGCGTATGTTGCTGGCTTTAAATATGCAATTGGTCATTCGTATGATGTCGCATTTGAAATGGATGCAGATTTTTCACACGATCCTCAATACTTACCCGGCTTCTTAACGGCGATTGAAGGTGCAGACCTTGTGATCGGTTCGCGCTATGTGCAGGGGGGAGATACGCCCAATTGGTCTTTCCTACGGCGTTGTATAAGCGGATGTGGAAATATCTTCGCTCGTTTTATGCTTGGCATCCCTGTCCATGATTGTACCGCTGGATACCGTTGCTATCGCCGCGAAGTACTCGAAAGCATCGATCTGGATACCGTTCAGTCGCAAGGGTACGCTTTCCAGGTGGAGATGGCCTATCGAGTGCTAAGGCAGAGCTTCAAGATCGTTGAAATTCCAATTGTCTTTATGGATCGCCGTGTTGGTCAGTCAAAGATGTCGCGCAAGATTGTGATAGAGGCTTTTACATATGTATTGCGTGCACGCTTTGGCCAGGTTCCTATGCCTTCCCCTGCGCTGCGTAAAGAGCCTGTGCGCGTAGAAGCGACCTCCCCTATGGTACATAATTAATACTTTTTGCCATGGGCGGAATGAGTGAGGGAGAGCACCCTCTTCTCTGTGACAGCCGCCCTCCTCCCATTCCGCTTTAGTATGCCTTATAGCGACGGGATGACTTGCTCTTCTTCTTTTTCCCTTTGTGCTTGTTGGGAGGTTCCTCATCATCTTCGGGTTTGTATGAAGTATCAATGCCGTAGGTGCGCCGCATGGCCTGGCGATGTTGCGAGCGGATTGCAACATCACGCGGAGCCGCATTGAGCGATTGTGTCAACTGGCGCGTGGTATGGATACTGCCTCCCTGCTCCATCACATTGTGCTGCACTTCCCCGTCGTCACTGTAGAGGTGCACAGTCGTGTTTTTCTGGCGTGCCTCTGTAGCCAGGCGTGCAATGACCTGGTCTGCAGTTTCCCCATAGCGCGAAAAGATAATACAGATATGGTCTTCGTAAGATACATGCTCTTTTTTATCTTTGCCATCAAATACTACAATAACACGATAAATTGTGTTACGATAGCGATTCTTTAATTGCTTTATAAGAATATTACGTGCTTGTGCTAGATTTTTTGATTCTACCATTTGAAACATAATATTGTTTTTGATAACGTTATAACCATCCACCAGGATATCAAACCCCATGATAATCTCCACAACGGCCAGTGTTGAATAATGAATTGCAAAAGAAAGAGCATGTTTATGTAACGATGCATCCACCTCATTAGTTTTCTGGCAACTTTTTTGCTATCTTTTGCCTGCAATACTTCCCTACCGACCTCTATTTTACTCTACTTTGCCCGGGCAAAACATATTATAGCAACTGATCGAGTTGTAGTGTAAGAATTTTTTGTTGTTTTGTATATTCAGCCTATAGCCTAAGAAAAAATCTGCCGCACAAGCTGCAAAATATAGGCTATTTCAACGCGAATATCAACATGAATTGCGTGTAGGATGAAGGTATTCGCATCCTGAGACGCTTCTGCAAAGACAATAAGCAGGATGATGAGAAGAAGGAGGAGGGCGAGAAGGCTTGTGATAATGTGTTTGATCTGTCTGGCAAGATTATTGTGCCGTTTTGGCCGAATATTGATAGTGCCTGGGGACATAGAGTTGCGAGGCCTGGGCTGAGCATCATTTTTGTTAGTTGTCGCATGATTGCGGGGTGCAGGTTGCGTATTGATTTCATCGATGGAGATTGGGCGTGGGTGCGGCCTGGATGTGGGATGGGGCCGCGTCTCTATTTTGTCAATGGCGATATGTGTACGCGGCCTGGATTTGGGTTTGGGTTTGGGCTGGGTATCGATTTCATCAATGTTTATTACTGTGGTTGGGGGAGGGATGGTCTGGTTTGTGGTTGTATGTGTTACGGGAGGTAATGGAGATCGGGTGTGTGTTATTTTTGTCTTTGGGTCTGCGATTCGTAACTGGCGGGAGGAGTCTGACGTTGTGTCTGCAACCTGTGCTAGAGGAGAGGAGTTTTGTGGCATAGTGGTCTTGATGCGTACCGTCTTTGTCGAATCGGTTGAGATAGTATTTTGGAAGCGACCAGAGCGTATACAAATGAGGCGTGCAGAGCGCTTGCGTTTGAACTGTATCTGGCGTACAGGAGGAGAAGACACGCCGTGGAGAGGGTCAACCCGCGAACGAAATGGGAGTCTGGCTTCAAGAGTGCAAGAGCCGCAAACCCCATGCACATAATCCCAACAACTGGGGCAGGCTGGTCGGCGGCAGCGAAAGCAGAAATGGCACATACTCATAAAGGCTGATTCCAGGGCCATGGGTGGTGCATGTAAGAGGTATTCAAACTCTTGTTTGGGTGCATATGTGGCCTGACAGATACTACATGTAATAGTATTTCTGCCTCTACCGGGAGCAGAGCGGCCTTGTGATTTTGGATTATGCGTCGACATAGTATTTGTCACTGTTGCCTCACGGGGAGCGTCTACACAACGAGTAAAGTGAACAAACCTCTTTTGCTATTATACCCTCAACATAAGAATATATCATCTTGCAAAGGGCAGGCTTGATGAACCTGTTTTCTTGCGCTTTTTATGAGAAACGCCAACTGATCCAAAATTAGCCCAAAAATATTCGAGTTTCAAGCTGTAGGAATCTGTCTGTTATTTTTTGCCCTTGTTCAGAATAGAATAGAATAGAATCAAATGCCACCAGCTGTGCTATGCAAGGGGGTTGGATGGGCGATGGGGGAGGATGTGAATAATCAAGGGGAATGCGCAACGTTGCAAGGCTATGGAACTGGAGATATGGTGACATATTATCATTTTTAAAAATCGAGACAAAAGTGCCTGAGAAAAGGCTTGACAGATCAGAACCAATCTGATAATATCTACCCTGTAAGCAGTGCTGATAGCACAAGCGAACGCAAATGGAGCCGTGGTGTAGTGGCCTAACATGTCTGCCTGTCACGCAGAAGACCGCGGGTTCGAATCCCGTCGGTTCCGTCTGAACTCCACCCAGTGGGACACACTGACACTAGTTGTTAGTGTGTTTCTTTCTATTACGACTTATGACGTTTGACGAGCCGCCGTAGCGACTCCGGGGTTATCCCGAAGTGCTTGGCGG